>Ga0114982_1000879_pt1 | contig 15638 bp, 10 predicted proteins | sample Shrwel_input2_FT_FD_87183 | JGI IMG/M metagenome (GOLD analysis project Ga0114982, IMG submission 87183) | Subsurface microbial communities from deep shales in Ohio, USA - Utica-3 well 1 S input2 FT | ecosystem: Environmental > Aquatic > Deep subsurface > Shale gas/oil reservoir > Produced... | reverse complement strand
GGTTAAATCCGAAAGTTGCACCCGCATAATCGGCTGAGTGTCGCCAAAACGCTCGGGCGGGCAAGTTTCCACGGTCGAAGTCAGCGCGTATAAAGATTGCAGTAAATTTTTAATATCATGGGTCAATTTCGCGCCCGTTTCATGAATGGCTTGTAAATGCGCTTGTTGAGTAAACGCTTCTTCGCGGCGTTTGGATTGGTGGAAATGTTCCAAAATCTGCACCAGCAATTTAATGTGCATGTAATGGCTGCCACTGATGCGATGCCGCGAATACACCGTGACTTCAATCGATTCTTGGGTGACGGTGACGCTTTGTTTTTCACGATTGCCTAACATGCCCTCGCCATATAAAGAATTCCATGCAATTCCTGAAACCCAAGGCAAGGTGGCAAATTGTTGAAAACCTGAATATAAAAACTCTTTCGGCCCTAAAATTTTGAAATGCCCGCGCTGCCCAATATTATCCAACCACAATTCAAACGAGCTGCCGATATTCAATAAATGCCGTGACCACACTTGTGACACACTGGCTTCATTGGCGAACAGCATCCACAACCAGCTCAACGATAAAATAAACGCGGCGGTGGCTAAAGTCATTTGCAGCAGTGCGACGGGGTAAAGCAAATAACCGTGATACATAATCACCAAACTGCCCAAGCCAATAATCACAATCAGCAAAGACAAAGTCAGCCCGTGAAAAAAATCGATGTAATGGCGATGTTCACGACTATTTTCCGTGCTGATAAACAGAAAACTCAGGGGAATAGCGACTAAAGTATATTGCACTAAGCTCATATCCAAATTTTGCCACAGCATTAAATTCATGTCGTGACTGAGGAACAGTTCATGAATGCTGACGGTGAACAAATTGACGCAGAGCACAATAATGCTTGCCATATTCACAATGCGGTCGCGTGGCTCGGCTAAATCACGTCCGCCCATCAAACCAATTAAAATAATTTGCCACACCGTCAGCAGCCAATGATTCATAAACACCACGAATATGAGCAAAGCCGCGCTGAGCAACAACATATTCTTGCGCCCCATTGGGTTGCGTTGCCCCCACAGCGGTTGCCACAGGATAAACAGCCCTAAGTGGACAAGAAAAATTCCGCGTTGCACAATATCAGGCAAAGCCCCCCACCACAGCACCGCTTGCAAACTCAATAACATCAAAGCTAAAAGCCGGTGTTCATGCTTGGGAGGAATCGTAAACGGCGTTTCTTTTAGGTTCATACTCAATTAGTTATCCCGTATTTATCATTTATGAATGGTTATTTTGTAATGACTCAGATGCTTACCCTTGCCCGCTATGTATTGCTTGAAGCGTTCCGAACCCGCTTTTTTGGGGTCATGATGATTGTGGTCGGGATAGGAATGGGCATCGCCTTATTTCTTGCTCAAGTCAGTTTGACCGAAAGCCAAGCCGTACAAAGCAGTATTTTAGCCGCCTTTTTACGCCTGTCTGCGATTTATGCAATGAGTTTATTTGTGATCAGCAGCATGGTGAGCGAATTTGCCGACCGCAGTTTACATCTGTGGCTCGCCTTTCCATTGGCACGCAGCCATTATTTATTTGGAAAATTATTGGGATATGCCACAGTCGCCTTGCTGTTGGCGGTTATTTTAACTTTGGTGTTATTAACTTACGAAACCCATTGGCAAACCCTGCTCTGGGGAACAGCACTGTATTGTGAATTGCTGCTGATCATCAGTTTTAGTCTGCTGTGCGTCTTAAGTTTTCAACAAGCTGTGCCCGCCTTCAGTGCCGTGGCAGGATTTTATTTGCTGGCACGCAGCATGGGCGCGGTACAAGCGATGAGTTATAGCCCTTTGCATAATGCGCACACTTGGTCTGATAGCTTGTTGCATGCGTTGAGCAACACACTGGTGATGTTGTTACCATCGCTGGATCGATTCACCTTGTCGGAATGGTTGGTGTATCACACGGGCACGTGGGAACAATTAGGAATGATTTTGGTGCAAACCCTGCTCTATTTGGGGCTGCTGATTTCGATGAGCTTATTCGATTTGTATCGAAAAGAAATTCATTGAAATCAAATGGTAACATTACAAGTTTATACTCGACACATTCGCGTCTAAGCTTAGTCATTCAGTGTCTTAAAAAAATTTAATAAAAGCTCTTGACAGCTCTTGGTTATTTGCGATATTGTGCACTGCAACAAATGCTGCATTGCAGCATAGTTTAAAATCCCCCAGTTAGCCAAATTTACGGAGTTAAAATTATGTCAACCGCTCAAGTGCAAGCCATCCAAGAACAAGCTCAAAAACAAGTTCAAGCTGTTCAAGAACAAGTGCAAAAGCAAGTTCAAACCGTGCAAAAACAAGTTCAAGAACAAGTACAAAAAGCCACCGAAACCAGCAAGAGCGTGGCTACCGTGTACAAAAAACTCAGCGACATCAACAACCAATTAGTGAGCGGTTTGTTACGTCAACAATTAGACCTGTTCAACATCTACACCGAAAACAGCTTGACCTATTTCCAAGCTTTAGGGGCTGTTAAGCAACCTCAAGAATTAGCAAACCTGCAATCTAAAGCCGTTCAAGAATTGAACAAGAGCGTGTTAGGCAACGTGCGTAACACCGTCGAAATTCTGAACGACAGCAAAACCCAATTCACCACTTGGGCTGAAGAAAGCTTCAAACAAGTGAGCAAAGAAATCGGTTTTGCAAAAGCTGCCTAATTGATTTTCAACGAGTTTAGGCACTCTCTGACCTAAACTCGTTGCACGCTGTTTAACGATGTTTAATTAATACGTAAACCGCCCCAGTCCCGCCATCATTTCCTCGCGCCGAACAAAACGCCAGCACTTCATCCCGCTGTCGCAACCAATGATTTAACTTCACTTTTAGCACAGGCTGTTTTTGCCACGAACCATTGCCTTTGCCGTGCACAATTCGCGCACAACGCACATGTCGATGACAACAATCCCGTAAAAAATTCGCCACCGCCTCGCGTGCGTGACGCACAATCATGCCGTGTAAATCTAATTCTGCATTAATACTCAATTGTCCACGCCGTAATTTATGTACGACGCTGTGTTGCACCCCTGCCCGAATAAATACCAATTCTTCACCTGTTTCCAGCTCCGCAGGATCATAGGTTTCCGAGAGCATATCTTGCTGAATCATCCGACTTTCTAAATGTAATTGATGCGGAATGGGCGGCACAAAGGCTTGATAAAGTGGAACTTTATCGCAGTTTAAGGGGATTACGTCTTGTACAGCTTCGCGAAATACCGCATTTTCAGCGGTTAAATCTCTCGGTAGTTTCGACTTAACTTTACGCGGTTTCGCCATAATTATTTGATATAAATACTTTGTTATTAAGAAAATAGCGGCTTATATTTTTTCGGATTTATTCTAAAAATTGTTGACGACATTTTACATGCTGCCGCCGTTCAGATAACTGGGTTTATAGAATCAATTTGCAATTATTCCTAGCCTTAAAGTGACACTTCTATTCGGATAGTTTATGTTTAACCTGAGTTCGGGATAAGAAAAGTTTTTAGGCAGTTTAGTCATCAATGATGAGCTTCGCTTTTTGATTGTCAGAATCAGGATTCACAGAATTCAAGGATTTTCAGGATTAAAAAACCGTTCTCAATATCAGGTATTCATCCTGCTTAATTCGGATAATCCTATCAATCCTGATTCTGACAATCTTTGTAATGCTATTAACAAACTAGATTTATTAAACTTTTAGCTATTCCTTCTTATCCCGAACTCAGGTTATGTTCAGGAGTTACACCGTTGAAAAACTAATTCTTTTACTGAGCATGAATGAATTATGCACTGCATCATCATGTTTTCAGCAAACAGTTATCGATTGCGTAACTCCTCATATTGAAACTTATTTTGGAATCACGCTGAGCGGAATTTTACAATCTAAACAAACTTTTTCGATATATTTCGCTTCTTCAGGGTCAAAACGATTATCCACCAATGCCAAGTTATACATGGTGCGCACAAATCCTGCTGCTTCTTCTTCTGAGGCAAAAACATCTGAAAAAGCAAGCATTGAACGGATTCTATCAAAAATCTCCCCAACACCCAGCGGTGGTGGTTCATCGAGTTCTAATGCCAATGCCACTTTCATATCAGTAGGCAATTCATTGCACCGCATAATATAACGGTAAATGAACACTTGTTCACTGAGTGAAAACTCGCCATCTCGATGCGCTAATACTTTCAAAATAGCAATTTTACGGACAGCGCGTTGTTGTGCGAGTTCGTCTGCGCCGCCTAAACGGTCTTCCAATTTCTCCCGATTTTTGCCTGTGGTGTATTTATGAATAAGATGGGTGACACCTATGCCCACCGCAACCCCGCCGACACTACTGGCTAATCCCCCGAGACCTAAAAAACTAAACATCGTCATTTCGATTTCCTTAGTTATTTTCCAAAAGTTACAAGCACTTCAAAAATTACGCCAACATATTTCGACCAAAGCACTCAGTCGCTGACATCGCAAGGATTATCTAAGTCTGGATTCACAAGATTCAAGAGCATTAAAGGGTTTAGGAGTTACGCAGTTGGCGTAAAACTCGCATAAAAATAGAATAAATACAACTTTAGAAAGCATTTTATATTGCTACCCTATCGCCTACATAAAACTCATATTTATCGTATCTTTTGTTTTTGTTAGGACAAGTGGCATTTTAATTAAATAATTAATATTTAATTAAAAACTAAATATCGATATTAATTTTTGATTTTAAAAATAATATTAAGTTGTATTTCCCCAGTAAAATTTTTACAATTAACAATAAACTCTGAAAAAACTTAATGAAATAGCACTTGCCATAATGTAAAATAACTAAAGTTGGTATGAGTGATTTTTGGAGAATAAAGATGGCTGACCTTCATAATTTTTTGATATTAAAAGAAATATACTCAGGAACTCATACCGTTTACAAGGCACTACGCAAAGATGACCAGAGTGCTGTCATTATAAAGTCTATTACCACACAGGATGATAATCTTTATAAAATTGCTAAGTTACGACATGAATATGAGATTGGTTGCTGTTTACAACATAATTGCATTGTCAAAATCTATGCTATAGAACATTATGTACATAATACTTTGTTAGTTATTGAGGACTTTCAAGGTATCTCACTAGCACAGTTTTTAAAACAATACACTTTTGGCTTGATCGATTTTTTGAAAGTGGCTATCTCACTGGCAGATACGATCTCTTATATCCACAAGAACAAGATTATCCATAAGGATATAAAGCCCTCAAATTTAATTATTCATCCCCAGTCTCACCTCATTAAAGTGACTGATTTTGGAATTTCTAGCTCCTTAAATCAGGAAATTCAGACAGTAAGTAACCCTACTTTGTTGGAAGGTACGCTCGCGTACATGTCCCCCGAACAAACGGGACGTATGAATCGTCCAATTGATTATAGAACCGATCTTTATTCGCTGGGTGTTGTATTTTATGAAATGCTCACGCAAAAACTGCCTTTTGAAGAAACTGACCCTTTAGAGCTGGTTCATTGTCATATTGCGAAGTTACCTAATCCCCCCCATAAAGTTAATGCGGAAATCCCCCTTGTTATTTCTGAAATTATTTCAAAACTGCTCTCGAAATCTGCTGAAGAACGCTATTTCAGTGCCCAAGGCTTAAAATTTGATTTGCAAACCTGCCTTACCTCACTGGAGTTAACGGGTGGTATTCAAAACTTTGTTTTAGGTAAACACGATGAATTAGAAAAATTTCAAATTCCCGATAAAATGTATGGCCGGGAACAGGAAATTGAGCAGTTAATGGCAATTTTCAATCAGGTTGCACAAGGTGATAAACAACTGGCTCTGGTCAGTGGTGGTTCAGGCATGGGCAAATCACTGGTTGTCAATGAGCTACATAAACCCTTACTTGAAAATCGCGGCTATTTTATAACGGGTAAGTTTGATCAGTTTAATCGTGATATTCCGTTTAGTGCACTGATTCAGGCTTTTCGTGAATTAGTAAGACAGTTACTGACAGAAGACGAACATGTTTTAAATGAATGGAAAAATAAATTACTGAATGCTTTGGGTAGTAATGCGCGTCTCATCATTGATGTCATTCCCGAGGTAGAATTAATTATCGGCGCGCAAACCGAAGTCATCACGCTGGGGTTGTCTGAATCACAGCATCGCTTCAATGCCTTATTTAAACAGTTTGTGCGTGTCTTTACGCAAGATGCAACGCCATTGGTACTGTTCATTGATGATTTGCAATGGGCTGATTCTGGTACTTTAAAGCTTCTTGAATTGTTAATGTCTGCACCAGATATTCAATATTTATTTGTGATTGGTGCATATCGCGATAACGAAGTCGACGAATATCACCCCTTACTGCAAATTATCAAAGATATTCCCTGTGAATATATAAGAATTAGACCACTACAGTTAGAGCATATTGCAAATTTACTCGGCGATACACTCCAACGATCCATTGCTGCTGTTGCAGCGCTTGCTGAATTAATTCTCATCAAAACGGCAGGTAACCCATTTTTTGTAAAGTCATTTATTCGAGACCTTTACAATCAAAAACTCATTCATTTTGATACCGAACAACGACGTTGGGAATGGGATATTCATCAAATATCAAGTCGGCATATTACAGCAAATGTGCTGGAGTTGATGTCTAACGAAATTCAAAAATTAAAACCTCAAACCCAACAAGTTTTACAAATTGCTGCCTGTATTGGTAATCACTTTAATTTGGAAGTGCTTGCAAAGATTTATCAAAAGTCACTGCAGCAGACACTCATCGATATTCAAGAAGCTTTGGATGTTGGTTTAATAATACCGATTGGGGAAACCCCTAAGTATTTAAAACTTATTCCCTTCGAGCAAACAAGTTGCGAGCATTGTGATTTTCCCTTCTGTTTTCAACATGACCAAATACAGCAGGCGGTTTACCTTTCGATTAAACAAGCCAATGCTACCCATCTCAAGATTGGGCGTTATCTTATACAATCGTATCTTACGGATACAGAGACTTACGAAAGCAAGATTTTTGACATTGTAAATCACTTAAATATCGCAATTGAATTGCTTGATGATTCGGCTGAACGTCTACAATTGGCATCATTAAACTTGCATGCAGCTCATAAAGCGAAAAGTGCGACAGCTTATAAACAAGCCTCTAAATATGCCACCTATGGCGTGCAATTATTACCGCAAGATTCATGGCAACAACAGTATAACCTCACCTACGACTTATATTTACAGCTTGCTGAAAATGCCTATTTGTTAGGGGATGATGCGCTGCCCTATTGCGAGATTATTATTACTAACGCGAGCACCGTGTTAGAAAAGATTCAAGCTTATGATGTCACTATGAATGTTGCAATTGGCAAGGGAGAAATGCACCAAGCCCTTGATATTGGAATATTCATGCTGAAAACATTAGGGCTACAACTGCCCCGTTTCCCTAATAAACTACATGTTGTTAAGGAATTGCTCCGCGCAAAATCGGCAATTGGTTTGAAAAGTATGGAAGATTTAGAAAATCTGCCTGAACTGAAAGACCCGATTAAACTTAAAATGCTGAATATTATCGCGGCAATTTCACCTTGTGCATACCGAACCAATACCGATTTACTCGCAGTCTTTGTATTTACGATGCTTCGTATTTCGGTGACTTATGGAAACACAGCCATTTCTTCTTATGCCTATATTCTCTATGCAATGGCAATGAATGGCATCATGGGCGATTTAAAAACGGGATTATCTTTCGGAAAACTTTCGCTAGTGATCATGCAACGTTTTGATGCCCGTGAATTGAAAGCGAAAAACGCGGGGATGTATAACTTTTTCATTCGACATTGGCATGAATCCAATCGAGAAACCTTTAAACCCATGCTCGAACTAGCAATTAATGCAAGTGAGGTGGGGGATTTAGAATATCAAAGTTACAACTACTTTTTCTATTGTCAGGCTCGTTTTGTGGCAGGGGATAATTTAGATCAACTCAATACGGACTGTGTGTATTATCTGAAGATTATTAATACGCTCAATCAAGAGGTTCAGTTACGTGTGCTGCAAATTTTATCAAAATCTGTTGCGGTATTACGTGGTGAAACGCCCGATGATTTAATAGAAAATGAACATACATTCTTTGAATGTTTATCAGAATTTGAATCAGCCATTTTTTATGAAAATTTTTACCATGCCATCATCCATTATCTATTGGGCAATATAGATCAGGCTTATGCCGCAATTCGTCGCGCAGAGCCTAAACTAGAAGCTGTGCTTTCTATGAGTGTCGTGCCACTGTTTAATTTTTATTATTCTTTGATATTGCTAGCGTTATATCGTAAAGAACGCAAAACTGTATATTGGCGACGTATTCTTAAAAATCAAAAACGCTTAAGCAATTGGGCAAAATATGCCCCCATGAATCAACAGCACCGCGTCAAATTAATTCAAGCAGAAATTGCTACGATTCGTGGAGAAACTGCAACCGCGATTGCCCTGTATGAAGAAGCCATTCAGCTTAGTTCAACTCAGAAATTCTCCGCAGAAGCCGCACTGGCTAATGAATTATTAGCGAATTATTACTCTGAATTAGGGAGTATCAAAGCATCTCGCCTATTTTTAAGTGAAGCTCATCAATATTACAAACAATGGGGGGCGAGTCTCAAAGTCAAATGGCTTGAAAAACGTTATCCCGAATTAAATCCTTTGGTAATACAGGCTGAAATTGCCCATATTACTGCTCAAAGTCATGGCAGTTCTAGCAATTACAATCTACTCGACTTGAATACACTGATGAAATCAGCCCTCACGATTTCAGGGGAAATCATGTTGAGTAATCTATTAACAACCATGATGAAAATCTTATTAGAAAGCAGCGGCGCACAGCATGGATTTGTGTTGTTGCGACGTAATGAACAATGGTTTATTGATGCTTATGGAGAAGCTGAACCACTACACGTCGTGGTTTTACAAGGCATCGTTCTGGATCAAAATTACAATAAATTGCCCATGAGCCTCATCAATTATGTGAGCCGCACACAAGAAACCATTGTTTTAGATGATGCGACAACGGCTTCGCAATATGCTAAAGACCCTTATATTATTGCGCATCATCCTAAATCGGTGATTTGTGTTCCGATTGTGAGACAAGGAAAGTTAGTCTGCGCTCTCTACTTGGAAAACAACCTTGCCACCCACGTTTTTTCCAAAGAACGTTTGGAAGTGCTTAAATTATTATCTTCTCAAGTTGCTATTTCTATTGATAATGCAATTCTATACCAACGTCAATCACAGCTTAATGCGGCTTATGCACTGTTTGTTCCGCGTGAATTTTTAAGTTTCTTGCACAGCGATGATATTTTAACGCTCAAGCTGGGTGAACAAGTTCAACAAGAAATGACTATTCTCTTTTCAGATATCAGATCGTTTACGGGATTATCTGAAAAGATGAGCTCTCAAGAAATATTTGACTTTATTAATGCCTATTTAGGATACGTCAGTCCCGCAATTCGTCAGAATAATGGCTTTATTATCAAATATATGGGTGATGGTGTTATGGCTGTATTTCCGCATTCAGCCGACGATGCCATTCGCGGTTCTATCGAGAAAATTCGCCAAGTTAGTCAATTTAATCAACTACTTAAGCAACAAGGAAAGCCACCCATTCACATTGGCATCGGTTTGCACACAGGTAAAATGACTTTAGGCGTTCTCGGTGAATCGGAACGTATGCAAGCTGACATCCTTTCAGACAGTGTTAATTTAGCCTCGCGCTTAGAAGGACTGACTAAATATTATGGTGCGAGCATTATCATCAGTGAAACAACGCTGAGCGGATTAATACAGCCAGAGCTATATCACATTCGCTTTTTAGGAAAAGTCCAAGTTAAAGGACGTGCGAAAACTGTTTCCTTATTTGAAGTATTTGATGGTGAAGATGATTTCATCGTACAACTTAAGCAACAAAGCAAGAGCGTCTTTGAAACGGGACTACAGCATTTTCAACATAAAGAATTTCGACAAGCGCATGATTGCTTTTCCTCTATCCTACAACAAAATCCAGAAGATAAAGCCGCTCTGCTTTACTTGAAACGCGCTGCCCAATTATTACGTGAGGGTGTTCCTAGTGATTGGTCAGATATTGAAGTCATGACGGAAAAATAAGGGCGTGCTAAATCGATTACATTATTTCTCCACCATAACAAAAAGGTCTCACCACTTATGCTAAAACCGATAGCCTATTACACACTCACATTTTTGAGTATCAGCATATTCACTTCCAATATTCAAGCAGCAGGTTTTTCGCTTAATGAATATCCCGGAGGAACGAGTTTAGGACGTGCAGGTGCGGGGGATGCCGCTGTTGCAGAAGATGCGATTACCGCTTTTACCAATCCTGCGGGATTAACCGATATTAAAAAATCTCAACTATTGATGACAGGACAAGTATTTATCACTTCTGCAAAAATGACGAATCAAGGTAGTCGGGATGTACTGGGTAATTCTATGCGTGGTGGTAGTGGAGGAGATGCAGGAGCGATTACTCCCATTCCTGCGCTTTATTATGCTCATCCCGTCACGGACAAATTGGCATTGGGCTGGAGTATTAATACACCCTTTGGTTTGGGCACAGAATATAATAGTGATTGGGTGGGACGTTATCAAACGATTAAAGGTTTGTTAAAAACCATCAATATAAATCCCAGCGTAGGCTATAAACTCAATGAAGTTTTGTCTATTGGTGGGGGTGTGAGTCTGCAATACATTGATGCGGAAATGAGTAATGCGCTAGATTTAGGCACGGTTTGTTTTGGCGCAGTCTCCCCACAAGCTTGCGGTCAAGCAGGATTAACACCACAAGGAGCTGATGGTCGCCTGAAAATTAAGGCAAGCGACTGGAGTTGGGGATACAATCTAGGGACATTATGGAAGCTTACTGATAAAACCCGTTTAGGCTTTCATTACCGCTCTGCTGTAAAGCAAAATCTCAAAGGTGATGCTAGTTTCTCGATTCCTGCTGCCGCTAACATTTTGCAACCTGCTTTCACCAATACACAAGCCACAATCCCGATGACTTTGCCCGAGCGATTGTCTTTAAGTTTGGTGCATCAATGGAACGAGCGTTTAGCCATCATGGGCGACTTCAGTTATACCCGTTGGAGTCGTAATAATGAGATCGCTATCAGTTACGATAACCCTGCACAACCAAAAACTGTCATTACTAAAGCATGGCACGATAGTAAACGGGTCGCTGTGGGGCTAGATTATGGACATGCGTCAGGTTGGCATTTTCAATCAGGTTTAGCTTTCGATCAAAGCCCCATTCCAAGTGATCGTTTCGATCCTTTAGTCCCTATCGCAGATATGTGGTGGCTCAGTGCGGGGGCTTCGCATAAATGGTCTGACAAGTTAAGTTTCAATATCGGTTATGCCCATGCCTTTATTAAAAATCATGATATTCAAGTTGTGGGTGGTTTTGGAGATACTTTGAAAGGCAGTTATAAAGCGGGGACAGATATTATTAACGCGCAATTGCAATGGCGATTCTAGCCAAATAAATTGAGTCTCATTAGAAAAGACGGATAAGAACTATCCGTCTTTCTTTTTTAGCAACTCACTACATCTTTAGATAAACTTACCATCCCATGGTAAGCCTTTGTTATAACGCAGTTCATCATGGGCTCTTGCAGGAAGGAATAACTCAGATTCTAAAACTTCCCACAATTGACACAAGGGGGCTTCCGATTTGATACGGTTCAATATGCCATTGACTGCACGCCTTGCAGCTTCATTTGCAGCTTCCATACAAGCTAAGTCGCTATTAGTGCGCACATAATCAGAAGCGAGGAACATGTTTGGAATGCGGGTATAACTTTCGGGACGTAAAGTCCAACTGTTGATGTGATTCACCAGCAGCGGCTCGGTGTTGGTGTGAATTTGCCCTGTTTCAATGCCTTGCTTGATGTCTTCGATGTCTGGATCAAGATACCAACTTTCGAGCATCTCATCTTTCAGTATTTCATGCCCATTGTTGAGCGATTTTTTCAGTTGCGCCCAAACTTCATTCTTGATTTCTTCAGCCGTACAGTCTTTGGCTGGCTTGCCGTATAAAATACCAGGATTATCCCAATTGGAGATGTCTGTAGATAAAATGCCTTTCACACGACCATTGCCTGCTTGTTCAATGTTGTAGCCCGAGCTTTCCCAAAATTGAATTTGTGAAATGCCCGTAATTGACCACGGAGAATCAACATAAAGTTGGTGTCCATGCACAATCTGCACGTTTTCGTTCAGATAGAATTGCAATCCATTCATCCATGAAACATCTTGCTTCAGGGCAATGATACTGCTTAAGGTGGAGTCTGCTTTTAAAACTTCCCCTCCTTGTTGCTGATCAACTTCCAGCAAGGATGCCATGACTTCCACAGGAACTGCGAAAATAAAGTAGTCGCCTTCTACAACTCCTGTATGTCCATCAGGACTTTCTAAGACAACAGCCCGAATTTTTGTCCCATCACATTCAATTTTACGAGCGCGCGCCCCAAGTTGATAATTCACACCTAAGCTTTTTAAAAAGTCCAACCATGGGAAAAGCCATGATTCATTCGTGGGCGAATTGAGCACCAGATCGCTGGCTGAACCGGGCGTGGTAATTCCCATAATGAGCTGTAAGTAAACCCGTCCTAAAGTTCGGGTACTTGCCTTGTGCGGATCATTTGCCGTGAGCGAGCGGGATAATCCATTGCCCAAAAAGTTTTGGTAAGCAATAGAGCGGCTGTCTGCTTCAATAAAATCCCACCACACAATTTTATCTAAGTCAGCAAGTGTTCTCTGTTGGCAAGACGTTGCAATTTGCCAAAGTTTAGCGGCAAAAAACTCGACATCATCTTTGGTTAAGCCCGTTTTATCAAACGAAAAATAGGCTTCCAATGCGACTGCAAATTCTGCCAAGCTTGTGGGAAATTTAGCGGGTGCAATAAAGGGTTCAGCATTGAAACGTCCAATGAGCAATTCTGTGGTTTCTACCAAATTATCATGCACAGTTTTCCCATCTTTGAAAGGAATATTTTTCAGGGTATCAGGGAGATGCTTATAAAAACCAGGGATGAAGCGAAAGCCATGTTCTCCTGGTAAATCTCTTCTCCCCTCTGTTCCTGAATTAGGCACGGGGATACTACGTGCCTTTCCTCCCGGCAGGTCTGCACGGGCATCAAAAACAAGAATTTCTAAATCATCATGATATTTCTGACGAATAGCCAACTCATGTGCTGCAGATAAACCACCGACTCCGCCCCCAATAATGACAACTCTAGTGCTCATAACCGCTCCTTTAGGCTGATGGGAATTGTGTTAATTGCTGAGGTAACCACGTCCCTGTATATTCGCAGAAACCTTTTGCTTGTAATCGACAGACCAGTTTCCAGTCATCTCCAGCTTTTTCATAAAGTCCCCCCTCAAATTCTGCGGTTTGTTCAAATACAATCAAGGGGTACTTCCATAAGACCAAGGTATCAATCACACGCCATGCAACCTGAACCTTGTAATTACCTGTTTGGTCAATACACTCGAAGGTCATCAACGTGGGATACTTCCAAAATTTTTCCCATTCAACCCAAGCATCTTGAGTGAGGTGGAAATTTTCTTGCGGCAAATACAAGCGTAAATCGCCATAACGGAAGTAAGAAGAGGATTTTTGGAAGGCAGCATGGATGGAACACTACATCAAAGGTAATCGCTTCATGCGGCATAGAAACAGCTGCCCAGTTCCATGTTTCTTTGTAAACCTTCCACATCCCCCAATCATGGTCGTGATAACCAGAAGCTTGTTCTATTCTGAACTCTTCTCCATTCAGGCTGACCCTGCCATCAACAAAAGCACTGGGCATGTAATTTAGCCAACTGCTGACATTCCAATAGTCCCCATGTTGATTACGGATAAAGTATTGTGGCTCATCCGCTTGTCTATAAACCAAATCTAGGGTCACGCTGCCATCGTTAGATTTTGCGACAACATGGTAGGTATTTTTGTCAATAACAGTGAGCGTATTACCCGCAAGTTCCAAACTGGCATTTTCCGTGGACGCTGAAAACTTATCGAGATTGATGTATTCAATAATGGGGGAGGACGTAGCACCAGAACCTGATTTAATAACTGCTGCCGTCAAACTCGCAACCCCCAAGCCATCAATATTTCCTGGGTTAAATACCGCAAAAGTCAACATGCCTGCGATGTTATTGCGTTCATCGAAAAAATTAAAATACCACCACTCGGTGTACCAAAAACTGTGTGGCTCGCCTGCATATTCGGGAAAATGATAAGCATCATCTTTGAGAGTGGCGATACTGGGGGGGATTTCTTTTTCGAGTCTCGGAATCAAAGATGCCTTGTCATCTTGCTCGTTTCCAGTGAATGCTTTCGCATGTACATTTAGCAAGTAATTCATGAGCAAATGATCGCTCATCATAATATCCCCTTTGGAAATTGTTATTATAACTAACTGATTATCTGGGTTTTTACTTTTAAAAACGCTTTGATGCTATCAAAAATTATAACTACTTGCAATTTGCAAATGATAAATGGCAAGTAAATATGATGATGCCAAATAATGTGGTGTACATAAGCTTCAAAGCATTCGCTCGCCAAACAATGAAGTTGCTGATGCAAAACATGCCAGTGATTTCTTAGAAAATAAGGCAGTGCTAAAGCAATTGGGAAAACGCGCTGGTTTATGTTTGACATCTTTCACACAACGGCAAACAGGTTTTATAAAAACACTTCAACCCCTTCCAAGCCCACTCGCACAGGATGCGCCACTAATACGCCTGGGGCATTAAAACATTTTCCAGTTTCTAAACAAAATTGATAACCATGAAAAGGGCAGGTAATTGTTCCGCGTGAAACTTTGCCGTGATCAAGGGGCATTTCAAGGTGGGAGCATTGATTATTGAAACAGCTCACCTTCATACCTAAGCGACTAAATAATAAAGAATATAATTTATTTTCAATGCTCATTTCAAACAAGTGCATTCCATTGTTTGGAATATGTAGAATCGGTGCAACCGCATACCACGCCCCTTTTTCTGTGGGGACGCTTTGCGGATAATGCCAAAGCTGTTGAAACTCAGGACAGGCTGTCATGAACACCGCTTCTGCTTGGCGCACTAATTTGAGTATGGCAAGGTCTCGCAATTGCGGATTTTCATTTAAACCTAACCAACGTAAGGCAAGCATATCAACCGTGCTTTCAGGCAGCAGTTCAATATCAGCTTGATAAGGCAAGAGTAAGGCACGCACTTCGGATAAGGCAGCGGCGAGTTTGGTATTCATGATGAATCTCCTCGGCACGAGAAAATTTTGTAGTAGGAGGATCGAATAGCGTATTCCACCCTGAAACGTGATAATTCTAGACGTGACGCAATTGAATTGATAATACTTTCCTTATGGCTGCAACTTGTAAAATCCTCGCCGTTGGAGCATTGGAACGAGATAACTCAGGTTAATCTTTAGATTGTTTCGCCTTTACCTTCGCCAACATCGCTTGAAGTAAAGCTTTCTTACGCGCCGACTCGTCTATTTCTGCAACGGCTTCGGGGGCAACCGCGTCACTGATTAAGACAGGTATTTGCTGATGACG
>Ga0114982_1000874_pt1 | contig 15749 bp, 34 predicted proteins | sample Shrwel_input2_FT_FD_87183 | JGI IMG/M metagenome (GOLD analysis project Ga0114982, IMG submission 87183) | Subsurface microbial communities from deep shales in Ohio, USA - Utica-3 well 1 S input2 FT | ecosystem: Environmental > Aquatic > Deep subsurface > Shale gas/oil reservoir > Produced... | reverse complement strand
TAAATTGTTTGAAACTCTATACGACCCTTTTTGGGACACTATTACTCCTATCCGAGATAGATTAAAAGATCAACTAAAACAAAATACCAAACTATGAAAAAATTAGATATGAATAATAAATTTAGGTACCTATTTGATAGTATGCACAATGATAGAGTAAGAAATATGACTATGTCTCTTAATGAGAAATTGACTGAAATTTTATACTACAACCTTTGGGATAATATTACTCCTAGGCAACGTACATTGTATCCACAACTAAAACAAAATACTAAACTATGAAATGTATAAACAGCGCTCTCGATACCATAATTTGGGATAAGCTCTCATTACACCATAATAATAAACTCAGGAGTCAGATTAGGGATGACCTGTACGGAGATCTCAGTACTAATATTTTTAGTAAAATTGATAGACAGGTTGATAGTAATATTGAAGGTCAACCAGAAATTAACACTTTTTAAATTAAATCCGACATAACTTTACAATAGTTTACCGATTTACTTTACACAAAAACAAAAATCTATGGAGTACGAAAAGTTTCTAAAGGTGATAACCAAACAGAAGATGCTAGACGATCGCATCAAACAGGCCTACGATTTAGACATCGACCTTATTAACTTCTTTGACGGGTACAGCGATATGGTATCGATTCTCATATCCGAGATCTACGGAGAGGCTGGGTCTGACTGGTACTCCTGGTTCTGCTATGAGTCCGACTATGGTGAAAAGGATTGGGGTGCTCACTCCAAGAAACGTCTTGACGAGAATGGAATGTGGGAAACTATAGAGCCCGGTAGTAAAGTACACGGTGCTACTGATGAGATGGGCAATCCTATCTGCTACGATTTTAAATCCCTGTGGGAATATCTTGAACAGTCAAAAACCAAATAGACATATATGAAGTACATTTTGATGAAAGCTCACACCAACAGCGAGTGGGACAGCGTTAACATCGGCCTATTAAAGGTCAACGACCGTTTTATCAGCAGACTGATAAACTGTTATGAGCTCCTTAAAAATCCACTCCTAGTGGAGATTGATGAGCTGGTTATCAACAGTGATATGATAGATTTCTATATCGACGAGGTAGAGTCTATAGAAGAGATCACCGGTAAGACCGACATAGTGGGTGAGGTGATAGAGCTCACTGAATCTCAAGTGGAAGGTCTGTCTATGCCAGAGAGTTCTCTGAGAGGCGGTAGTATAAAAATATCAAGATTTGGAGTTACCTTCTCAACCTACGGTAAGCATACCGGGGAAGAGTTCTGGTGCGACATTAGTATCGATGCATTAAATAACGCAATTTAAAAAAACAAATCAGTTATGGAAAATAAAATTAAAGAATCGGCTAAAGATAACGGTGTTAGCAAAGCCTTTGCATGTGTTGATGGTAATTACATTCAGGAAGGGTTGAGTAAGCGGGAATACTTTGCTATTCAGATTTTAGCTGGCAATGGTGACTTTATAATATCAAGGGCTGTATCCTTAGCAGATAAATTATTAGAACAATTAGAAGCCACAAAAAAATAAAACATGGAAATCAAATCGTATCGCATCGTATGGGAATCAGACATAGACGCTGCAGACCCGGTAACAGCAGTTAAATTAGCTCTAGACTCCATAGCGAATGGAGACTCAAAACTATTCGAGGTGCATGAGTTCATATCTAATGGTGAGTACATTCCGGTAGGGTATGTAGACCTAGATGATCCTGAACCTATATCTCTTGACACATCTATTCCAATCAAACCAAAAAACTTTTAACATGGCAAAAATACTAGTGGCTTGCGAAGAGAGCCAAACAATCACAAAGGCCTTCAGAAGATTAGGCCACGAAGCAATCTCATGTGACCTCCTACCATGCAGTGGTAATCATCCAGAGTGGCACTACCAGGGTAATGTGTTCGACATCATCAACGATTCATGGGACCTCATGATAGCCCACCCCCCATGCACATATCTTGCTGGTAGTGCTGTGCAGTGGTTGTCTAACCCTGAGGACAGGGACTTGCCGTTTGATGAGCGTAGGCCGCATCCTAAGTACCCTAACAGGAGACAGGATATGCTAGACAGCATTGAGTTTGTTAAGGCCCTGTATGAGGCTCCTATACCCCGTATTGCTATAGAGAATCCTATAGGGCTATTGAGTAGTAGGTGGAGGAAGCCTGATCAGATTATCCATCCGTATCATTTCGGAGAGGAGATGACTAAGGCTACCTGCCTATGGCTCAAGAACCTTCCACTCCTCCAGCATACTAATGTAGTGGGTAAAGGTGAGCGTGTAGTATTTGCTAGCGGTAAGAGTCATCCTAAATGGTATGCAGATGCTCTGTCCTTTGCAAAGACTAAAGAGGAGAGGCAGACTATGAGAAGCAAGACCTTCGACGGTATTGCAAGCGCTATTGCAGATCAGTGGGGATCGTTATTAAATGTAGAACATCAAGTCATCAATTAAAATTCAAATAAACAGGTTATGGAAAAATTAAAATTCGGGAAAGGAAATGCTAAGCTTTCTAAAAAGATTTACACCTTCTCCCTTCCGGCAGGTCATGCTTGCCCTTTCGCATTCGAGTGTAAGGCTTCCGCTGACAGGGAGACCGGTAAGATTACTGATGGAGAACATCAGACGTTTCGCTGTTTTGCAGCCTCGGCTGAAGCGCTGTATGGCAATGTGAGGAAGTCCAGATGGCACAACTATGACATTCTGAAATCCCTTAAGACGAAAGCTGAGATGGTTAGTGCAATCGAAGGATCACTGCCATCTAAGGCTACTATCGTTAGAGTGCACGTCAGTGGGGATTTCTTCAATCAGAACTACTTCGATGCCTGGATGGAGGTTGCTTCCAGGAATCCTGATAAGAAGTTCTATGCTTATACTAAGAGCTTGGTATACTGGATTAAGCGCTTGGATAGTGTGCCTAGTAACTTTGAGCTTACTAGCTCCAAAGGCGGTAAGAAGGATGAGCTTATCACTCAGAACTCATTGAAGTATGTTCAGGTGGTTCATGGGGTTGATGAGGCTGCAGCTTTGGGTATGGAGATAGACCACGATGATACTCATGCCTATGAGGGTAAGAGTAGCTTCGCACTTCTTCTCCATGGTACACAGGCTAAGGGTAGCGCTGCGGCTAAGTCTCTGAGCAATTTAAGGAAGGCCGGTATTGGCGGGTATTCATCTAAAAAATAAAAAAATGACAATAGCACAACAATTAAAGATTAAAGACTTCCCATTTATTATTAAAAATAAACAGGGTAAAAAAATCTATTGGGAAAATTCAATTGGTTTTTGGATTAAATCTGAATATGATTCTAAGGGTAAAGAAATCTATTGGGAAAATTCAGATGGAGATTGGTCTAAACGTGAATATGATTCTAATAATAAAGAAATCTATTGGGAAAATTCAGATGGTAATATTGAAGATAATAGACCTAAACCGGTTGAAGTAGAATTAACTATTAATGATATATTTACTAAGTCCTTTATAGACAACTACATTAAAAAATAACAACTATGACAATAGCACAGCAGTTAGGGATTAAAGACTTCCCGTTCGAGATTAGGAATAAACAAAGTAAATTAATCTATCATGAAAGTTCAAATGGGTATTGGACTAAATATGAATATGATTCCAATGGTAATCTAATCTATTATAAAAATTCAGGTGGATATTGGACTAAACGTGAATACGATGCCAATAACAATGATATATATTTTGAATCTTCAAGTGGGCTTATTGTAGACAATAGACCTAAACCGGTTGAAATTGAATTAAACATCAACGATATCTTTACCAAGTCCTTTATAGATAACTACATTACAAACATTAAAAAATAATCAATCATGACAATAGCACAAAGTTTAAACGTAAAAGAATTTCCATTCATCTGTAGGGATGGACAAGGTAGAGAGGTATATGTTGAAGCCGCTTCCGGGGCTTGGGAGCGATCTGAGTATGGCCCTAACGATAAAGTAACATACTGGGAGAAATCAAATAAAAATTGGGTCAAGCGTGGGTATGATGATAACGGAAACTATGTGTATTATGAAAATTCAAATGGTAGAATTGAAGAATACAGACCTAAACCGGATGCCGTTCCTGAACAGCCAAAGCCTATAGGCAAGACTATAGAGCTCACTAAGGAGGGTGCATTATACTTCATATATGTAGATGGAAAATATGTAAGCGGCTCATGTACTAACGATTTAGAGAAAGCTATAGCGAACTGTAATAGAATTAAAGACGAGGGAAAAGGTTTATATAATAAGACAGTTATACTGAAAGATACTATATTATGAGATTGAGAAAAAGAAACGAAACATTAGAGAAGCAGTACAGGGACCAAGGTTCCTGCTGCTACTACTGCAAGAAGGAAGTGCCGTATGAGCTGATTACTAGAGATCATATCAATCCAGTATCCAAAGGTTCTAATCTTATAAAGAACAAGATCTACGCCTGTGTCAACTGCAACAGTTACAAAGGAGATAAGACTTTCGAAGAGTTTAGAGCAATCATGATAAAGAAGTCCTGCAGGATACTAGGAGATGTGGTTAACCAGGGCTTTAAAATATCTCAGGAACAGTTAGATAAGATACGGTACTTCGTAGCAGTAATGAACACGGTCTCTGTTATTATTGAGAACGATAATACTCCTGAAGTAGTATTCACATAATTTCCATTCAAACATTAAAACAAAATCAAAATGCTAAACAATGAAATCCTAGATGACGAGATTGACGGAATCATAGACCATCTCAAAGGCACCATTCCGGACATTACTAAGTATATGAATAACTTATACTCAGACACAGTCTTTATGGGAATTGCTACTCAGTGCTTCTCAGAAGATACAATAGACTCACTAAAGCTCTCAGCGAGAATCTGTATGAAGTATTTCATGGGCCTAGAGGATTACTTGAAGGTATCCAAGTTAAATGTAATTTTGAGCTTTATTGATAAACCTAAAAAAGTAGAAGTAGATGCATACATCCTCACATCCCTACACGTCTCCCCCAACTGATATGGAAGACTTTACAGAGGGCGAAGAGTTTAAATCAGACGTATATAGCAAATCCATTAATCAGCTAGTGACTACTTACAATCCCAAAACAGTTGATGAGTTGTCAGAGTTGCTAGATGATAATGGATACTATGGTAGATTTGAAATAGTAAGAGTAGCGACCAAGTTCTATAGGGAGGTATGCGTTAAGGTTAATGTGTACCTTCCCGATAGCATACACACCTATGAGTGGCCGTACATGTCCCACTATAATCTTACCCTTCGTAAGTTCAGTAAGAGGCCTAAGCCTAGGATGTTTAAGGAAGACTTTAGATTGATGAAGTGCTTGTACTTCTTCCTGCTATACAAATGGCCTATTGACAGTTCCTTTGAGCATATAGCTAATCTAGGATTTAAATGTATGGGATGGGCTACGCAATCGGATTATCTTAGTCTTACAGTAATCCTGCACAAGATCGGATTCTTTAACAGAGGTGAGTTCGTTATAAAATCTGAAGAGGATCTTATTGAGGTTAAAGAGAATCTCTTCTCCTATTCATATTTTATGTGACCGGTGGGAATTCATGGGTAGGAGATATCACCCATATAATAGACTGTAGCTGATGCACATCAATAGCCGCTACACTATTGAAGGTCCAGATACTCCTATCCTTGAATACTATCCCACGAGAAAAATAGAACCTTCCATTGATTCTGATGTCTGTTGTGTATTCAATATGATGAGCGTAGTTACTTTTTTTTACATTGGAAAATCCAATAGCAGCCATGTACTCAGGGCTTAGCGGCACCGGTACTATATCTTCCCATGCGCTGTAGGTCACATTGTCATCGCTATGCTTGATAGATACCTGATCCTCAGATATACTACTCACTGTGCCTATCTTCCCATCCTTCGATGATACGTAGCTCCCTAGCTGATATTTTTTGTACACGGGTTTCATTTTGATTGCTTTCGAGTGTTTCCTAAAATTTGAATCTTTTTTCCAAAAGTGGGCTGAAAATACATCAGCCTACTTTTAGTTAAATGCTAAAAAAGTTAGCAGAGTTTTTAATCGCACTAGTCACAGAATATTGGAGCCTTAACGGTAATCCCCCTTACAGAGTCCATCACCTGAAACGATTGGAGAGGTCTTTGATAGCTACACCCAAGACTCATAGCATAAGGGTCATACCCTACCACAGATCCGTTTATGGTACTGTTAGTAGTGGGATAGCTCAGCGTATGGTAATGGTGGACAAAGGTGTGGTGGGCTTTAGATACCTGGTCCATCCTTAACAGGTATTTATTCAGCGGTACTGCAATGCCTCCAACGCCTCCCTGGCTCTTTATCTGATGTCCGTGTACAACTCTTATCATTTTACCGTACACGTCAACCTCAGCCACCTCAGAGTCCGGTATTGACCATGTGATATTCTCATGGGAGAAATCCCCTTTGAGGATGTTATACAGGATGTACTCGTAGTTCATGCGGTAGTCTACAGATGCCACCATCTTATTGGTAATCCTAGAATGGTTCCCCCTGGTGCATGAGATCGTGATATCCTTGAAATCCCCGTACTCACATACAGTATTGATGTACTTGCTTAAGAGATCCCTAGCAAACATGGTTTCCTCCATGGGGGACATAGCAGTTGTCATCTCACTATGATGATGCAGTTGGCTGTTCTCTATGAAGTCTCCTCCGAGTATCAGTACCAGGCTGTCTATGTTAGTACCCTCACGCTCTTTCTTTATTAGCTTTATGGAGTTGTATGCGCATGTTTCCATCCGTTCCCTGGCTATTGTAGGATTGTAGTTGTTCAGGCCGTTCACTGTAGAGGGCACTACTATCTTTCCGAAGTGGCCATCGCTTATCTGAATGATAGCAGCAGCTTGGGTGGATACCTTTTTGCTCTCTCTAATCTCAGGTATAACGTTATTTGGAGACCCACTCTTCAGTCCTAGAGCTACGTCGTATGAGTCTGACAATGCCTCGTAGTCTTTTATAGCGCTCTCTATCTGGCGCTTAAGGGATTTGATCTCAGCATTCTCCCTTCTCATAATGACCTGGTCCGTAATCTTAAACTCCACATCTTTCTCAGGGATGGATACTTCCTCCCTCAACTTCCTGCAGATATGTCTAACGACCTCAGGAGTGGTATTAAATAGCTTTGCAGTATCTCCGTAAGAGGCTGTAAGCTTATCCGTGTTCTTTTTAAGATAATCTTTTATGAGTTTGTTTCTATCTTTTACCTGGTCTTTACTAGTTGTTTTTGACATCGGGTTGTATTGGATTAGGTGAGTTTTCTTTCCGGGATTTTACCGCATTGACGGTACCAATGCACATCTGTACAATCTTATTGTAGGAGTCATTGTTGTTTGAATAGGGATACATGTTTTTCAGCTTGGACAGCTCTTCTACTATCTCAGCATAAACGTCTTTAGGTGGTGGCATAACATGGCGAGTTTACAGTTATAAATAGCTAGCAGGTGAGGTCAAAGGAGGTCTCCGCCAGTATTTCGCCTACCTTTTTATGCAGATCCTCTATGGTACCGTCATTGACTATGGTATAGTCTGCAGGGTATCCCTCATCTAGTGAGGTCTCTGATGGGTGATTTGTAGACTGTATGCCCGGCCTTTCTATCTTTACCACTATACCTCCTTTGCTTTTAACAGCTCCGTACTCATTGGGGAATCTCAAATCGGTGATAATCCAGTTGTCACAGTCCCATCCATTGGGAGCCCTGTCAGCAGGGACACACTTATACTCAGACATAAGGGAATTAACCCATACAGAGGGGTGAAGGGAGTCTCTCATAGCATCAGTACCAATCTCTTGTAGTAGTTGCCTAACGGTCATCTGACGCATGCCTACTACGTACTGAGTGTAGAAGCCGCCGTAAGATTTTTTAAACTTAGCTGCGTGAGCTTTAGCGTCATCCCTATTGGTGAACCGGCCCAGCTGGAGTGCCACCACACCGTCGTTTATCATAGACACAGTCCAATAATCCCACTCAGTTCCTAGGTAGGTAGTCTTGAAGCCCTGGTCTTCGAATTTCTCTAGGGGGATTCCGGTTATTAGTGATGCGACCTCTTTTACTTTGAGGGCGAATTTCTTAATCTCCCAGTGGCCTGAGAGCTTATCTTTCATGATGGACCCGACTAAATCTTTGCCGGATCCCATCTTTCCTTGTATTGCAATTATTGACATAACTATTCTGTTTTTATTATTTACTTATTACTATTGATTTTGCTGCGTTAGTAGGCCTGTATAGTGCTGAGCATACGCTAGCATTGACATGTATAGTGGATAACTTTTTAGTCATTCCATAACCCTCGTGAATATGGCCGAATACGAATAGCTTAGGACTAATAGCGCTTATGACTTTCTTAAGGTCCTCACATCCCAAATTTTCATGGGAGAATTCCCTCACGTCCAAAGTGCCTTTTGCCGGACCGTGAGTTACAACTATGTCGGTATCTGGAGGGATAGTATTCCATACTTGGCGTATGTCCTCGCCTCTCTGTCTACAGAAGGCTGCCATATCTTCGGGATTGGTCGAGGTTATGGGTGAGCCCCATATCTTTAAACCTTTCACAGTAACCGAACTGTTCTCAAGGTACCTTATTCCATAAGTAGGATCAGCATATTTTGCCAGCATTTTTTTAAGCCATTGAGGTTTCTCTCCATCAATAGGGGAATCATCGTACAGGTGGGCGTAGTTAGGATCAAAACTTTTATCCTTATCTCCGGCAATGAACACGCTACCGTAGGTGTACTTTCTGCTGACTTTTCTCAACCAGGTTAGGAAACTCTCAACCTCTTTACTATTTCCAAGACTAGTGAAGTCACCTGCATGTATTAAAAGATCTCCCTCTGGGAGATCTATTTTTTTGTGGAATCCACTAGTGTCGCTAATCATAACTATACTGTAATCTTTTGGCATACGGTATTTTTATGTATTGGAAGTTTTTGGCATGCTGTACACTACCGACCGTTTGTTTTTCCGGTTGGGGACAGTTTCAATCTGCAGTCCGGCTTTCCTCAGGTCGTTGATACGAGCTCTCAAATTCTTGGTACCAAATTTGCTGAGCGCCTGCTTGGCAGTAATCCTGCCATTCTTACGGAGGAAATTAGTAATCCTCTCTTGTTGGGTCTTGGTCTTTCTCTTTTTCATAACGGGGTTTTTATTTATATGTTATACGTGCGAATGTAAGCATTTTTCAGCTTACGACAAAAACTATTTTAGTAGGAACAAAATTCCTACGATAGATACTATTGACAGTGATAATGTTGTCTTTAATCTTTTCTTCTTCTCATCCTTCAGGTTTGTCTGTAATGTCTCAGCTACCACTCTATAGCTCAGCGTCTGCTGCTCCTCTAACGCTATAATCTTTTTATATCCCTGCTCTGCCATACGGAGATACATTATGACGCTATCCTTGCCTACTATTATCGTATCCTTGAGCCTTAGGGAGCTCTCTAGCAGGCTATAATTCTTCTTTAGGTAATCATATTCAGATCGGAGAGAGTCGGCCTTTATGAGGTCTTTAATGACTTCTTTTGCTACGCCTTTGGGTAAGGTTACTACTGTGGTATCAATACTTTTTATAGCCTGGGTAACGGTTTGCGAAGAAGCTGTCAAGCTGGTTATAGCTATAGTTATCAATATTGCGAATCTTTTCATTGTAGGCTTTTTTAATGTTTAGTAATTCCTTATTGTTTTTTTCAATCTGATGGGTGTTCTCATCAATTTTTATACTCAGTGAGACTTGACTCTGCTCGATCAGGTACATCCTGCTCATGATGAACTCTTGGCTAGCGTACACGCTATCTATCTTTTTCTGAATGTTATACACCTCTTTGTCGGCTTTTTTTAACCTGCTGTCTGATGTGTATAATGTGTATAGGAGGACTAGCAGCCCTATAAACAATAGTGCCGGTATAACGTTTTTCATAATTTATATGGTTTTACTTTAGTGGGAAGTCCTCTGCTTCCCCTTCGATGACACTTTCAATTTCATTTGCTGTCTTGCCTGAGAACTTGGTAAGGGTTCCTAAGACATTGTATTTCAATGCCTTGTCTGCCGACATGAATTTGAATGCTATCCAGATGGTCACTGAGCAAAGGGATACAAAGAATATTGCAAAGTTGACATCGAAGGGTTTTAACAGGAGGCCTCTAATTCCGTATGCGATAAACAGGATGAGGCTTATCAGGCCTATGAATCTTTTTACAGATATTTTATTTGAGTCGGATAGTAGGAGCTTGATGATGTTTTTCATAGTGGGTTATTTCACCTATAAATATACAATCTAAGCATCTTTCAACATCGCTCTTACAGCCTCTCCTAGCTCCTGGTCATTAGGTATATCTTCTACTAAGTTTTTTAGAGGGTCTACTAAGTCTACATACAGTAGACGCTTGAATCGTTCAAGTTCGTGCAGGTACTTTTTAAACTCATCCACCGCTAGTTGCTTACTGTCTTCCATTGTCATAGGTCTAATTTTAGTTGAGTATACTTTTCTACTACCGGTTCCGGAGCTTTTGCATTCTCTGATGTGTGCAACATTATCCCTACTGTTGGGTAAGACTCTACACGTACTTTACCAGTCCTGTTATCGGCAATCCATCCGCAGTCCCTGAACCGGAATATAATCACCTCCTGATCTCCCAGGAATCCGTGTAGGGCATTGGTGTAATAGTCTATGTGTACGTCTCTTATCATACCGTTTTTAAATGGCTTTACGTACTCGCTTACGAGATCTTCTAGGGCTATGTGTATTCTCATGGTTTTATTTTGATTCATATCTTATAATCAATTCTATTATCATCGAATTTCTTCCCATTCTACGTGCTTTTTGAAATTCAGTTTCAAAATCCTTTGGAGGGAATTCAAAAAGATTTTCTAATTCTTCTTTCGTCAATTCAATTTTTTCATCATTTTCTTTTTCCTTAACTAACAATTCTAATTGATTCTCATTGAATATGTGGAGTAGTCCGTACTCATCCATCTCAGCTACCACTCTTATATTCTTTTCGACTGTTTCGAATACGGAGACAATCGTGCATGGGAATTTGTATCCGTTTGGTTTGTAGGCTTTATCTCCTACTCTGAATTTTGGTTTGCTCATTTTTTATTTGGTTTTAAATATTTACGGATGATTTTGAATGCTTTTGTCAGGTCGGCAATTTCCGCCTCTCCATTCCAATAGGCTATGGTGTATCCATAGTTGGCATTCCAATCTTCTTTATCTACTACGTTTCCATTGACAGACCTGAGATATATCCATGGAATATTTCCGACTGTCTCAAGCTCAATGTTTATCTTTTTGAGTCTTGTGATGAGAGTTTTGAGGTTGTTCATAGGTTAATTTGACAATGGCATTTTTTTATGACATTCTTGTTAATCTTGATAATATAATTTTTCCATCTCTTCTAATGTGTTCGCCAGCTCTACCCGATAGTGATCCCCATCCTCCCTTGTCCCAGAAGGTTACTTGGTCTCCGACCTGGACATCTTCTGATTTCCATTCCTTTCTAAGGGATTCTACGTTTTGTTCTGTGACTTCGTAAGGGTACTCACTGTTGGGTTCTAAGACTTCCGTTGAGCTTTCAATCTTATAGTCAAGGTAAAGTAAGATTTCATGAGGAGGGCTCATAGGTTTTACTTCTACTAGATTTGCGGCAGTAGTTGTTGCATCATACTTAACCCTGCTTACTGGGAAAGCTAGTGGATTAATCTCTCCGCTCTCTACTTTCCTCTTATACTCATCATCTCTCTGCTTCTTTTCTTCAATGTCTAGTTGTAAAACTCTGTCTACCTCTATAGCCGAAGTTCCTACTGGGAATAAGCGAGTAGTTGGAGTGCTTATCTTAGCAAAGTATTCTTGCCACTCTCCATTCTCATCTATTCTAAAGTAGCGACGGGATTCGGTAATATCTCGACTATTCATCCAACGCTCTTCTTCTTCGTTGACTAGTTTGTAGTAGAAGCTTCTCGCGTTTTTCTCCCACTTCAAGTTAGGATTGGATGCTGAATGGTAGTAAGAATCACCATCCATTACACCTTGTTGGTATCCATCATAAATTAGATCTCCTCCTGTAATAGGGCATTTTATCCCTGATGGCTTTCCCACCAAATCGTCTTTGTAAAACATGTTATTGCGTTTTAGTGTTAGTCTAAATAATCTTTTGAATTCAAAGAATGGTCATTTTTAATTTTTTCCTTTTCGAAATATTCTTTCACATTAGCATCCCACTCTTTGTTTAGCTGGTTTAGTGTTATGTGTTCCGTGATGTTACTTTAGTTTGACAATGGCATTTTTATTGCTGGATGATGTTTGTAGTTGTGTAGCGTGATGTCGTCTATGGTATATTCTGATATGTCATTGACTACTCTATCTGATATTGTTACGGTGGGTAGTTCGTAGGGTTCTCTAGTCAGTTGCTCTTTTATCCCATCTATTTGATTGAGGTAGATATGGCAGTCTCCAAAATTCCCAATAACTTCATCGGGAACCATGTTAACTTGCTTGGCCACCATCATCAATAGGAGCGAGTATGACATCGTATTTATTGGCTCTCCAAGCGGTAGATCACAGCTGCGTTGGGCCCACATCAATGAGATTGCCCTAACAGGGATCTCATAATCATCCATCATTTCAATATCTTCAGGATGAGATCCATTATTCTGTTTCTTGAATATCTCCATCCTCTCCTCCAAACTCAACTCCCTAGTATAAAACTGAAATGCATAATGGCATGGCGGGAGTACTTGGTCCGGCAAATCGGCAACGTTCCAGGCCGATACGAGTAAGCGCCTACTATCAGGGTTTGTTTTGAGCTCGGATATTACGTTTGCGATTTGGTCTATACCAATGAAATGCTCATTTGCAATTGAGTCGTGTCTTCTTTCACCCCACTTACGCCAAGCATGTCCATAAATTGGCCCGAGATCTCCGAACTTCTTACTGAACTCATCATTGGTTTTGATTTCATTTACGAACCATTCCATGGATGGGATGTCCTCATGTCCTAGAAATTGAGGTTGGTTGCAGAAAAATTTATAGGCGTCTCCGTTCCAGATGTTACAGTTGCGTTCAACTAAGTATCGTAGATCAGTTCGACCATTCAGGAACCACAGCAGCTCAGTTACCATCGTCTTAAACGCTAGCTTTTTTGTTGTAAGCGCTGGGAAACCATCTTTCATTTTATGCCGGATCTGTCTGCCGAATACTGATAGAGTGCCAGTTTTTGTACGATCCATCTTGCGGGTGCCGTTATCCAGGATGTCTTGGAGTAGGTTTTTGTAGTCTTGGTCTAGTTTATTCATAATTTTGTTTTTTTTAAATCATCAACTACTTCTCCCAAAGTTTCAAAAACGTGTGTCGGGAGATTAGAGTGTTGAATCTTGAGGTATTCTAATAAGTCCTTTAAAATTTTTGCATTGTTTTCTTTGATTGCATATTCAATCCTCTGATTTTCAATCCACTTTTGAATTTCTAAATCATTTTGTATACTATGTTTACTCATAACTTTCTATTGTTTGATTTTTGTATATGACTGTGATTTGTTTGGTTGGAACCTTATGGGTCTCTAGTAAAGGTTCAATAATACTCTGCATTACTTTTGATGTTGGAAGTAACGACGTGTTGAGGTTTAGTATCAATTTAACTCTCTCTTCCAAACTCAACTCCCTTTCTTCAATCTTCAATCCCCACTTTTGAGCAAACCCGTTATCGGTTTTACATTTGTGGGTGAATGATTCTTTAGAATGTTCCATAGGTTTTAATGACCATAGTTGGTCAGATAATAGATTACCTTTTGGATTGGACGGCGGTGTCCAATGACTATCGCTGTACTCACTATATGCCTCACCCAATAATTCTTGTTGTTCTTTATTCATAACTTTTTATTGTTTTATCTTTGTATGTGACTGTGATTTGTTTGGTTGGCGCTTCTTCCTCAACAACTTCTTTTATATGATTGTGGTCTAAATTACCAACCAACAAATCATATCCTTTAATATCTTGCAACCATTTTGCTCTTTCTTCCAAACTCAACTCACGTTCTTCAATAGCTAGTCCCCACTGTTTAGAGAAAGTCTTATCACCCATAACTAAAAGTTCAAACGTTTCTTTGTCTGGTTTGCTATAGGAATATTCTGCAGGAATCCAAGATACTAGCTTGGAAATACCAACTGAATTGTCCTTTTCGTATTCTGCTGAGTAGTTTTCGTATGCGGTATCTATGAGATCTTGTTGTTCTTTATTCATAAGTTATTTCTATTTTTTCAAAAACTTCAATTAAATACTCATCTTCAAAAATATACCCATTGTTACCTCCAGCATCCCAAACATTGAATTTAAAAAACTTACCATCTGATTTACGCTTCAAAATATAATCCCATGATGGTCCATCTGAATAGTCAGATGTATTTATCTTTTTCACCTGACTATAAGTTTCATCTTTAACATTATATTCACGCTCAATATAGTAGACACCGTTCCACAAATCCATTAACTCATCATGAGTTAGAATTATTTTTTCTCTTTCAATTTTTTTCATAACGTAATTTTTTATTTATGCAAATATATGGATATGGTTTCACATATCCTAAACTATTTTACTGACTCAACCCCCAATCCCTCATTCTCAATCACCAAATACTCTCCGCTAGTGTCTAAGGTATCTATGAAAAAGTACCTACCATTGGTCGCTTTATTACTCCCTATGATGTCGAGCCTTTTCATTGATGTGTGTCCCACGATCTGGACATAGTCTTTCTTCAGTCCTTTAGGGTGATGTTTGTTAGCGGACATTAATGATCTAGGCCTAATCCAGATTGGAGTCTGGCATGTGTTATCTCCACTAGCCTCAAATCCATTGAAGGAAAATGCCAATGGCTTATACTTCCACACCTCGTTTACATCCGATGCTACGGTTTCTACCGACCATTTGTTCTCACCAAAGACCTCATCCATGAATACCGGACTGACTCCTGCATGCGTGAACAGGAAGTTTTCAAAGCTGTAGGCCATTTGTAGGTGATGCCTGTTCTCATCTAGTACCCTAGTGATGGAAGGGGATATCTTGGATTGGAATCCGCTAGTACCGTCATACCCTATCTCAGGGAAGTAATGGTGGTCGTGATTGCCTATAAGCAGCACAACCTCTATTTGAGGATTGTCTTCTTTGTACCGGATGATCTGTTTGAAGTTATCAATCTGCTCAACCCCGGAGATGTCGAATGAGTCGAAGTAGTCTCCGATGAATATGACTCTACTTGGTTGGCTCTTCTCTATAGCTGATTTCCAGCTATTCAGGCCATGAATATCCCCAAGGACTATCGTTCTCATACTGATTTGTTTTGTGGGTTATTGGGATATCCTCAGGCCGTAGGTACTGTCTAGCCAATCCATTTGTGAGATGGATACTGTCTTTGTTTTACCGTACCTCTGTCTTATGAAGGCTACGCCCCAATCTCTCCACTGGATATTTTGATACGGGGTCATAGTGTATGTGTTGTACCACTCATCCTCCCTATCCTTTATATCTGAGTACTTCAGATCATAACCGGCTATTTCAAACATTTTGTTTATCAGGGTTTCTATCATTTCCTGATCCTTCTCTTTAACCATATACCTTTATTTTTATAGTTAGCAAGGGAAAATCTTTCGCCCCCTGTATAGACTTCCGTCAGATGCCAATGGTCCGCCACAGCGATTAAGGGAGCCACCTG
>Ga0114982_1000873_pt1 | contig 15752 bp, 17 predicted proteins | sample Shrwel_input2_FT_FD_87183 | JGI IMG/M metagenome (GOLD analysis project Ga0114982, IMG submission 87183) | Subsurface microbial communities from deep shales in Ohio, USA - Utica-3 well 1 S input2 FT | ecosystem: Environmental > Aquatic > Deep subsurface > Shale gas/oil reservoir > Produced... | reverse complement strand
TAGAAACATCTACAAGAAACGCCGAGACGAGCTCATGAAGGACGCAGTCTCGGTCGTGGACCTGCTTTCCGGTGCTCCGTTCACGGACAGAAGGCCTCGCCCCAAAGGCTTTGAGCTCAAAGCGGAAACACCGGTAGGCATTCTACTCGACCAGCAAGGGAACCTAACGGCCATCGGGAAGGCACTTCATGATTGGATCTTCAAGAGCCAACCAGCGGCCAAACGGATAGCTACGTTCGAGGTCATTATTAGTTGTGAACTCGACGAGGCAGCGGAAAAGATGATGCAACTTTTCAGAGACACTGGATGCATCACCGAGGAGATGCTCAGGACCTCGGACACCGAACGGCAGGCACGCAATGAAAAGCGCGCTGCCGAAGGAAAGGAGCCAGAGGCCTGCGCCGACCTCCTCGGGTGCACCGCCAGGACGGTCATGGCGTACATCTTCGTGGAAGGAAAACATACCCTCGCGAAGGACGAGGACAAGGACAAGGGCTACACGCTCGAGGCCGTGTGCAAGAGCACCGGCTGGGAGATGTACCAGATACTCATTCAGCCCAAGGATAGCTCGAAGACAGAATTCATCGACTTGGCAAGCGACAGGCAAATTGTACCACTCACAGAACAGGAGTGCAATGCATTCGTTGAGGCGGTATACCTTCACGCAGCACCAATCGGGATGGAAAAGGACCAAAAATATAGCGATGCGTTGGTCGAGAAAATCATTGAAACGGCCAAGTTGGTTCGCAAGACGACGCTAGGCCCGGTCCAGATGAACTGGGATGCAATCGCTAAGTTGGACTACACACTGGTTAGAACCCATGGGGCGACTGAATTCCGGAACGTCCAGGACAGACCTGCCAGCGACGCAGAAAAAAAGGTAAGCATCATGGCGTCTATGAGGAACAACTTCCGATCAGAAGTCAGGACCGCCTTGTCCAGGACCAACGACCTCCCAGACGCCATGCAGCCCCCGTCCGCACCAACGTCCGCCGGCGCCACAGGCAAGCGCAGTGCTCGCGAGCAGAGCCCAGCGCCACCGCCACCGTCCGCCGGCGCCACAGGCAAGCGCAGTGCTCGCGAGCAGAGCCCAGCGCCACCGCCACCGCCACCGTCCGCCGGCGCCACAGGCAAGCGCAGTGCTCGCGAGCTGAGCCCAGCGCCACCACCCGCCAACCCGCCGCGCAGCAAAGCACGCACCTCCGACTCCGTACAGGCAATCCCCCGCACGATGCTCGCCAGCCCGTCCCCTGAACCCGAAGACACGGGGCGCGTGGTACGAGCGGGCAGCGTCGGGCCGAGGGGCCGCAGCCGAGCGGGCAGTCGTGCTCCCTCCCGCGAACCTGAACGCTCTCCCAGCGTATCAATCGTCGGCGAAGGAGGTCGTCCAATCAGACACAAGACTCCCATCGAGCGCCACAGGGCCAACACTCCCACCGGACACGGGATGCGTGCCCACAAGGCCAAGTAGAATCGCCACCAGCCCTCGCGGCACCCCCCGTCAAATCACATCGAGGACGGGGAGAGCCGCTTGGATGCAGGAGGCAAGGTCAATGCCCGTAGGGGGCGACGGTATCGCGGGGGCACGCGCGGCTGCAGTCTAGCCGCCGACCCCCCCCGTTCGACACACGCACACACACCCTGCGCGTTCACGCGCGTGGGGCGCGGTGCCATCGTATTAAAACCGTCTACAAAAACCCCCTGTGTCACTCTCGTTATGCGCGCGCTGTGTCTGCTGCTCGTGCTGGCGTGCGATCACTGCGATGCCGCGCCCGCCTACTTTGCGTCGGTCGCGAACCAGGCTCTGAGGCTGAAGGGGGGCGCGAGCATCGGGCCCGAGCTGAGCCTGCGCGCGGTGGTGGAGCTGGAGCAGCAGGTGAAGCGGGTGATGGGGGCGGACCCGGCGCTGGACCTCAACGTGAGCGCCCTGCGGGACCGGGCCGACCCGGAGCTGCTGCGGATCCTGTTTCTGGCGGTGCTGGGGAACTTCACGAGCGCGGCGGGCAGCGGGTGGCAGCGGCCGTGCAGCCTGGCGGTGGACCCGCGGACCGGGCTGGTGAGCCTGGAGGACGCGCCCGCGCTGGCGTCGCTCGCGCAGAAGGTGGTCCTGATGCTGCTGGTGGCCGTGCAGTTCAAGCAGTGGGTCGAGGAGGTGCGCGCGCAGAGGCAGGCCGAGCAGCGGAAGAAGGAGGGGATCTGATATATATCAGGCCGCAACAGGGCGGCGGGGAGAGAGGGCCGGGGATGAGCAAGAAGAAGAAGCCGGCCGAGGAGAAGACGCCTGAAGAACTGGACGAGGAGGAGCTGCGGGAGGTGGAGGCGAAGATGAAGGAGGTGCTGGAGCTCATGACGGGGCGGCACCACAGGGACCGGTCGGACGACCAGCTGGAGACGGCGCGGGCGAGGCGGGACGAGCACGCCGAGAACCGGCAGCTGGTGTACCATCACAGCGCCGGAGGGGTCCACGCGGCGACGACGATGAAGACCAAGACGACGCTGGACCTGGCCGAGCAGCTCAAGCTGCGGATCCAGCTGGGCAAGTACGCCAAGGAGCTCGACGACTCGCTGGAGCGGCTGAGCGTGCGGCAGGTGGAGGTCCTGGAGCGGATGCTCGGGCGGTCGAGGTACTGATCGGCGTCGGTATAAAACGCGCCGGGGAGGCGTGCCCCACACCCGGAGATGCGCATACCCCTGACCCCCGGGCAGGCGGTGTCGATTCACGGGTGGCTGCGCGCGCGGCAGACGCTGGCGTGGGGGGACGTGCTGGCCAACGCAGGGCTGGATTTCCCCAAGCTGCTTTCATTCAACCTGGGGGAGCAGGACCTGTACGTGCTGCAGCCGGACCTGCAGGCGTGGGTGCGGGCGGGCAAGGCGGCGCTGGCCGACTGCCCGCGGATGAAGGCGTGGGACGCGCACCCCATCAAGGACTTCAAGGCGGACCTGGCGGACATTGTGGGCACGCACTGGCCGCACGACGCGCTGATCCGGATGGGGGTGACGTACGACGACCTGCTGGGGCTGGGGCTCACGCCGGAGACCATGAACCTCTTTGGGTACACGCTGATGATGTGGGCGTCGACGGGGTTCCGGCGGTCGCACGCGGAGGGGATCCCCCACAACACGCTGTTCCGCATGTTCGGCATGCCCAAGCCCGACGTGCTGGCGTCGCTGCGTTGAACTGTTTGTTTGTTTGTTTTTGTATCGCGCATGCTTACTTGGGGCCCTTGAGGCGGAGGAGGAGCTCGAGGGTCTTTTCGATGGGGTAGCCGAGGCACAGGCCGGTGATGGGGAGGCGGGTCTCGGTGGGCAGGTCCCCGCCCACGAGCGGGCGCGCAAAGACCTCCAGCGGGGTGTCGAAGAGCTCGCGGTCGAGGGTGACGCCCGCCGCCTTGTACCGCGCGACGACCTCGTCGGGGTCGTAGTAATGGGCGAGCGTGGCGTCCTTTTGGAACACGACCGCCTCCTTGCGCCCGCCCTTCACGAAGAAGACCAGATACTTGAGCCCAAAGGCCTTGACGGCGCCGCCGAGGGTGCGCTCCGTGACGCGGTTGTCCCGGAGCAGGCGCAGGACCACGGTGCCCATGGGCTTGACCCCCATGCGGACGCGCTGCACCAGCTCCACTGGGTCGTCGTAGCCTTCGTCGGTGTCGTCGTCGCGGAAGCGGTAGTTGAGGCGGGTCTCCTCCGGCGTGAGGCGCCCGGGTGGGTCGGGCTTCGGGATGAGCGCCGCCGGCACCTTCTGCCAGAGGTCGCGCAGACCCTGGTTCGCGCTCTTGCGGCTGGTCATTCGCGTGGCTTTTTTTTTCGCGCGCGGCATCGCACCAGCGTGCGAACGAGGGCTTTTTTTTGGGGGGCTTCATTCATCACATGCTCTGGCGCGCGATCTTGATGTCGCACATCTCGTTGGGCCGCGCGCTGGCGATGGCCACGCCAAAGACGCGGTACCAGTCCATGAGGCGGGGGTTCGCGTCGTCGCGGAAGTAGGGCTTGATCTTGGCCACGATCTTCTGCTTGTCCGCCCGCTGGCCGTACGAGAGGTTGTAGTGCGCCTGGCGGATCTGGGCGTCGTTTGGGGTGCTCCAGGTGGGCTGGATCTCCTGGCCGGCCGCGTTGCGCTTGCGCCCCGTGGTCTGCGCCCCGACGGTGAAGGATGGGTCGACGTTGTTGGGCCTGCCATTCGCCTCCCAGATGTCCAGGTAGGGCTTGCGCCGCCCGTCCTGCTCGAAGTCGTCCCGCTCAAAGGTCCAGTAGAACTGGACGAGGTCGCCCGCGAAGATCTCAAAGTCCCCGTTCATGACCGTGCGCAGGCCGCCGATCATGACCGAGGTCATGGTGTCCCCCGTGTTGGCGTGGGCGTACCCCAGCGTGTTGGCGAAGCCCACCGTGAAGTAGTCGTACATGTAGCGCATGTGCTTGGCCGTCTGCAGGCGCTGCCCCCCCTCGTTCCGGAAGGCCTCAGCACCAGGGGTCTGGACCGCCACTCGGACGACGGGGGGAACCGCTCCTGCGGCAGGAGCAGGACCAGCCGCCAGTATGGTTTGATAGAACATGGCGGGCGCGTAGACGTCGTCCTTAAAGTACTGGATGATGGCCTGCCGCTCCGGGATGCTGCGCGCAAAGTGGTTCATGAACCGGATCATGTGGATGGCGACCCGCGTGTCCCCCCGGTCCATGAGCCCACCCAGGTTGCTGATGACCTTGGGGTAGGCCGAGTTGGACGTGCGCTTCACCACCGTGCCCGTGTCCCAGCCACCCCCCCCCCTCCCCAAAAAAATCAGGCCTTCACGAAAAGCGAGAGAAACAAAAAAAAAAGATAGGATGAGACAGATAGAGAGACACACATACCACGGGCGGCCCAGGCCCACGACGAGCTCGTCCTTGTGGATGCAGTAGCGGTACTTGTTGCGCTGGAGCTCCTCTGCGTCTCCGTGGACGAAGCTCATCATGTCGTCCGTCGCGATGCGGCACTGCTGGATGTGCTTGCAGGCCGAGTCGAGACGGGTGTTGGTGGCCTGGGCGAGGCTGGGCTGGAAGGGGAGCAGGTAATCTGACGACGCCATGCTGGGGGGAAAAAACAGGAGCAAGGACCGCGAGCCGCTTATATATGCAACGCGACGCTTCCGGGCCACCACGGGGGTCGAAGCAGCATGTAGAAGCAGCACGCCAGGCCAAAGACGATGACGAGGAACCAGACGATCTCCCTGGGGGTGCTCTCCCCCCGATGGAAGACGATGGTGAAGCCCGAGAGGCTCTGCCGGCAGGCGCGGGCGCTGATCTGGACGTCGGGGAAGCGCGCGAGCACGGCGTCGGTGCTGACGCAGCTCCAGTGCATGCAGTCGTAGAGGATGAGCGTGCGGCCGTCCACGACGGTCACGCGCCCGCCCACCCGGTCCGCGTTGGCCAGACGGAGGACGAGCTGCTTGAGCCCGTCCATGCGCGATCGGGCGGGGGAGTATAAAGCCGCCCGCGCGCATACGAGACGCCGTCAGAATGCAGGGGTCGTTCCCCCCCGGCGCGCACTGGGCCTCGGCGCTGGAGCCGGACGTGGACTACCAGGCGCAGGTCAAGGAGCGGTCCGACGTCATCGAGCGGGAGATCCACCGCATCGCCACGCTCAGGCACCCCGGGGGAGCCGCGCCGCCCGTGCCGCCCCTGAACCCGCTGCTCACCTACGCGGCCGGCCCGTTCCCCCCGACCGCCTTCTTTCGTCTCGAGGGCGAGACCTACTACATCCTCTGGAACCTGCCCAACCAGACGACCCGTCCGGGCGCGCAGGGGCACTACACCATCACCACGGTCGTCACCGGCGCAGCGGGGGCGTACATCTCCAGGCCGTTTCTGCGCCCTGTCCAAAACGCAGGACCGGTCGCACAGGACCCCAACGCTCCGAGTTCGCTCCCCACGGACGCGGACCCGAGGAGATCCCCGCCCGACCCCATGTACTGCGTGCCGGGGCGGGACTACATCGTGCCCAACAACCCCATCGCGTACCTGGAGGTGGGATCGGCCGTGCTCCGGAGGGCCCTGGAGGAGGCTGAGACGCTGGACCTGGCGTTTGCGCGGCGCATGGAGGGGCTGGGCAACGTGACGAGCCAGGTGTGCTGGGACTGCCTGGACCCCGACTACGACCCGAGCGACCGGCCCGCCGTCATGCACCAGTTCCTGGGGCGGTACCTGAGCCGGTTCTACGACGGGGTCGACCCGGAGACCGGCCCGCCGACCGAGGAGGTGGCGGACGAGGCCCTGCACAAGCACAAGGCCTTCTGCCAGTCCTGGGCCAAGAAGCACTACAAGGGCCTGACCCCCGTCATCACCGGCCCCGCCGAGGCCCTCGCGTCGCAGTTCTACCCGTTCCTGGAGGGCCGGTTCCACCCCAACGCCCGGCTGACGCGCATGGAGCTGGCGCGGGTGCTGATGCGCCACCCCGACACCGCCGCCGAGTTCGCGTCCTGCCTGCACTTTTACGGGTCCAGCCTCGAGCAGGCCCGCGGGGGGCGCAACGCCAGCTACAAGCAGATGACGTCGGTGAGCTCCTACCTGGCCGTCGGCAACAAGAGGCTGGGGGACCTGCTGGGCAGCAAGATGGCCCAGCTCGCCCAGCTGTTCCTGGACCTGGCCGACCCGCACCGCCGGCGGTTCCACCCGTACGTCGTGGACTGGCACACCATCCTGGGCCAGATGCCGCAGATCCACCGGTACTTTAGGAACACGGCGGTGGTGCAGGGCCTGTTCCGGCGCGCCCAGCAAAACGGCGGGGCGGCGGCGCACGTCCCCCCGTGGCGCAGGGGCAGGCGGTAATTTAGAAGAAGAAAAAAACAGCACGCTCATCAAAAACACGCACGCACACGGCAACGCACTCCAACCGGCAGGGCGTATTTAGTCGACGCGGGCGGCGCGGGAGGGCCGAGAAGAAAATGTGCCTGATGCGCCTCATGGACAAGGTATTCGACGACAAGCGGCTGGCGGTGACGGTGCTCATGGCCTGGCTCACGGTGGTGCTGACCGTCTTCAAGGACATCGGCCTGCTGGACACGTCGTTTATGAGCTTCGGCCCGTCCCCCACCGCCAAGTTCATGGGCGTGGTGCTGGACACGTGGTACAAGTGGGGCATGGTGGCGGGGTTCACGCTGGTCAACACGTCCGTCAACGACTTCATGTCCGACGCCATCTCGCCCTGGATCATCAACACGATCACGGACCACAAGAGCAAGTTCATCCCCTACCCCAAGTACATCTGCCTGGGGATCTCGCAGATGTGGTCCATCTACTGCAACCTGATGAGCGTGTTCGGCATGTTCCTGGCCATGACGCAGATGGACTTTGTGCTGATCCGGATGATGGCCGACCTGACCGTCAACACCTACACGAACCTCAAGTTCATGCGCTTCAAGGAGTACTCGACGAGCAAGTACAACGACATCGAGATGCAGGCCATGAACCGCCACCCCGGCGAGGCGGGGCCCATGCCCGTGTTCAGCATCGACGACCCCACGTCGCCCCGCTGAAACCACCTGCGTGTCCGTGTGTGTCAGCGCTCGTCCACGCTCACCGCGTTGTGCGCTCGCCACCCCTGTATCAAAAGTCGGGCCGCACGCTCGTCCACGCTCGCCGCGTTGTGCGCTCGCCACCCCTGTATTAAAAGTCGGGCCGCACGCTCGCCGGGACAAATGCCCATGAGCTGCTTGGAGATCTTTTACGTGGCGCTGCCGGCCCTGCACGCCATAGGGGCGCTGCTCGCGATGGGCCTGAGCTTCGGGTGCGACACGGGCAGGGCCGAGCAGACGGCCAGGCGCCCCTACGCCCTCCCCAACGGCCTGCCCGGCACCACCTCGTTCAACACGGCGTTCCCGTGGGACGAGGGGTTCGAGTTCGAGAACCACACGTGGAACCCGTTTGCGCTCATCTTCGTGTTCGAGTGGCTGACGGCTGGATTCGCCCTGCGCCCCCTGCAGTACTACTTTGACCACACGCGGCTGGCCCAGGCGTGGCTGATCTGGATCTCGGCCGGCCACCTGGTGTTCATCGCGTGGACCTTCACGAACTCGGGCGGCATCTGCCCCACCATGCTGGCGATCGTGACGGCCAGCTTCTTCATGTCGGGGGTCGTGTGCGTCTACACCCTGTACTACCCCAGCGCGCTGGACGAGCAGGGGGACGAAACGCCCGCCTCCGAGGCCAAACTGCTCATGCGAGCAGCGGACGAAAACTACAGGGACAAGGACGGCAGGGTCTGGAAGATCCCCCGGTCCATCACCATGCTCCGCCGGCGCTTCGTGGGGAACGACGAGGAGCAGGATCCGCAAGGCGACGAGCAGGGGGAGGTCTACCAAGCCGAAGCCATTGAGGAGTACGAGGACATACAGGGCGTGATCTTCCGGTACGCCGAGTACTGCATCACGGCCCCCCTGCTGTTCCTGGCCGTGCTGTGCCTCATGGTGGTGGAGGCCCCCGCCTGGCTCTTCCTCACGGGATACTGGCTGCTGGTCACGTGCAACGCCATCGGCATCGCGCTCCACGCCAGCTTCGTCTTCAGCAGGAGCGAGGAGAAGCCCGAGGGCGGGGGGCTCGCGCCGTTTGTGTTCAAGTTCTTCTTCGCTGGACCATGGTGGGTCTTTGTGTTTATTTTATTTTTCATGATGAAACAAGAAAAAAAAACTGACCAAAAAAAAACGGGGAGGGAGGGAGCAGGAGGGATCCTGCCATCCACCAGTCGAGCCTGCTGCAGGCGGCCTGGCTGTGCCTGCTGGCCCCGATGGGCGGGCTCATCTTCCTGACCAAGGACGTCCTGTTCTCCACGGACATGCCGGTCCTGGTCCTCCTGCTCATCTGGAACCTCCTGCTCACGTACAGCCTGTTCGGGATCGTACCGACGTTTGTGTACATGACACACCTCGGCTCCAGCCAGCTGGCGCGGCTGCTGGACGTGCTCAACGTCCTGGCCAAGTTCCCCCTGCCCCTCATCATCCTGTCGGGGTTCATCACGCGCCCCGCCACGAACAAGTTCTGCTTTTGAGCCGCAACCAAAAAAAAACAAACAAACAAAACAAAAAAACGAAGGGTCTAACTGGGATGGTTGATGACGTCCAGAAACGCGACGACGGTCAAGCCCCCGTTGGCGCCCAGGACCATGAGGATGAACCAGCCCTGCAGGGCCGAGAGCCCTGGGCTGAACTTCTCCAGCACGTTGGTCCGTCCCATGCGATCCCCGTGATCGTAGCCGAGGATCGCCGCCAGGGCCGTGAGGAAGCCCTGGTACATGATGAAGACGTACAGGTCCCCCCCTAGGTACGGCCCGCTGTCGTACCGGTACGCCACGAACAGGAGGATCAGCAGGATCTGCACGCACACGTAGCCCGCCAGCAGGGCCGTCCTGCCCATCCTGGCGACGACGGACTGCTCCTGGTTCCCGTAGAAGCACATCCAGAAGTACCTCTGCGCGCAAGACGACGAGAAAAAAAACACGTGAATAAAAAACGGATTGAGCAGGAACACAAAAAGGGGAAAAAAGAGGGTTGAGGGGGACCTGCAGGAGGAGACCGAGCAGCCCCCCGCACAGCCCGAAGCTGAAGAGGGCCCAGACGTCGCGCGCGTAGCCCGAGACGCCGAGCTGGATCGTGTGCGACGAGAGGACGAGCGGCAGGGTGACCAGGACGCAGACCATGAACGGGTTGGGGATGGGCCTGCCGTCGGCCAGGGTTTTCTGGTACAGCACGGTGAGAGCGTCCTGCATGCCCAGCATGTCGAGCTCCTCGTGCAGGCCGACGACCAGGTAGAGGACGCACACGACCACAGCGGCGACGTTGATGGAGTTGGCCTCGGGGTACCGCACGAAGAAGGGGATGCTCGCGACGCCCGCGAGCAGGGCGACGATGAGCTTGAGGGAGACCATGCCGTACCGCTCGCGGAGGGACGCGCTGTAGAACACGAGGAAGGCCCCGCTGGTCAGGAAGAGCACGATGTCGGCGAAGAGGGCGAGGCCGACCACGTGGGTCTTGCAGACGTTGCCGCAGGTCCTGGAGCGCCGGACCTGCCGGAGGTCCCAGCACCGGTAGACCCTGCTCGACACCCGCTCGCGCAGACCCGCTGATGGGTAGACGACGCCGTTGTTCCCGGGGCTCTCTGCGAGCGACGAGCCGACAAAGTCGAGGTAGGCGTCGGCGATGCACTGGCACCCCGGCGTGCGTCGGGCCGGGAGCGAGCCGGTGATCCAAGGCATTCCTGAGCACCAGGACGCCCGCATGAGCTGGCGGAGCAGGCTGACGTCGTACGTGGAGTTGAGGGGCTTGAACGAGGCGAAGGTGGCGGCGTCCATGAGCCCGCGCTTGTGCAGATCCTCCACCTCCACGTAGGTCTCCGGGACGGTCGGGTAGGGCACGTGATCGACGCCCGCGGGGTTGACGGCCACCGTGAGGTTGAGCGTCTGCTTGAAGATGTCGCGGATCTCGGCCAGGCCCGCAAAGTTCTCGGACGCGGTGAGGATCAGGCGGGTGTCCACGTGGGAGAAGAGCCCGCCGAGGGCCATGCACACCAGGCCGAACGAGAGCACCGCCACGATGGACGCCATGCTCTGCCCAAACGACGACGGGTCCCACGCAACGCTGGCCGCTGCCGGATTCTTCATCACTACTGCTGGTTTCATGGCACGCGGGACGGGGTGACGCGAACGATTTTATACCCCCGCGACGGGGCGGGAACGGATCTCTGTTGGTCTTTGTTAGGCTCAGGTGATCTCGGTTGGTCTCTGTTGGCGTCTGTTGGTGTCTGTTGGTCTTTGTTAGGCTCAGGTGATCTCTGTTGGTCTCTGTTGGCGTCGGTTGGTCTTTGTTAGGCTCAGGTGATCTCTGTTGGTCTCTGTTGGCGTCGGTTGGTGTCTGTTCGGCTCAGGTGCAGCTCGGGACCGCCGTGCTCATGTAGAGCAGGCTGAGGACCATGTTCTCGAGCAGCACCGCCATGGCCCGGTGCAGCAGCATGGACTCGTGCCGGAGCAGCTCGTTGCACACGATGCCGATCTCGGCGAGGCACGACACCAGCCCGAGGTAGACGTAGCCGCAGCCCCAGTAAAAGGACGTGATGATGCGGCAGACGCCCAGCATGAGGACCAGGTAGCCCAGCAGCCGGAAGCCCAGGTCCTCGCGCGCGAGCTCGACGAGGTCCTGCGTGCCCCCGCCGATCTCGTGGTCATCCACCGCCACCACCTGCTCCGGCTCGGCGGGCCTGCGCAGGAAGCGCTTGAACAGCGAGGGGTAGAGCCCCGCGAACTCGGACGCCCTGGCCTCCTGCTGGCCCGGCCAGCGGGGCGAGAGCATGCACACCCCCAGCCCGCAGTAGGCCAGCCCGTCCAGGCCCATGACGCCCGACGAGATGATGGACATGTCTCCTGCCCGCGGGCGCGGACGGCGGATGTTTATACGCGCGCGGGCGTGCGGGGCGCGGGCATGACACACCGATCGCGGGCCAATGGAACGACGGGTAACGGAATGACGGTTTTAATGGCGGACGGGCTCGGCCGGACAGGCCCAGCCGGACAGGCTCAGCCGGACAGGCTCAGCCGGACAGGCTCAGCTGCACAGGCTCAGCCGAGACGCTTACGCGCCCCAGCCGAACACGCCCTTGATGAACCCGTTGAAGGAGCTGCCCACGCTGCTCGACATCTCCTGGATGAAGATAGGGATGTACAGAAGAAGAGCCCAGCCGCAGGCCACCCAGAGGAGCGAACGGAGGAAGAAGTAGGTGTTGTCCTTCATCGACCTCTCCAAGGCACAGACGCGCGTGTCGAGGGAATTGAGACGCGAATCCATGTTGGCCATGCGCAACGCCAGTTCTGGGTTGGAAGGCGTGAGAGCAAAGGTGTCGGAAGAGTCTGCGATTCTCGACGTCTGATGAGACTTTGACCGCACGACCGCGGTGGAGACAGAGGTGCAGAACGTGTTCACCTGGTTGATGACCACGCACACCCCAATGAAGAAGAGGCTGGCGTACAGGAAGACAAAGCCCCCGGTGGAGCGGATCCACTCCAACTGGGAGCGACTGGTGTTGACGAGGGGCTGCATCTCCTCCAATGTCTTGGATGAGACGACGAGCCTGCCATCGAGGCTATTAACCTTCTCGACGGTCACCTGCAACATTCCTTCAACCACTTGGATGCTCCTCGTAGAATGGTCGACAGAAGCAGCAACCTTTCGGCTCGAGGCCTCCAACATGTCTTCCACGCGTTCCTTTCCCTTTTGGACAGTCTCGGTGGTCTTGGTTTCCAGATAATCCACCCTTTTGTTGACCAGGGTAGTCAATCCAACGACCTTGTCATTCAGCGCAGTCACATCGCCCACAAGGGCAGTCTTCACGGCAGCAAACTCGTTTTGGAGCGCGTTCTTGTTCCTGGTGTGCGCCTCGCTGAACTCCACAGTCTTCAGCTCGATGGCAGCTTCCTGCTCAAGGGAACGGCGCGTAATGTCCTCAATTATTCCATTCGAATCCAAAGCAACCCTGTTCAGAATCGCGTAAAAAGTCTCGTTCCATTCTTTGATTCGGGACTTGGACGCACGGTCACGATCAAGTTCTTCTTGCGCCAACTTCTGCTCGCGATCAAGTTTTTCCTTCGCCAACTTCTGCTCGCGATTGAGTTCTCCTTGCGCCACAGTCAACTTGACAGCAGTGGAGACCCCTTCCACCTCCTTGACCCTTTTCTCAAAACGTTCGTAGAGATCAGTGAGACGTTCCAGCTCTTCGGCAACATCCCTGACCACAGGCAGACCGTCGTGGTAGGTCTTGGTCACGACTTCCATGGTGTATTTGCCGACGAACATGAGGGTGGCAATGCACCCCATCAGGAACAGCAGGCCGAGCGTCCAGAGGACCACCGTCTTCATCCAGCCCAGGACCCCCCATGCAGCAGGGGGCCTGGCCGGCGGCGGGGACACGCTCCTGGAGCCAGACGAGGCGGCAGGAGAGGCCCCGCGACGGGGGCTCGGAGCCCGGGGGCCCGGCTGGGGGCCAGTGACGTGATACCGATCTGCCATGATTTGGGCAACGACACGACTAGTATTGCCAAATGGCTTCCCAGCGGAAACCTCTGTGTCTTTGATGTTCCCACTCAAAAGACATGCCACGTGCTTATCAACGTTCCTCCAATCACTGGAAAGGAACGATGTGACCAAAGCGGATTTTTCGGTGATCAGCTGCGAAACAAGCATGCCTTCCACAAACTGTTGGAGGCACTTTTGCTTAGGAGTGCGGGTTGTCAGGGTTTGGACTTGACGCGTAATCGAAGTCATACTCACGCGACTGGAAAAAGGATCGCGAGACGTGACACGGGCGCGAATAACGCTTAAATACACGAACGTAGACACAAAATCATCGGTTTTAAAATGAGCGAATTTAATCGGCGAGCTCAGATGGTCGCCTGGTTCGCAGGGGTTGGCTTTTTAGGAGCCAGCAGCACCAGTGGCAGCAACTCCACCACCGGCTGCAGGGGCGGCAGCGACTTGGCCGCCTGCGGAAGAAACAAGAGCCCCACTGCCACCACCACCACCACTTCCAGTAGCAACTGGGGGAACTGGGGAGGCAACAGAAGCTGCTCCATCGTTATCGATTTTCAAAGCAGAAACAGCGCCTTCCAACAGATTGACGTCACCTGCAGTCGTCGTCGTCGTGCCAGTGACGGGAGACTTAGTGATTGTAACGTCAAGGAGTGTTGGCACAGAATTGATGAAATCAATACGACTTTCCATCGAATCATCCCCTCGAAGAGCAGTCCATGATCTCATAACATTCTCGACAATTTCGAGATATTTCCCCCGGGTTTGCTCCAATGCTTCTCGATATGACCCAATCGCTTCATCCTTGGCTACAGCTGCCTGCTTGAGCTCTTTGTTCTCAGCCTCCAGTTCCTGGTTTCTGGCTTCCATTTCCTTGATCTTCTCTGTGAGACGAGCAAGGGTATCGCTGACGTTTTCAGCCTGGGGCTTGCAGTCATCCAAACAATCTTTAGCCGTTTCCTCGTAAGCAGGCCGGCTCTTATGGTTGGTCACCGCCGCGAGGTTGGATGCACATGATTTCTGAAATACAGTCATCGCCTGAAAAATATCGTCCACAGTCTTGGGCCTCTGCGCCTGAGAAACGGATGTCTCTGCGGCACTCGAGTACATGTCTCCGAGTTTAGCTCCGTTGGGACCTAAGCCAACATAAAGGTTCTGACCCAACGAAACAGCCGCCCGAGAATCTTCAGGGTAGCTGGACCGGAAATGAGAAGAAGAAGCAGAGGACGACACGCGAGATTCGCAAACATCAGTCTTCTTCCCAACCCCCCTTTGGGCCTTAAATTTCTGGACAAGGGCCTGTTTCTGCTCCTGGGTAAGAGTTGAAAGCATAGCAATAGAACGCTGAGTATGCCAGACGCCGGGAAATCCCCGTTTAAATACACGAACCACCACCCGGAAAACTCAAGCGTTTTTAAAGTGCCCCTCCACGCAATCGGGCCACCGCCGGCCCCTGGAACCCGAGGCGAGAAACGAGGGCGCGAACAGCAGGACCCCCGCCACAAGGGCCCCCAGAAACGGCCAGGACGCGAAGCGGGAGGCCACCAGCCCGGCGAGGGCGTCGGGGAGCAGGAAGGACTGGGTCAGCTGCCGCAGGGAGAGCATGAAGGCCCCCACGCGCGCGTTGTTCTCGACCTGGAAGCAGAGGTCCGAGTGCTGGTGCATCTTCGAGAAGAAGTGGGGGTCCGAGCACTGCTGGAGGAGCCAGCGCTCGCTCTGCAGCTTGGCCGCCATGCTCTGGTAGGTCTGGTGGAACAGGCAGAGGCGGTCCAGCCCCGCGATGCTGGCGATGACGCAGCCGCACAGGGTGGCGAGGGGGAGCACAAACTCTCGCAGCATCGCAACCGGGGGAGCGAAAACACAGCGCGTTATATAAACAGAAAACCGGGCACGAACGCGCCGTCTGCCATGCGGCTAAGACTGTTCCTACTGACGACGAGCCTGCTGGCGGCCCTCTCGAAAACGACGCGCGCCGCCCTGTACAACCTGCAGGACACAGCAAGGCCGGGCCTGACGACGAGCGACGGCCAGGCGCTGCCGTGGTGGGAGGGCGGGCCGGCGTTTGTGCTGGCGAGCGCCGGGGCCGTGCGACTCAACTTCCGGGCCCTGTACACGTACCCGCCGGGCGCGATCGTGCGGGACCTGGACGACGGCCAGATGGGCTGGCACTCGGTCCCGTGCAACGTGAGCGCCTGGGCCCTGTGCAGCTCGGACGTCGGCCAGACCATGCCCTGGCTCGCCCCCCGGGTGCCGGAGAAGCAGGAGGCCGTCTCCGCGGACGGGTGGAGCGACCTGGGCTGCGCGAACTCGGCGGGCAAGATCCTCGTCACGCTGGGGGTGTACGACGTCAGCGCGTGCGACATCTTCGACGAGGGCCTGGACCTGCTCTACACGCCGGGCAGGGTCTACCACAGGCACAACACCCTGCAGACCTGGAAGTACTGGGCCCTCGTGGTGCTGGCCGTCGTCATGGTCCGCTACCTCGGCTACAACATCCAGGTCCTCTGGGAGCCCGACCACGGCGCCGCCCAGGTCCACGCCCAGTGGCCCGCCCTGGCCTGCTCGGTCGGCGTGCTCCTCGTGGTCCTCCTGGACGGCGACTCCCTCTTCGTGACCAGCGCCGACCAGGTCTTCTTCTGGAGCACCGTGGGGTACATCCTGGCCTACCTCGCCATGCACGCCGCCCCCAGGCTCCGCCAGTGGTGCTGGTGGTGGCGG
>Ga0114982_1000872_pt1 | contig 15754 bp, 10 predicted proteins | sample Shrwel_input2_FT_FD_87183 | JGI IMG/M metagenome (GOLD analysis project Ga0114982, IMG submission 87183) | Subsurface microbial communities from deep shales in Ohio, USA - Utica-3 well 1 S input2 FT | ecosystem: Environmental > Aquatic > Deep subsurface > Shale gas/oil reservoir > Produced... | reverse complement strand
GAGTATCTCATGTCAGTGCAAACCGAACTTCAAGGGTATTACGGTACCCGGCGCAAAGCGCTTATCCATCCGACCCGCAGTTTTCGCCGCTTCACGCCCACCGCAGCCGCCGTCAGCCTGGTGTTATTGGGCACACTGCCGCAAACACAGGCGGCAGCACCCACTACGGCAGTTGAAGCCCCTGTGCTGGAAGTGATCAAAGTCACGGCGCGTAAAAGGGAAGAAAATGTGCAGGATGTCCCCATCGCCATCTCGGTTTTGACGGCACAGGATCTGGATAAAACCGGCACCTACTCGACTGAACAATTGACCCGGCTGCAACCCTCTATCCAGTTGATTTCATCCAATCCGCGTAATACTGCGGTCACCATTCGCGGCCTTGGCAGCGTCATTGGCCTGACCAATGACGGCCTGGAATCCGGGGTCGGTTTTTATGTTGATGACGTCTATTACGCCCGTCCGGGCTCTGCGATGGTGGATCTGTTAGATATCGAGCGGGTTGAAGTGCTGCGGGGTCCGCAAGGCACCTTATTTGGTAAAAATACCACGGCCGGTGCCTTAAACCTGTCGACCGCAGCGCCGACTTTTACCCCGGAAGGTAAAGCCGAACTCACGTTGGGTGAAGATGGTTATACCCAGGGTAAAGCCATTATTTCAGGTGCGCTGGTGGCAGATAAAGTTGCCGGTCGCTTGGCGGTCTCCAGTACCCGCCGGGATGGCACCGTCAAAAACGTCACCACAGGCGCCAAACAAAACGATACCAATAGTCAGGCGCTGCGCGCTCAACTATTGATTGAAGCCTCCCCTGTGCTGAAGATTAAACTATCTGCCGATTATGCGTATCAGGATCCAAATGCCAATACTCAGGTGTTTGTGCGCTATGGCGCCACCAAACGCTCTGCAGCCTCGCAATTCCCGGCCTTAGCGGCAGCGTTTAACTACCAACCTGCCAGTGAGAACCCCTATGATCGGCTGGTTGATGTCAATTCGCCGATCCAGGCCAGGCAGATTTTAAAAGGCACCAGTGCCAAGGTCGACTGGGATCTGGGTGAGGTTAGCTTCACCTCCATCAGTGCGCTGCGCGCCTGGGACTGGACGCCGCAGAATGATCGCGATTACACCGCTTTGGCACTGCGGACTAAATCGAACAACCCTTCAGCGCAAGACCAATGGAGTCAGGAATTCCGCCTTGCTTCCAACGGCAGCAGCGATGTTGACTGGGTCGCCGGTTTATACGCCTTCGGCCAGGATGTTGAAACCCATGGCACTGAACAATGGGGCAAAGACGGCGCCCGCTGGTTGATAGGCGCGAACGTGCCTTCGAATTTAATTGACGGTTACACCTCCAATACCGACGTGTACAGCAGTACCGATTCTTATGCGGCTTATGCCCAGGCGACCTGGCGCGTCACGGACGCGTTAAGGATCACGCCAGGTTTACGTTATACCAAAGAGGAAAAATCCGGTGATTTCACCCAGATAGCCAGTGGTGGTCTGGCAACCACGGATGCTGCACTGATCACCGCCAAGCGGGGTATTGCCCGTAATCAGCAATATGCCGCAGAGTTTTCTGATTCCAGCCCGACCGGACAGCTGAATATTGCTTATGACTTAGTGGAGGACCAATTAATTTACCTCAATTGGGCGCGTGGTTATAAATCTGGTGGCATCAATGCTGCCGGCATCCCAACGGATGCCGCCGGTAACCCTTCGCTGGTCAGCGCCACAGTGCAACCTGAAAAGTCGACCACAATTGAAGCGGGTTTAAAAACCCAGTGGCTGGAGCGGCGGTTGACGGCGAACTTCGCCATTTACGATACCCAAGTGACCGATTATCAGGCCAACGTGGTGGACGCAGGACCTGGTGCCCTGCGTGGCTACCTGGCCAATATCGAAAAAGTCAGTGTACGTGGTTTTGAGTTTGACAGCCGGGCCCAGTTGGCGGACAACTGGTCAATCTATGCCACTTACGCCTATACCGATGGCGAATATGATGCATTCCGTAATGGCCCACCGCCACTGGAAGAACTGGCCTCCGGGACTTCAGCCTTTGACTTGTCCGGCCGGGCATTGCCTGGCGTTTCGAAAAATGCCGGTTCAGTGGGGACTGAATATAGCTGGGGCGGCGTGATTAGTGGCGTTACAGGAGAGTGGTATAGCGCGGCGGATCTGAGTTATCGCTCTGACTGGAACTCGGATGCGTCAGTGTCGAAATATCTGGTCGTGGCAGGTTCGACCTTGGTCAATCTGCGTGTTGGCTTTCGTACCGAACAGGGCACAGATGTTTCGCTATATGCCCGCAATGCTTTTAACGAAGATTATCTGAGCTTTTTAAGTATCCAGGCCGGTAACTCTGGTGCTGTGTATGGCCATGTTGGTGATCCACGTAACATTGGCATTCGGGTCAAAACTGAGTTTTAAGCTGTGTTCAGCGCCCTGATGTCACCACGCCCCTGCAGCAAGGCTGCAGGGACTTTCAACGCGAAAATTTTGTTTTTGGAGCACCCTATGAGCAAGTTAGCAACGTCTTTTCAACGCGCGACCATCCTGTTATCCCTCGGTATGGTGCTGGCCAGCACGCTGGGATTGAGCCAGGCCATGGCCAAGGAAATTACCTTGCTCAATGTATCCTACGATCCAACCCGCGAGCTGTATCGGGATTACAATCAGGCATTTGCCAAATACTATCTGGCCAAAACCGGGGATCACGTCAAGATTGACCAATCCCACGGCGGTTCCGGCAGTCAATCCCGCACTATCATCGATGGCCTGAAAGCCGACGTCGCGACCCTGGCGTTAGCGGGCGATATCGACCCTATTGCCCGCATTGGCAAACTACTGCCAGAAAACTGGATCAGTGCCCTGCCGCAGAATAGCGCCCCCTACACCTCAACCATCGTGTTTCTGGTGCGCAAAGGCAATCCGAAAAATATCAAAGACTGGGGCGATCTGGTGAAAGATGGCGTTGAAGTGATCACGCCAAATCCGAAAACCTCAGGGGGCGCACGCTGGAACTATTTAGCAGCCTGGGCTTATGCCAAACAACAAACCGGCACAGAAGAAGGGGCTAAAGCTTTTGTCAGTAAACTGTTTAAACAAGTGCCGGTGCTGGATTCCGGCGCGCGCGGTGCAACCACCACTTTTGTCCAGCGTGAAATTGGCGATGTGTTGTTGTCCTGGGAAAACGAAGCCTTTTTGGCGGTGAATGAACTGGGTGCCGACAAAGTCGAAATTGTGGTGCCGTCAATTTCAATTCTGGCTGAACCTTCAGTCGCAGTTTTACGCAAAAATACCGATGCCAAAGGCACCACAGCGGTCGCAACTGAATACTTGCAGTATTTATACAGCCAAGAAGGCCAGGAAATTGCGGCCAAACATTATTACCGGCCACGGGATAGCGCTATTGCGGCGCAATATGCCCGTCAATTCCCACAGATTAAACTGGTGGACATCAGCAGCTTTGGTGGCTGGGATAAAGTACAACCCCTGCACTTTGCCGATGGCGGTATTTTTGATCAGATTTATCAGCGCTGAGTGCTAAACCTGCATAGATCCTACCAAGGTCGTCGCAACGAAGGTCGTCAATGCGAAAGCAGCCCTTGAGCAGCCAATCACGGCAAAACCAAGGGCTGTTGAGCGGCGACCTGTGCGTTGAACTAGCAGCGATTTCAGTTGAAAAACGACCGTTGTGTTACGGAATGCGGCTAAGCTGTTTGCATGTCGACTTAGCCCGAGCTATCTCACTTACCAGGGAGTTTCTGATGTCAGACCGTAAAACCGCCAAAGATTTTCCGCCGCAGACCTTGCAGCTGTTTGACCGTTATGTACATGGCGAGATCAGTCGCCGCGACTTTTTAGCCGGGGCCGCCAAATTCAGCGTGGCTGGCATGACGGCTCTAACAGTGTTGGAAGCCTTAACGCCCAATTATGCGCTGGGCCAACAAGTCAAACCGGATCATCCAGCTATCACCAGCAGCCTTGTTGAATTTGTAAGCCCAGCCGGTTATGGCAAAGTGCGCGCTTATCTGGCCAAACCTGCTGTCAGTACCGGCCCACTGCCACTGGTGTTGGTGGTGCATGAAAACCGTGGCTTAAATCCGCATATTGAAGATGTAGCCAGGCGTTTGGCGCTGGCCGGTTTTATCGCCTTGGCACCGGATGCCTTGTTTCCACTTGGCGGTTATCCTGGCAATGAAGACCAGGCACGTGAATTATTCGCCACCCTGGATCAAGACAAAACCCGGCAGGATTTCCTGCAAAGTGTGGCTTATTTGCAGCAACTTGGCACTGGCAATGGCAAGGTCGGCGTGGTTGGCTTCTGTTATGGTGGCGGTATCGCTAACTTTCTGGCCACAGCGCTGCCCACTTTAGCCGCCGCAGTGCCCTTTTATGGCCGACAGGCGGATTTAACCAAAGTGGCCAACATTCAGGCGCCGCTGCTGATCCATTACGCCAGTAACGACGAGCGTGTCAATGCAGGCGCCAAAGCTTATGACGATGCACTGAAGGCGGCCGGTAAAACCGCGGTCAGTTATATCTACCCGGACACTGAGCATGGTTTTCATAACGATACCACCCCACGCTACGATAAAGCCGCCGCTGAACTGGCCTGGCAGCGCACGCTTGCATTTTTCCGGCTGCATTTAACCGCCTGATTACGTCTCGGAATTGTTGGGTGCTGACCCATGCTTGTCGCCACCAGTGACAATTTCCAGTCACCGGGCTCCCCTCGCAAACCAAATGGGGTCGTCAGCGATTTGCCACCACATGCCGGATTATAGCCAGTCAGCACGGGATGATGCCGGGAGACCGACCCGTGCCTCGTTGGCAGGCAACACCTTGCTACCAGCTTGATCGCTGGGATTGACACCGGCTTTCTGTTGGACACGACAGTCATCACAAACGCTCCCCCAGTTGAACAATGTGGCCATCATGCTCGAATGGCGCACAACGCATTTAGCCGGCGCAAAATCAACTAAACGGAATAACAAACAAAAAATAAATACTTTTTAGTTATAGAAAAGCATACTTCCGTCTTAAAAACGGGACCAAAAAAGCTAACCCGCTGTATTTCATACAAAAACAGCTTTTCCTAATGAAAAATCCATAAAAAACAGCAAGTTGACTATAAAGCTGCCAAATAGTTTAATTCACTTAAGGTATTTAATTTAATTTTTTATATCATTAAGGAATATGAAACATGCAGTTCCCTTCCCGTCTGAAAGTATCCGTATTGTTGCTGTTACAGGCAGGGCTTTACAGCCCGGCGCTGTTGGCAGCAGAACCAAAGGCCAAGCCTGAACCCGCCATTGAGCGTATCAGTGTTGTTGGCAGTAATCTGAAAAAACTGGCGCAGGATCAAATTAACCCGGTGACCATATTTGATCGTGCTGATATCGCCCGGACTGGCGCCAGCTCTGTGTCAGAAGCACTGGCAGCAATTTTACCGCGTGCCAGTTTAGAATATGGTACGGACGGCGGCCGTTTTGCACCTGGGGCAAACTCGGTCTCCTTGCGTCATCTGGGGGCGCAAAATACGCTGATTTTGCTCAATGGCCGCCGTTTCGCCGCCAATGCCTTTGCCAATCTGGACACCAGTGTGGTCAGCCTGAACAGCATCCCGCTGTCGGCGATTGAACAGATTGAAATTCTGTATGACGGCGCCGCTGCTATTTACGGCTCTGATGCGGTCGCTGGTGTGATCAATTTTAAAACCAAAACCAACTACACAGATACCGCGGTAGACGCCCAATATAGTCAATGGCAAGACGGCGATGGTGAGCGGTTGAATTTTGGTGTCGCTACAGGCTTTGGTCAGCTGCAACAAGAAGGCTACAACTTGTTACTGACGCTGGATGGTGTCAAGCGGCTGCCCACCTTCCGGGCCAGACATGACAAACTGCGTGATTTGGATCAGCGGGCTATCGGCGGCTCCGACTCGCGTTTTACCGGGATGTCGCCGGGGGAATACAAAGTTGCCGGAGAACCAAGACAAGCGCCGGCAGATTGCCGTGGCAGCAAAGAAGCCAGTCCGACCAACCCGGTTGATACCCTGTGTTTATCGGAAGAAAACCTGTATCAGGACTCGACCACCAGCCGCATTAACGCCAATGCCTTACTGACCTGGCGTTTTAATGAACAACTGGATGGTTTTATCGAAACGGGCTTTAGTCAGGATAATCTGGATTTTGCGGGTTGGCCTATCAATATCCCGACGGCCAATGGCGTGATTAAACCAACAGATGCAGTGTACAAAAAACAGCTGAACGGCAAAGCCACCAATGGTAAAAATATCACGGTGTACCGGCGGTTATTTGAAGCTGGCCTCAGCCAGAACTCAGTCGACAGCGATGTCTGGCGATCTGTAGTCGGCGTGCGGGGTGTGCGTGGTGACTGGGATTATGAAACCTCAGTGCTGCATCAGTTAAACCGCAGTCAGCAGTTTCGCGACAGATTAAATACCACCGCCCTGGCCGACGCCTTTAAAACCGGCAGTTTTGATCCTTTTATTGTCAACCCGGCCAGCAACACCCAGGCGCTGATTGACCAAAGCAGAGCCGATGGCCGCAGCACCTTATCTGTCTTTGAAATAAGGACCGGCAACAGTCAATTATTCAGCCTCAGTGGTGGCGATGCCGGACTGGCATTTGGGGTGGCACTGCAACATGAATCGGCCCGTGAAGCGCGCAATCTGGGCGCGCCCAGTACCGATGCCAGCCGGGTGATCAGTTCGGTCTTTACTGAACTCAGTTTGCCATGGGTCGAACAGCTGGACACTCAGCTGGCGGTCCGCTATGACAGGTACAATGATTTTGGTGGCTCGTTAAATCCCAAACTGGCATTGGCTTATCAATTGACCGAGGATCTGAAAATACGGGGGTCAGTCAATACCACCTACCGGGCACCGAGTTTGCAACAACTGAACATGGCCCCCACCGGCGCTTATTGGTTTTATAACGACTGGGCTCGTTGCAAACCTATGGGCAAAACCCCGGCGGCTTGTACCGCCAGGGTCGATATGAATAACGTCAGTAATGCGGATTTGCAGCCTGAGACCTCCGTCAATCAGACCCTTGGCCTGATTTGGGATCTGCAGCAACACTGGCGGATCAGCCTGGATTGGTACAACATCCGTCAAACCGATACCATTTCGCGGCTGGATACCCAGTATATCCTGGATAACGAAGATACCAATCCGGCGCTGGCGGCACTGATCCACCGTAATCCACTGGATCCGGACGAAGCACGGCGTTTTCCGGGACTGAGCAAAGGCACTATCGATGAAGTTGATATTCCGCTGGCCAATATTATCCGGCTGCAAACCTCAGGCTTTGATCTGATTGTGGATGGTCTGTGGTCACTGGGCAATGCTGGCGAGCTGACACTGAACAACAAACTCAGTTATCTGCTGAGTTACAAACAAGGTGATTTACCAACCTCGCCGGTGTTAAGCCGGCTGGAAGGCACCGACTATCCGGACTGGAAAAACCGCACTGAGCTGGCCTGGCGTTTCAGTGACTGGCAATGGTCACTGGTGGCGAAAATTACGCCGGGCAGCCGCGATATTGCCGATATCACACAACTGGCCACCAACCCGGATGGTTATGTCGGCGCCTACACAGTGTTTGATAGCAACCTGAAATATCAATGGTCGACCGATCTGCGTTTTTCCGGCGGGGTGAAAAACCTGTTTGATAAAGTGGGTCCTTATTCGACCAACTATGGCAGTTATCTGGGGCCGTCACAGGGTCGGCAGTTGTACCTGAAAGCTGAGTATGAATTCTAAATTGGAATATAAATATTCAATTTAATTCTTTTATAGAATATATAGAACTGACTACACTGCGCGCGGGACTTTAACTGTCCTGCGCGCAGTGTTGTATCCGCCCGGGCTGGTGCCAAGGCGGGCGTCCCGATCAGTTGGAGCAGTGTTGATGTTAGATTGGGCCTTTATGGCATCACAAGTACCGGATTATGCCAGGGCCATGCTGACCACACTTGGTCTGGGTGGACTGGCGGTGCTGTTATCCTGGGTACTGGGCGTCAGCAATGCCATCTGCTGGTATTTTGGCTATGCGCGCTGGCTGATTGGCGCTTATGTCGAACTTGGCCGTAACACGCCATTATTGATCCAGTTGTTTCTGCTGTATTTTGGCTTACCACAGCTGGGGATTTTGCTCAGCGCTGAAGCCTGTGGCGTGCTGGCACTGACCTTTTTAGGCGGCGCCTATTTTACCGAAGTTTACCGCGCCGGTTTTGCCGGCATCCCGCTCGAGCAGGCACAGGCTGCTACTGCACTGGGCTTATCCAAACCACAACTACTGCAACTGGTGTTATGGCCGCAGGTCTGGCAACGGCAATTACCGGCTGCCGCCGCGACGGGCTGTTTTTTATTGCGTGAAACCACAGTGTTATCCGCCATTGCCGTGGCTGAAATCATGTATACCACCACCAATGGTATTGCCTTGTATTATTTAACTTATGAATTTTTATTGCTGATGACCTTAGGTTGTTTGCTGTTGTTTGTGCCGCTCAGTCTCGGACTGCGACGGCTGGAGGCCAGACTGGCATGACCTTCACTGAAATACTCTGGCAATTACTGCCAGGACTGTGGCAAACCGTTAGCCTGACCGGGCTGAGTTTGTTGCTGAGCTTACCGGGCGGTGTTGCTTATGTGCTGTTGTCGCAAAGCCGCTTCAGTTGGCTGGCAAGGCTTTGGCTGGAATTGTTCCGCACTATACCGCTATTGGTATGGTTATTTTTATTATTTTTTGGCTTACCGCTTTGGACCGGACTGGATATCGGCGGCGTTGGCAGTGCGGTGCTGGTGTTTGTGCTCTGGGGCAGCACGGAAGCCGGTGAAGTGTTTCGCGGTGCCTGGCGTGCCTTGCCGCCAGCACAACTGGAAGCGGCCGTCAGTCTGGGCCTGACGGCACGGCAACGCTGGCGTTATCTGCTGCTACCGTTGCTGCTGCGCTTATCTTTGCCACCGCTGATGAATGTCGCCACCCGGCTGATTAAAACCAGTTCGCTGACCGTGCTGATTGGCGTCACTGAACTGACCAAAGCCGGCCAGCAAATTATTGAACGGGAAGATAACGCGCTGCTGATCTACGGCTTGTTGCTGCTCGGTTATTTTGCCATTTGTTTTCCGCTCAGTTTGGCCGCCCGCCAGCTGGAGCGACGCTGGAGTCTGTTATGAGTCTGTTACAGCTGGAACAACTGAGCCACCATAAAGGCAGCCAGCCGATTTTGCAGGACATCAACCTGACCGTCAGTCGCGGTGATGTGGTGGTGATCCTGGGGCCAAGTGGTTGTGGTAAAAGTACCTTATTACGTTGCATCAATGGTCTGGAACCTTTGTCTGGCGGACGTTTGCAATTTGCTGGCCAGACGCTGGATGCCGGCAGCGACTGGACTCTGCTGCGCCGCCAAATCGGCATAGTCTTCCAGCATTATCAGCTATTTCCGCATTTAACTGTGCTGGACAATCTCTGCCTGGCGCCTGTGGTCAGCAAAGGTGAAGCGCGGCCAGAAGTAGCAGAGCGGGCACTGGCCTTATTGGCTAAAGTCGGGCTGGCCGATAAAGCAACAGCACTGCCCCGTCAGCTGTCCGGTGGTCAGCAACAACGGGTCGCCATCGCACGGGCGCTGTGTATGCAACCTCAGTTGATGCTGTTTGATGAAATCACCGCCGCGCTGGATCCGGAGATGGTGCTGGAAGTGCTGCAGGTGCTGCGTGATTTGGCTGATGACGGCATGACTATGCTGCTGGTGACACACGAACTCAGTTTTGCCCAGGCGATTGCCGATCGGATTGTGTTTCTTGATGCCGGCCGGATCGTGGAAACTGGCGCGCCAGCACAGTTTTTCCAGCAGCCAGACACCATGCGGGCACAACAATTTTTAAGTCATTTTCAACAATTACAACAAATGAAAAGGAAAAGCCGATGAAAAGGTTCATCACAGCCGTACTTGCCACCGTGCTCAGTGTCAGCGCGTTGCTGCCAGCTGCACAGGCCGCTTCAGTGGAAGAAATTAAACAACGGGGCCTGTTAAAAGTGGGTATTTTTACCGACAAACCACCTTTTGGTTTTGTCGATGCCAAAGGCAACTATGTTGGCTTTGATACCGATCTGGCCCGTCGTTTTGCGCTGGATTTACTGGGGGATGCCACCAAAATCGAGTATGTCATTGTTGAGGCGGCCAGCCGGGTACCATTTTTACAAAGTGGTAAAGTCGATATTATAATGGCCAACATGACAGTGACGCCAGAGCGCGCCCGGGTGGTTGATTTTACCAACCCAAACCTTAGAGTCGCGACCCAATTGCTGGTGAAAACGGACAGTCCGATCCAAAGTCTGGCCGATCTGGCCGGTAAAACAGTGATTGTCACAAAAGGAACCACCGCCGATATTCACCTGAGCCGGCATTATCGCAGCACTAAACTTTTGAAATTTGAGAAAAATACCGAAGCTTTGCAAGCGCTGCAGGATGGCAGGGCCGATGCCTATGCGCAGGACAACCTGATTTTATTGACCTTTCGCAAAAATCATCCGGAGTATCGTTTAGTCACCGAGAAACTGGAAACTGATGCCGCCATCGCGCCGGCAGTGCAAAAAGGCAATGACAGCCTCAGACTCTGGGTCAATGCTGAGCTGGCACAATTAGCCAAGGAGCAATTTTTACGTCAGTTATATCAGCAATACTTAGCGCCTGGCCTGCCAGCGGATACCAAGGCGGAAACTATTATTGTTGAAGCAACGCACTAGAGCACCGATCAGTTCAAAAAGCGAGCAGCAGAGCTGACGGAAAAACTCGCAGGCAAGGCGGGCAAATTGAGCAATAGTCATTCTATTGCTCATTTTGCCCAACGCCGGATGCGTGCTTTTCCGGCGCTCCCGCAGGGCCGGGGCAAAACATCCTCATACGGCGTTAAATTCCTTCGGTTTAGTTCACTAAACCTTCAGAAATTTGCCTTGTCTGAGTACTGTTTTGCCCACGGCTGCTGCCGTTTTTTATACTGCCCGGTGCTCTAGCTCCAAAGTTTAAGCCGCCATCGGTGAGTAAAATACTGGGTTTACCCACCGATGCGGTGCACTTACACCCTTGTCAGACCGGTGTCAGAAACAAGGTACGCTCCGCTTGACGACGCCGCAGCAAACCCGCCACCTGCCCCCCACCTGCTTTATCCCAGCGCAGGAATTGTTCTGCAGCTGCAGTTACATCGCCGGCATTGAGCAACTTCAGCAAGGTGCTGTTTTTCAGACTACCAAGCCCCAGGTTAAAGCTAAAACTGACCAAAGCATCAAACTGGTGCTGATTCAGCACAAAAGTGACCAACCGCGCTACACCTTGTTCAAATTTGACCAAATCAGCAGCCAGCAATGCTTCAGCCTGGGCGGCACTAATCCTGAGGCCAGGTTTGACATCCACTCCGGTGTGGCCATAGCCGATAGTCCAGACCCCCACCATATCCTGATAAGCTGTTAATTCTAAACCTTCGAAACTTTCGATCAGTTGCCGGCCAGCACTACTGGTGGTGAATTGGCTATTACTCATGTCGCTCTCCCTGTGATTAGCAGCCTTAAATTTAGCTGAAGTGCCAAATAGCGTTAGGCTGGTTCTGCTGTTATGACAACAACTTTACCGAAAATATCATATTCCTTTATGGAATAACAATGCTATATACAAATAAAAAAAGGAATATTAAGATACATCCATCACTTCAGCAATAGTACTGCAGCAGTGATAGCGGCATGGTTGCCATCTGTCATGGTGTTCAAGGATGAACAGTGTTCCATGCATTCCTCGTCCTGTTGGTATGTTGGTTTATCTGGCATATTTTGCCCGCTGCAATTGCAGCGGGCTTTTTTTTGTAACCAAATCAATAAGCCTGCTCAATCAGGCCAGCCAACTGAATTTCTTTGCCTACTTTTGGCTCTTTTTAGCCGGTGCCACTGGTAAGATAAACGCCAGCTGCTAACTTTGTACCTGAGCGTCCGCCCACACCAACATGCAGGCGCGCTAAACCCCCTTTGCCAGCCGTTGTTACTGGATTTTTTATGCATGAGCAGTCACGACTTCAGATCATTGCCGATTTTGCGTTAGTTAAAGCACAAGAAGATCCAAGCCTGTGTGCCCTGCTGGCTGCGCTGGCCTCTTTATTTGACATGCCAATTGCACTGGTTTCAGTAATTGGCGAATATGAGCAATTTTTTAAAGGCCGGTATGGCCTGGCGGTCGATAGCACCCGCAAAGAGGATGCTTTTTGCCAGCATGTGGTACAGCGCCAGCAACCGCTGGTGGTAGAAGATGCCAGCACTGATGCCACTTTTGCTGACAATCCGCTGGTGACAGGCGAGCCAGGTATCCGCTTTTATGCCGGCGTGCCGCTGGTGCTGCAACAGATCACCGTCGGCGCTGTCTGTTTAATTGACCGTGAGCCCAGAACGATCACCGCCGCCCAACTGGCAGTGCTCAATAACGTCAGTGCCCATGTCTCCCGCTATCTGGAGCTGCTGCGCGCCCATGTCCACCTGCAGCAAGAACATAGCCTGATGGATAATTCGCCGGCAGTGCTGATGAAATGGCGACAGCAACGTGGGATGCAACTGAGTTATGTTTCAGCCAATATCGAGAGCCTGTTCGGTTTGCCACTGCAGGCATTACGCCAAAAAACGGCAATTTTTGAAGACTTTATTGATAACCCTGGCCTGAATGAATTTAACTTTCTGTTCAGTAATCATCATGCCGGTGTCAGTCATGGTGAAACACATTTTCAGCTCAAAACGCCACGACAAAAAAATTATTGGGTCAAACTCATCACCAAAGCCTTTTTTAGCGACGATGGCAAATTGGACGCCGTGCATGCCATGCTGATCGACCACACCGCCAATAAATATATCGAACAAAAACTGACGGATACCAATCAGCAAATGCGGTTATTGCTGGAAGCTTCAGGGCTGGGCACCTGGGACTGGCACCTGCCATCCGACACCAACAAAGTTAACCAACGCTGGTGCGAGATGATTGGGGTCGATTATGAATTATTTGACTCCGGCAGCCAGTTTTGGCGGCAGTTGGTGCATCCGGCGGATATCGGCCGGATTGAACAGGAGTTGGCACAGCATATGGCCGGCGACATGGCGGTTTTTAACACCAGCTACCGTATGCGCCATGCGCTGGGACATTGGGTCTGGCTGGAAACTTACGGCAAAATAGTTGAACGTGACTCACTTGGCAATCCGGTCCGACTGGCCGGCACCCACCGCAATATCACCTATAAAAAAGAAGCGGAACTGCTGGAAACCAAACAACGGCAGCTGCTTAGTTTTATTAATAAAGCCCAGGCGGTGTATTTGCAGGGCCACGATTTATCGGCCGCTTGCCGCGAAATTCTGCCGGAACTGACCGATATTGCTGACAGTCAGTTTGCTTTTATCGGTCAGATGCAGCGCAGTGAGGGGCGGCAACGACTCTATATTCATGCCATTACCGAAATTGCCTGGAATGCCCAAAGTGATCAGTTGGTGGCCCTTTATCAGCAACGACAGTTGTATTTTGACAATTTCGATAATTTGTTTGGCCTGGTCATTACCAGCCAACAACTGGTGTTGAGCAACGATCCAGCGCAACATCCGGCAGCCCGCGGCACCCCCAAAGGTCATCCGAAAATTTTCCGTTTCATGGGCTTACCGATCAAACTCAAAGGCGAACTGGTCGGCATGATTGGGCTGGCTAATAAATTCGCCGATTACAGCAGCGAAGATGCCAGCTTTTTGCAGCCGCTGACGGATGCCTTGGCAGGGTTGTATTACGCCGTGGAACTGGAAGAAGCGCGGCATAAAGCTGAGGCGCAGCTGAAAAACCTGGCGATGACAGATCCACTGACCGGTATCCCGAACCGGCGGGCCTTTATCGAACACTGCGCCATGCTGAAAAACTCGCCATTTGGTTATGTGCTGGCGATCCTCGATATCGACCACTTTAAGCAAGTCAATGACCGCTATGGCCATGCCGCCGGCGATGAAGTGATCAAACAAGTCAGTCACATCTTGCAGCAACAACTCAGAGCGGACGATTATTGCGCCAGGCTCGGCGGGGAAGAATTTGCTATTCTCATTGAAAAGACGGAGATTGATACTGCCAACTTACTGCTGGAGAACCTCAGGCTGATGGTGGCGGAAAACATTTGTCAGTACGAGCAGCAACAAATCAAAGTCACCGTCAGCATCGGCGCCCGTTATGTACCGGCCGAGGAACAGGAAGATCTGAATAAACAGATGTCAGAAGCAGATCAAGCCTTGTACCTGGCCAAAGATAATGGTCGCAACTGCCTGATGTGGTTTTAGCTTTCAGCAACAAAGCGCAGGCTTGACAGCAGCAACAGAGTATTGCAGTCTGTGATTAATGTAAGCGCTTCCAATGGATTTCAAATGGCTCTTTCCAGCTTAGGATTGCTCCTCAGCCTTGTCACGGCACAACCACCAGCACAACCACCGGCGGCTACACCTGCTATCACCCTGGCACCCGCTGCCCAAAGTGCACAGGCCAGTTGCCAGGCTCCCAACGGCATGCTGGCCATCTCCCGCTCGCAATACCAAGCGCAGTTACAAGGGTTCTGGCTTGGGCTTAGCATTGGCAACTGGACTGGTTTGATCACCGAGATGGATAAGATTGGTGGTGCGGGTGCCAGCGGTCAGTTTTATCGGCGTACCGACTGGGGCGGCCCTGATCAACCCAGCATCTGGGGTCAGGGCATTCCCAGTGAGCTGTCCAAAGTGATTGATTGGTATCTGGTCTCAGAGCCGCAGGCTTGGGGCTCCGATGATGACAGTGATATTGAATATATCTATCTGCAACTGATGCATCAATCAAAACAGCCGTTGTTGAGCGCCGGGCAAATCCGCGCCGGCTGGCTGGCTCATATTTATACCGATCAGCAGACGTCGCATCGTAACAAAGAAGGACAACCGGAAAACTTTTTATGGGTGTCCAATCAGCAGGCGTTTGATTAGATGCAACAAGGTTTGCAGCCTCCTTTCACCGGCATGGCCGCCTTTAATCCACATTACGATATGATTGATGCGCAGCTGACCACTGAACTGTTTGGTGCTTTGGCACCTGCCAGACCAGACATCGCCTTGCAACTGGCTTATTTACCAACGCACACCACGGCGGCGGCGGAAGCGGCTGATATCGCCGCTTTTTATCAGTATTTACATGCCATGGTGGCGCAGCGCGCTGACAACATGCCGCTTAAAACCCAAATGCTGCAATGGGCGGATCAGGCAAGTACCATCCTGCCTGCCAATCAATATCCGGCCAAAATGTATCAATGGGTCAAAGCCCAATATCTGGCCGGACTGAGTTGGGAGCAAACCCGGGATGATTTGTACCGTCGTTATCAACTGGAACAGCAGGATGGTTATCAGATCAGCGCGAAGCAGTTGTACTGCAATGGTTGTTTTGCCGCTGGGATCAACTTTGCTGCCAGCCTGATCAGCTATTTTTATGGCGCCGGTGATATGCAACAAACGCTGAAAATTGCCGTGCTGGCTGGTTGGGATTCGGATAATCCGGCCGCAACCTGGGGCGGGCTCTATGGTTTACTTCTTGGTAAAAACGGCATTGAACAACTATACGGTCAAGCCCTGTCGGACCGCTTTAATATTCACCGCACCCGCCGGGGTTTTGCCAACAATGGCATGGATAGTTTTAGCAAGATGGCAGCACAAGGCGTGGACATTAT
>Ga0114982_1000868_pt1 | contig 15808 bp, 18 predicted proteins | sample Shrwel_input2_FT_FD_87183 | JGI IMG/M metagenome (GOLD analysis project Ga0114982, IMG submission 87183) | Subsurface microbial communities from deep shales in Ohio, USA - Utica-3 well 1 S input2 FT | ecosystem: Environmental > Aquatic > Deep subsurface > Shale gas/oil reservoir > Produced... | reverse complement strand
GCTTTATTGTTTTCATAAAAATAAAAATCAGATTGCGATTGCAATTTTTGCTGAGAAAACACAGAAATAAAAAACGAAAATATAAAAAGAAAATAGATTTTTTTCATGGTTAATTTTAGACCTTCAAATCTACTAATTCCATTAATGATGACAAAAATTTTAACTCAGAAAAATAAATGAAATTGGGTTTAGAAAAACAAAAAGAGCAGAAATTTCTGCTCTTTTTTTGGTTATGCTTTTGGAGATTCACCTTCTGGTTTTGTAGGTTTTTCTTCTATTATTTTAGCATCCTCTTCTTTAGGATTTTCGCCTTTTAAGTAAGACGGAAGATTAAGTCCTGCCATATTGAATAAATCATTTAATGGAGGAACGGTTTTCATCATTCCTGAAACAAAATTAGCAGTAGAAGTGTTTCCTTCAGGATTGTTTCCGCCATCCCAAACAGTAATTTTATCAATTTTGATATTTTTAACTGCTTCCACTTGAGTTTTTACCAATTCTGGTAATTTTTCAATCAATAATAATTGGAAAGCACTATTGGTATCACCACCTGCAGCTTTTACAATTTGGTCGTAACCTTCTGCTTGTTTGGTTAAGATTTCATAAAGACCTTTTGCTTCTGCTTCCATTTTTGCAAAAATCGCGTCTGCTTCACCTTTTGCCTGAAGTCTTATTTTTTCTGCTTCTGCTTCTGCATCAATAATGGCTTTTTGTCTTGCTATTTCAGCTGGAACTACAATATTGGCATTCTGTGTAGAACGTTCTCTTTCAGCTCTTGCAGTTTCAGCTTTTTGTTCGGCTAAGTAAGATTCTTCTAAAGCTTTTGCTGATTGTACTTTTTCAGCAGCCATTGCTATTTTCAGCGCTTCTGCTTCTTTTTCTCGTCTTTGTGCATCAGAATTGGCAATAGTAATTTTTGCTTCGTTTTCTCCTTTTACAGCGATAGAGTTGGCTAGAGAAGTTGCGATTCTCGCTTCTTTTTCAGCTTCAGCTTTACCGATGCTTTCATCTTTTTTTGCTGAGGCAATGCTTACCTCTCTATCTTTTTGAGTAACAGCAATTTTTACATCTCTGTCTCTTTGTGTTTCCGCAATGACTACATCTTTTTCTCGGTCTGCACTTGCTTTACCTGTTTCCCCGATTTTTTCTTGCTCCGCTACAGAAATTTTAGCTTCGTTAATCGCTTTTGCAGCAGCTTCTTTACCAAGAGCTTCTATGTAGCCAGATTCATCTTTAATATCGGTTACGTTTACGTTAATAAGTTTTAAACCAATTTTTTTAAGTTCTGTATCTACGTTTTTAGAAATATTATCAAGGAATTTATCTCTATCTGAGTTAATTTCTTCAATAGTCATGGTAGCAATCACCAAACGCAATTGACCAAAAAGAATATCTTTAGAAAGTTCTTGAATTTGTTCTGGAGCAAGTCCTAATAATCTTTCTGCAGCATTTCCCATAGAATCTGGCTCGGTAGAAATAGCGATGGTAAATCTACAAGGTACGTCTACTCTGATGTTTTGTCTAGAAAGTGCATTGGTAAGATTGGCTTCAATAGAAATAGGTTTAAGGTCTAGATAAGCAAAATCTTGAATAACAGGCCAAATAAAAGCACCACCTCCGTGAATGCATTTAGCAGATTGACCGCCAGTTCTTCCGTAGATGACTAAGATTTTGTCAGAAGGACATCTTTTGTACCTAGAAATAAGGGCTAGAATAGTTACAAATATTACAATTGCAACAATAACGATAATAATAAAAGGTTCCATTGGTTTTAATCAGTTTATATTAATTTAAATTTTTTCTACTACTAAAATTTTGTTTTCTGTATTGATGATTTTCACACTTTCGCCAGAAAGAATTTCTTCTCCTTCGGTTACTGCATTGAGCTCATGGAAACTACCGTTAATGCTCACTTGAATTTTTCCAGTTCCCGATTTATGAGCGGGAATTTTAAGATAAACTTCAGCGGTTTTTCCGATGGTTTTTTCCATTTGAAAGGTGTTGTCTTCTTGTAATTTTAGAAATTGCTTGATGACGATAAAGAATATCGCCACAAAAATTAATCCTACTAAAGTTGCCAAAGCTACCAGAAGATAATCATTCATTTCACCAAAGAAAGCCACACCAGTCCACCCAAAACCAAGAAGAAAATTAATAAGGTTTCGAAAGGTAAACCATTCAAAAGGTGCATCTACATGATGAAAATCTCCATCAAAATCTGTATCTAAATCAGAAGACTCTACTCCTACAAAAGTGAGGATGGTTTGCAATAAAAAAATAATGCTAGATAGGAGAGCAGAATACCAAAATGCTTGCTGAAGCACGCTCATCCCAGTAAAGAAATCGGTCATAGTTTAATAAAATAGTTTTTCAAATATAGCGAAAATCTGGTTCTTTATCAAGAAAAAGGAGACTTTTAAGCTTCTTTTTTTACCACCAGAATAAAATCTTCTTCTAAAAATTTATACCCAAAATCATACACAAAAAAATATTGAGCTCCGTTTTTATAGGTTTTAATATTGGTGAAATATTCGAAATCAAAACCTGCAACCGAAAGTTTATTTCTAGTGGTTTTGGCTTTGTTTTCTATAAAATTTTGTTCAGAGAGAATTTTGAAATTCTTGCGCAGTTTGTTATTAATATTGCGCATAAGGTTGGTTTGGTCTTTGTTCTGTTTATTGTTATAGGCGTTTCTACAAGCATCACTGCAGAATTTCTTATCTATTCTGCCCATGATTTTTTCGCCACATTCTAGACAGTTTTGCATGGGATTAGTTTTTAGTAAAGATAAAAAATCCGTTTGTAAACGGATAAAGATTTTTAATTTATATTTCTAATTGCTTTTTTGTTTTTTGAATTTATTTCAATTTCAATTAGATTAATGAGATTCTCTAAAATATAATCGGGAGTGACTTCAAATAGTTTTATGCCATTTTCTAAACATTTAATTCTTTTTTGTTCATCTCTCTCTAAATTTTTTTTGTACCCTTCTTCTCCTCCAAATACTTCAATTGGAGTATAATGTTGCTCTCCTTGGTATTCAATTGCAACTTTAATATCGGGTATCCAAATATCAAAATGTTGCCTTCCTAAAAATTTTGGTTTACCATGCTGTAAAACTTTTAAATCATTAAAATAATTTTTAATTTTATAATAGAGGTCAGTTTCACTTATGAAGCCCTCTCCAATTTTTTTTCCTCCAATTTTTAATCGAAATCTATTTTCAGCTTCCCTTAAAAGATTTGAACAAGCATAGCTTATTTTATAGTTTAATTGACCTTTAATTTCATAATAATTATATATAAAACTATTCTTTTGTTTTGATTTTAATTTTCCGAAACTATCTAATTCACAAAATTCTTCAAAAAAACCATTGGGAAAATCTGTATCCAAAATATTATCTAAAATTTTAAATATTTCTTGTTTATTTTCTTCACCAAAGTTGGTTAATGGAATAGTTTCATTTTCAAAATTAAGCTTATAGATATGATTTGAAGATACAACATTTCTTTTGAGTCCATTTCTAATTATAATAAGATATTTAATTAATTGTCCTGTTTTAATATAAGTATTATTGAGAATTTTATTTAACTCAAAAAGAGCTTCTTCATGATAATTTAACTTTAATAGATTTCTTATAAAAAAGTCTCCAAAATCATTAGGAAATCTTTGTTTTAGCCAAAAATGCTGTTTTTTAGCAACCTCAAAATCTTGATGTTCAAAAAAATCATTAGCTATCATTTCGGAAAGCTTTTTATAGCCTGAAAAAGAATTGTAGGCTTCTAAAAAATCTTTTTTTTCAATCATTTTATACTGTTACTAAACAATCTATTTATTCACTTCAAATAAATTTTCAAGGAATTTTATTTTTTGTTCTTCAGTCCAGTTATTGGTATAAACCAAAAGATTGAGAAAGTCTTTTTGACTAGAGCCAAATAAAAATACATTATCTGATTTGCCGTCATTGTATTTCCAAATAATATATTCTGCTTTAGGATTTTCTTTTAATTTTTGAGTTTTAGAATTTAAAGATTCTCTATAATCAGCATCCCATTTATAAAATGCGATTACGTTTTCAAAATCAGATTTTTCTTTTGCATAAAAAGGATAAGCTCTTTTAGGATTTTTTGCAATAGCAATAATTACGTTATCACTGTTTTTAAGATATGTCTGCCCAGAATCTTCTGCTGTATTCAGTTGTTGCCATTCTCCAGGAATTTTTACTTCTCCAGAATTGGTTTGTAATGAAGTATAAGATTCTTGACTGAAAATTACTTGCGGAAGTAGTAGTAATAAAAAGAATAGAAAATTTAGCTTTTTCATGGCAATTTGTTTTATGTAAAGATAAAAAAATCCGTTTGTAAAGGGATAATTTTTTTTGATTTTTAATATTCGATATAAATTAGAATGTTTCAGAGTTTGTTTTTAACCATAAAATTTTTAAAAGCTTATATTATTTTAAGTTATATTACATAAGTCTGTCTTAAAGTTTCAATTAATTCTCCAGTTTCTGTAATATTTTCGAAATGAAGATTTATATTTTCTCGAACTTTTGGATATTCATCAATAAATTCAAGATTCTCAATCTCACTTAAATTAAATTGATTCATTATATTTCTGAACTTCTCTTCATTATTTCCCCAATATTTTAAATATTTACTTTCATCTACATATATTTCTGTTAAATTCTCATTATCATGATAAATTAATCCCCAAATTAACAAAGTGTCATGAATTAACTCCGTTTTATAGTCTTCTAAATATTTTAAAATTTCAAATTTATTTTCATAAAATCCATAATTGATTTCAGAATCTATATATCCAAAAATTAAAGCACAGTTTTCTGGAAGAGTTTCTTCAGACAAAGTAATTATTAAACTCCAAAGCTGCGGATTATCAATATTTATTTCAGCATAAAATTCAAATGGTAAATCAATGTTGTCAGGATTGTCATCTTTAAGCTTAAAAACATAATCTGGAACAATATTCGCATTTTTGCTTTCTCTTAATCTTTCCAGTACAGATGAATTCATAGGAACTTCATTTTCTTCTGGGAATCTTATTGTTTTTGGTAATACTAGTGTTGGTTTTGTCATAATTACTGATGAAAATCAAATATACACAATAATCACAAAGTTTAAAAAACATATAAATAATTGATTTTCAATTTTAAAAACTCATGCAAACGACTACAAACGGATATAAATGACTAAATACCGACTAATATTTCGCTTTCGTCACAACTTTGCCACAGAGATTCGAGGGAAATACAGAACGACTCGTTTCTAACGTTTAATTTAAAATTTATTATTATGTCTTTAAGAAACAAAGTGACGCTTATCGGTCACACCGGAAAAGAAGTAGAAATCGTAAATTTCGAAAAAGGAATGAAAGCTACAGTTTCATTAGCAACCAACGATTATTACACCAATTCTCTTGGCGAAAAAGTAGAAGAAACTCAATGGCACAATTTGGTTGCTTTTGGTAAAACGGCAGAGATTTTTCAAAAATACGTGCAAAAAGGAAAAGAAATTGCCATCGAAGGAAAACTTACCTACAGAACGTATGATGATAAAGACGGACAAAAACGCTACATCACCGAAATTAGAGTAGAAGAACTCTTGCTTCTAGGAACTAAATAAAGGAAAAAACACAAATGATTAAAAGTCTTGCTCTTTTTTGGGCAGGGCTTTTTTCTATTTGTAAAATTTTTGTCATTTTGAGCGCAACGAAGTGAAGTCGAAAAATCTTAATTGATTTTAATTAGATTCTTCATTGCATAATGCTTCGCAAAATTTAATTCAGAATGACAAAAAATTAGAAAAATTGTAAATACCAGCTTGATAAATTTGCCAAAGCAAATAAATCTTTGCTTACTTTCAATAGTCATAAAATTATAAAATCTTTGCGTTTTTTTTAAATCAGAATGTTTAGAAATAATTTTCACTATTTTTGAAATATGAAAATCAATATCAGACCTATTCAACCATCAGACAACGCTATTTTAGCCAAAATCATCAGAAGTTGTTTCCATGAATTCAAAGTAAAATGTACCTCAGGAACTGTTTATACTGATCCTACAACAGATGATTTGTATTCACTTTTTCAAACGCCTAAATCTCAACTTTGGGTAGCAGAAGCAGAAGATAAAATCGTAGGCTGTTGCGGAATTTTCCCCACCGAAAATCTTCCAGAAGGTTGTACAGAACTCGTAAAATTCTACATTTCTAATGAAGGAAGAGGAAAAGGAATCGGCAGATTACTGTTAGAAAAAACCATAGAAACCGCTCAAGAATTGGGATATTCACAGATTTATTTAGAAAGCATTCCAGAATTTTCTACTGCTGTTTCCATTTACGAAAAACAAGGTTTCCAATACCTGAATCAACCACTCGGAAATACAGGTCATGATGGTTGTAATCTTTGGATGCTGAAAGAAATGTGATGATTTGCTGATGTGACGAAGCGTTGATGCGATGATTATTGATAATTTCCGTATTTTTGCACAGAATTTATTAACCAATTAGCAAATCGACTAATTAACACATCAAGGAATGAAGCCAAGTTTAGCGAAAGGAACCAGAGATTTTACCGCGCAAGAAGTTTACCGTAGAAAATACATTATCAATACTTTACAGAAGAATTTTGAACTGTTTGGGTTCCAACCTTTGGAAACGCCAAGTTTTGAAAATTTATCTACTTTGACGGGTAAATATGGAGAAGAAGGTGACCGATTGATTTTTAAAATCCTGAATTCTGGAGATTACGCTGCCAAAACAAAAGAGGAAGATTGGAATGCTAAAAACTCTCAAAAACTCATCGCTCAGATTTCTGAGAAAGCTTTAAGATATGACTTAACCGTTCCTTTTGCACGTTTTGTTGCCATGAATCAAGGAACTCTTACATTTCCTTTTAAACGTTATCAGATTCAACCAGTTTGGAGAGCAGACAGACCTCAAAAAGGACGTTTCAGAGAGTTTTATCAGTGCGATGCAGATGTAGTTGGTTCAGAAAGTCTTTGGCAGGAAGTAGAATTGGTTCAGTTGTATTTGAAGTCTTTCAAAGAATTACAAATTCCTGTAAAAATCCATATCAACAATCGTAAAATCCTTTCTGGATTAGCAGAATTTGCCAACATTTCTGAGCAATTGATTGATTTTACAGTGGCTTTGGATAAATTAGACAAAATCGGAAAAGAGGGTGTAGTGAAAGAACTTCAAGAGAAAAATATTTCTGATGAAGCCATCGAAAAACTATCTTTCCTTTTTGATAATAAACCTCAAACCGAAGTTTTAGAAATCCTTAAAACCAATTTTGCCAATGTAGAAATCGGTAAAAATGGAGTAGAAGAACTAGAATTTGTTTTAGAAAACTGTAAAAATCTAGGCATTGAAGATGAGTTGGTATTCAACATCACTTTAGCGCGTGGTTTAGATTATTATACAGGTGCTATTTTCGAGGTAAAAGCACAAGGTGTAGAAATGGGTTCCATTGGTGGCGGTGGTAGATATAACAATCTTACCGAAGTTTTTGGGGTGAAAAACGTTCCAGGAATTGGAATTTCTTTTGGCTTAGATAGAATTTATCTCGTGATAGAAGAACTGAATCTTTTCCCTCAAAATTCTGAAAGAAAAATAGAATATCTTTTTGCCAATTATGGTGAAAAAGAAGCTGCAGAAGCCATGAAGATTTTAGCCAAACTTCGTGAGAAAGGAATCGCTGCAGAAATTTACCCTGAAAGTGCCAAACTGAAAAAACAATTTACCTACGCCGAAAAGAAAGGCATAGAAAACCTTATTTTCCTTGGTGAACAAGAAATTGCAGAAGGAAATATCACCATCAAGAATCTAACTTCTGGTGAACAGAAAACAATGAAAATAGAAGAATTTTTATCATAAAAAAAGCCATCGTAAAGATGGCTTTTTTGTTTATGCTTGTGGAGCGTTTTCTACTTTTTCTTCTACTGTCTCTTTCGCTTCTTCCATTTTGGTTTCTGCTTGAGATTTCAAATCATTGAATTTTTCTTCCGCTTTTCCTTTTAATTCTTCGGCTTTAGATTTTAAATCATTACCGTATTTGTTAAGGTTGTCTTTTGCGTTATTCAAAAGGTCGTTAACTTTTTGTTTTTCTTCAGGAGTTGCTTTTTTATATCTCCAAAAAGCTAGTGCTCCAAGACCTAAAAGTGCTAATAATTTAGAACTGTTTTTCATAATTTTGGTATTTAGTGATTAAAATTGTTTGGTTGTTCTTGTGATAACAAAATTATTGTATTATCACCCATTAAAGTTACAAAATTTAATTAAAACATTATAGTATTAAAGCATTTAATTTATCTTTGAATAAATTAGAAAACAATGGATTACATCAATATCAATAAAAATTCTTGGAACGCCAAAGTAGATTATCACCTAAAATCTGATTTCTATTTTGTAGATGAATTTATTGCGGGAAGAACTTCTCTTAATCAGCCAGAATTAGAACTTTTAGGAGATATTAAAGGGAAAAAAATTCTGCATTTGCAATGTCATTTTGGTCAAGATTCTATTTCTTTGGCAAGAATGGGAGCCGAAGTCACCGCGGTAGATTTATCAGACAAAGCCATTGTTGAAGCCAGAATATTGGCCGAAAAATGTGGAGTTGATGTCAACTTTATAGAATCGAATGTGTATGATTTACCAAATGTTTTAGAGGAGAAATTTGACATCATTTTCACCAGTTATGGCGTGATTGGTTGGCTTCCAGATTTAGAAAAATGGGCAAAAGTGATTCAGCGTTTTCTTAAACCAAATGGCGAATTCATCATGGTAGAGTTTCATCCTGTAATTTGGATGTTTGATGATGATTTTACCAAAGTTGCTTATGATTACCAATCATCAGAACCTATTGTAGAAACCTACGAAGGAACTTATGCAGATAAAGATGCGGCGATTACTCAAGAATATGTCATGTGGAATCATGCACTTTCTGAAGTATTTCAAAGTTTAATCAACCAAAATTTGGAGTTTAAACACTTTCTAGAATACGATTGGTCACCGTATGCATGTTTTAAACACACTGTAGAAGTAGAAAAAGGGAAGTATAGAATCAGTAAATTTGATAAAAAAGTGCCTTTAGTCTTCTCTATAAAGGCGATGAATAAGGAATTTTCAAATTAATGATTATTTTGTTTTGATTTTTACAAATATTTTCTATATTTGTTTCATAATCGATATGATTAATGAAAAACCTATGAAAAAATGTGCCTCTCGTGAAAGCGAGAGGTTTTTTTTGTGTTTTTATGCATCCTTACAAATGGTAATAATTATTCAGCAAGTGGTAGTTTTTACTGAACATGACAAATGACAGTAAGTATTTTAAAATCAGTAATATAACCCGTCGTAACTTTATGAAACAAAAAATAACTTTATGAAAAGAATTATTATTACTCTTGGTGTATTATGTTCAGGAGTTATGATGGCTCAAGTAGGTCATCTTATGCAAGGTATAGGTTCAGTAAATATGAGTATGGGTGGTGCAGCAACTGGTCAACCTATTGACATTAGCGGTGCGTTACAGTGGAATCCTGCGGGAATTACAGATTTTAATGGAAACACCGTTTCTGTAAATGCTGGTTTATTTATGTCTAACCCAGAAATATCTTCTTCTTATGGACCAATGTCTGGAGTGACTAAAGACGAAAAAGCCAACTCTATCATGCCTACTGTTGCAGTAACTTTTGGTAAAAATCCTCATCATAAATTTGGTATTTCTGTTTTCGGAGTGAGTGGTTTTGGTGTAGAATATCCAGAAAGCACCACCAATCCTATTCTCATGTCTCAACAATATGGTGGTTTTGGTAAAGTAGAATCTAATTATATGCTGATGCAAGTTGGTTTTGCTTATGCTTATAAATTCAATGAAAATTTCTCTATGGCCATACAGCCTAATGTAAATTACTCAGCTCTAAAAATACATCCTAATCCATTGGCTAATCCGAGTATGACTGCAGGTTATCCTAATTCTGATAATGCTTCTGCAATTGGCTTTGGAGCACAAGTAGGTATGTATTACAAAACCAACAATGGTTTTAAACTCGGTTTATCTTATAAATCACCGGTATATTTTAATGAATTTAAATTTGAAAACACTTATCTAGACAATACTAAAGGAGAAAACAAATTTACGATGAATTACCCTGCGATTTATTCAGTAGGTGCTGGTTATTCTCATCGTTTATTTGATTTGGCTTTAGATTACAGATATGTAGACTATGCTAATACAGAAGGTTTCTTAGCCAACGGATGGAGCAATTATGGCGCTGTAAAAGGTTTCGGTTGGGAAAGCATCGATGTGATTTCTGCAGGGATCCAAATCAAAGCCATTGAAAAAATGCCAATTAGATTAGGATATACTTACAGTTCTAATCCTATTAATCCAGAATTAACGATGTTCTCTGTTTCAGCTTCTGCTATCATTAGAGATGCATACGAAATAGGAATAGGATATAAATTAAACGACAAACTCACCATTAATGCCAATTACCATTATGGAGCAAGTGATGGTAAAACTTCTGGAGCATTATTAAACCCGATGATGTCATCACCATCTAATCCTTATGGAGCAATTCCAGGAAGCACTGTAGCGTATGAAATGACCACTTCTATGGCTCAAATAGGAGTAGATTTCAAATTTTAAAAATATATTAATTTGACTTGAACTCTCCACTATAAACAGTGGAGAGTTTTTTGTACTTTTTATTCAATTAGTGGTAATATTTAGAGATGTACATGTATTTCATTTTGAAATCTAATTAACTAATGATAACTTTGTCCCCACAAACAAACTTATTTATCCGAAAGGAGAAAGCACAAATGATGAAAAGGAAACGCCTCTCAAAGTATTTTGAGAGGCGTTTTTTATGATATTGAAATAATTCTTAACCTAAGAACGGATATTTATAATCAGTAGGAGATAAGAAGTTTTCTTTGATACTTCTTGCAGAAACCCAACGAAGAAGATTCATTTTAGAACCTGCTTTGTCATTCGTTCCAGAAGCTCTCGCTCCACCAAAAGGTTGTTGACCCACTACAGCACCAGTCGGTTTATCATTGATATAGAAGTTTCCAGCTGCATTTTCTAAGGCTTTAGTCGCCTCGTTAATCGCATATCTGTCTTGTGCAAATACAGCACCTGTTAATGCATAAGGAGAAGTTTCATCTACTAATTTTAGTGTAGCTTTCCAATCTTGGTCTTCATACACATAAATCGTAAGAATTGGGCCAAAGATTTCTTCTTCCATACTTTCGTAGTGAGGATTTTTAGCTTGAATAACCGTAGGTTGTACAAACCAACCTTTGCTGTCATCACAAGTACCACCGAAAATTACTTCTGCATCATTCGCATTTTGAGCTCTTTCGATGTAGCCTTTGCATTTTTCAAATGAAGCCTTATCAATTACAGCATTTACGAAATTAGAAGGATCTTCTGGACTTCCCATTTTAATTTCAGCCAATTGTTCTCCCATAATTCTTTTTACTTCTCCCCAAAGTGATTGCGGAACGTAAGCTCTAGAAGCAGCAGAACATTTTTGACCTTGATATTCGAAAGCACCTCTTACCAAAGCAGTAGCAACTTGACTAGGAACAGCAGAAGGATGTGCTACCACAAAGTCTTTACCACCAGTTTCACCTACAATTCTAGGGTAAGTTTTATATTTATGAATATTTTCGCCGATTTGTCTCCATAGTGATTGGAAAACTTCTGTAGAACCAGTGAAATGGATTCCAGAGAAATCTGGGTGTTCTAGAATTTGCTTAGAAGTTTCTGCACCACCAGAGAAAACCATGTTGATAACACCTGCTGGTAAACCTGCTTCTATTAATACATCCATAATGACTTTAGCAGAATAAATCTGTGTAGCAGATGGTTTCCAAACCACTACATTTCCCATCATCGCCATAGAAGTAGGCAAGTTAAGAGAAATTGCGGTAAAGTTAAATGGCGTAATCGCATACGTAAAACCTTCTAATGGTCTATATTCTGCTCTGTTCCAGATTCCTGCATCAGAAACCGGTTGTTCAGAATATAATTCCGTCATGAATTGTACGTTAAAACGTAAGAAATCTATCGCTTCACAAGCTGAATCTATTTCTGCCTGCATTGCATTTTTACTTTGACCAATCATCGTAGCAGCGTTGATTTTGTCTCTATAAGGACCAGCCAATAAATCAGCCGCTTTTAAGAAAATAGAGGCTCTTTGCTCCCATGGTAAATTAGCCCATTCTGCTCTTGCTTTCAGACAAGAATTGATGGCATCATCTACATGTTGTTTATTTCCTTTGTGGTAATATCCTAAAGTGTGTTGATGATCTTGAGGAGAGTGTAGTGATACTTTTTCACCATTTTTCACTTCTTTTCCGTCAATAACCATTGGGATTTCTACTTCTTCTGACCACATTTTTTGGTAAGTAGCAATCAGGGATTTAATTTCTGCAGAACCAGGAGCATAGCTTCTTACAGGTTCGTTTTTAGGAGTAGGAACTTGCGAAATTGCGAATGACATATACTTTTAAATTTTAGATTTTAATTTGTTGATGAAGATAAGAAACAGTTCTTATTCATATCCTACAAAAATACAATATAAACCTTCACCCACCAAAACACTTCGGTTACATTTTATGGAACTACAAGAAAATAAGTCTGATAGACAAATAAAAACATTTCTCACAATTCTATAATTTTACTTCACTGATTTAACCGAAATTTGTATAAAAATAAAGACAATGAAAATCATAAAAGGATTTGCCATCATGGCAGTAGTAGCCACCATTTTTACTTCATGCGTAGGAATTCCAGATGGAGTAACGGCGGTACAAAACTTTAACAAAGACAAATATCTAGGCAAATGGTATGAAATCGCAAGATTTGATTTCCGTTTTGAACGAAATCTAGACAATACTACAGCGCAATATTCCATCAATCCAGATGGAAGCATCAAAGTGCTGAACCAAGGGTACAACTATGTAAAAAAAGAATGGGATTCTGCCGAAGGAAAAGCCAAATTCATAGGCTCTGAATCTGATGCCAGACTGAAAGTTTCTTTCTTTGGGCCATTTTACGGCGGATATAACGTAGTAGATATTGACGAAAATTATCAGAATGCCCTTATTTACGGGAATTCTACAGAATACATGTGGATTCTTTCTAGAAATAAAACCATAGACGAAGCCACCAAAAAAAGATTCATCGAAAAAGCCAAAAAAGACGGTTTCGATGTTTCAAAACTCATCTGGGTAAATCACAACAAAGACTAAAACTTATTTCAATAACAAAAAACTCGAGTAATCTTATTCGAGTTTTTTTTGACTTTAATATTAACCTCAACCTTTACCTTCATCCTTACCTTTACCTTTACCTCATCCTTACCTTTACCTATCTCCCAAATCGATAATATTGGGCTAAAGCATTTTCCTTGTTATGTAAAAGATCAACGATAATTTTTCTTCCTTGCGCAGAAAAGGTAATTCCATTTCCACCAAAACCTAAGCAAAACAAACAGTTTTTGTATTCTGGAGATTCCCCAATATAAGGCAATCCATCTTTGGTGGTTCCGAAAATTCCACCCCAAGAAATATCTTCAATGAAGTCTAAATCTGGTAGGGTTTTCTTGAGTTTTTTAATGAGCATTTTGCTTTTTTCTTCTTTAATATTTTGCTGAAGTATGGTATCTTTATACACAGAATCTTCGCCGCCAACTAAAAATCTACCATCATCCGTAGTTCTCATATACAGATAAGGATCTTGTGTGTCCCAAATCAAAATCTTTTCTAGATTTTTATTATAGGTTTGCGTGGGTTCACTCACGGTTGCGTAAGTATAAATCAAATCGGCAACTTTTTCTTTAAGTAAATTTAAAGATTCAAAACCTGTGCAGAAAACTATTTTTTGAGCACGAATGGTATAATTTTCTTGCGTAATGACTTTCGGAAATTTACCTTGATCTTGAATGCTTTTAATTTCGGTTTGGTCAAAGACTTTCATCCCTCTTTTTACATTGAAAGCGATAAGTTCATGCGCCATTTGATACGCATCTACACTAGCGGCAGTATCACTTAGAATGCCACCATGAGAAACAATGCCATAAGTTTTTTTAATCGCATCTGCTTCTAACCATTTGACACCCAGTTGATATTTTTTTCTGATTTCAAATTCCTGATAAAGTTCTTTTGCAGCGGTTTTGTTATGTGCAATGTAGAGTGACTTCTTCATTTGGAAGCCACAATTTAAATTTTTGGTTTTCACCAATTGCTCTAAATCTTGAATCGCAGTGATGCCTTCTTGATAACAAAGTGCTGCAGCTTCTTCACCGATTTTCTTTGCCAAGTCTTTTAGCTGTTCATCTATTTCATACTGTAACATGCTGGTAGTAGCACTCGTGCTTCCTTGTCCGATGTCTCGTCTGTCAATGAGAGTCACTTCGTAACCTGCATCCATTAAGGCATCAGAAATCAGAGCGCCAGTAATGCCGCCACCAATCACCAAAATTTCTGTTTTTATATTTTTTTGTAAAGTAGGATAGGTGTAGAGTAAGCCGTTTTTGAGCAGCCAAAAAGATTCAAAGGTTCTTAGTCTCATATCATTTGTGTTTTAAAGTGTTTGCAATGAGCTTATTTCTTTCCTCGTGAAAATAGCCAAAATATCACGACTAATACTAGGGCAATTAAGAAAAATCCCCAATACATTCCTGCTTTGAAAACGGTTTCTACCGCTTCACAACTCGTCAATAAGGTCAATAAAAATAAAGTTACGATGGATAAGGTATACTTTTTCATAGGGTCAAATTTTAAATTAAACGAAATATTGTCTGAGTTGCCAAGCCATTTTTTCATGGTCTTGCATTAACCCGGTTAAAAAATCTGCGGTTCCTTTGTCTTCATATTTTTCTTCACAGTCGTCTATGGAAGTTCTGAGGGATTTTACAATACTCTCATGGTCTTGCAAAAGTTCTTTTGCCATTTCCAGAGGAGATGGGCATTTTCCGGGACTTTCTTTTATCTGAGAAAGTTTCCCAAACTCTATGGTGGTTCCTATTGCCATTCCGCCAAGCGTAGAGATGCGTTCGGCAACTTCATCGATGGCTTTTTCTATTGCCTCATACTGTTCTTCGAAGAGGCGGTGAAATTGCATGAAGTCTGGTCCTTTCAGATTCCAATGAAACTTTCTGAGTTTTAGATATAACACATTGCCATCTGCTAAAACAACGTTTAGGTTATCACATACTTTCTTAAGGTTTGCAGCACTGATGCCGATGTCTACTTTCATAATGATTATATTTTGTGTGGATGTTGATACAAAAATAGAATACAATGAAGTTGAAGGAGTTATAATATCATGACCATTTGTTATAAGATTTAGAGGTCATCTGTAGCGTATTGTTCACCGACATCAAATACCTCTCACCGAGATATTTCATACACTATCTATGCTTTATCTATGCTTTATCTTGGGGGAAGCGGGGAATAGGTGATGTAGTGATGAAGTGATGAGGTTACGAAGTAAAGTGATTGTCTTTTATAAATTTTTTATATCACAAGGTTCACGGAAATTTTGTGAAATGATACCGTTTTTGAGCTCCCAAAGGAACGTCGTAGATGTTCTAGAAAGCACACGGATTTTAATGCAATAGAAATAATGTGCCTTCGACTACGCTATTAGATTTGCAAAAGAAAAAGTAACTTTAAATATTAATTTAAGTTATACTGATACCAGAGGCGCTATGGTGAACTAGTTCGACTAATAAATAAGACTTATACTGAGCATTAGACCTTAG
>Ga0114982_1000866_pt1 | contig 15831 bp, 18 predicted proteins | sample Shrwel_input2_FT_FD_87183 | JGI IMG/M metagenome (GOLD analysis project Ga0114982, IMG submission 87183) | Subsurface microbial communities from deep shales in Ohio, USA - Utica-3 well 1 S input2 FT | ecosystem: Environmental > Aquatic > Deep subsurface > Shale gas/oil reservoir > Produced... | reverse complement strand
TGTTTAAAGATCATAGGGGTACAATGAACCATTTTAATGATACCGGTAATAAAATTGTGTATAATGAAATATCTAAGAAGATACAGGAAATAATAAAATGAAAAAGATAATGTTGATTGCCGGAGGTAGCGATCCAGCAGGTTCTGAAATAGACGGCAGTGAGGACAGCGCTTACAATAGAGAACACGCATTTGGTAATCTACTAGCAAGTAAGCTAGGCTACGAGTCTGTTAACATTTGCCAAAACGGATCTACCAACACTACAATATCCAGAAGTGTTCTAGAATGGTTCTATGAAAATTATGACCCTAGTACAATGGAGGTGTTTGTTCTAGTAGGATGGAGTGAAAGCGCAAGGATGGAAGTACCTGTTGATTGGCCTACGCCCTACAAAGATTCTAACCCATCAGTTGATTGGTATTCAGAATCGTGTAAAGATTACCTGCGTGTCAACATGGGATGGAAGGGTAGTTTGGAAAGAGAAATCCCTATCATTGCTTATCATCAAGAGTTTATTGCTAGAAACACAACTTATTTGGAAATTGTCAGTGCTAATGCAGTACTACAGTTAGAATACTTTTTAAAGATGCATGGTTGTAGTTATCTAATGTGTAACACACTTCATATGTTCACCCCCGGAGGTCACATTGATTTCTACTTAGATAAGATTGATACTACTAGGTATATTAACTACAACAACAACGATGAATGTTTCTATTGGAAGTATAGAAATGCAGGCCATACTAATCCTAAAGCTAAGTACTGGCATCACGGAGAAGAACCACATAGGTTATATGCTGACCTACTCCACAAGTTTATCGAAGAAAATAACATCAAATATTGAACATGAAAGTAGTGTTAGTAACTGGGGGATTTGATCCTCTACACAGCGGACATATTGCTTATTTTAAAGCAGCCAAAGCATTGGGCAATTTATTAGTAGTTGGCCTAAACAGTGATGCTTGGTTAGAGCGTAAGAAAGGCAGAGCATTTATGCCTTTGTCGGAACGATTCTCAGTAGTCAGTGCCTTGAAGGTTGTGGATGCTGTGTTAACATACAATGACGACGACGGCTCTAGTTGTGATGCTATTCGTTTAGCTAAACAACGTTGGCAAAATGCTGAAATTATATTTGCCAATGGTGGCGACCGAACTAAAGATAACATACCTGAGATGTCAGAGACCGATGTTACATTTAAGTTTGGTGTAGGCGGAGAAAATAAATTAAACTCTAGCAGTTGGATATTAGAGGAATGGAGTGCTCCTAAGACTGTACGTCCTTGGGGATACTACCGTGTACTATACAGCCCTAATAAGAACATTAAAGTCAAAGAACTTACTGTAGATCCTGGCCAGCGACTGAGCATGCAACGCCACGAACACAGAGCAGAGTTTTGGTTTGTCACAGAAGGCACTGCTACAATCAAATGGGATGAACACGGACATACAACAACTAAGGTATATCAAACAGAAAAGATATATCGAAACGAATGGCATCAACTTGTCAACGAAACAAATCAACCTTTGAAGATTGTGGAAATACAATACGGAGACAGATGCGATGAGTCAGACATTGAACGTAGATAAAGATGCTTTCAGCAGTGGTCAAATAGGCAGTAAGATTTGGCTATGTGAAGAACTTGAAAAACTATTTGACAGCATAGATCACATTGCTATCTATGGTGGATGGTATGGAGTTACTGCCTTTTTGTTAAACAGTCGCGGCAATCTTGGCATAGGTAAGATACGTAGCTACGACGTTGATCCTGCCTGCGAACGTGTTGCTGATATGATCAACGAGAACTGGGTTATACAGGATTGGAAGTTTAAAGCAATAACACAGGACTGTAATGACGTAGATAGTCAAGGTGCCGATCTTGTTATCAATACAAGCACAGAACATTTTGAAAGCATGGATTGGTGGACTGCTATACCAGCAGGTACTGCAATAGCAGTACAGGGCAACAACATGATACACGACGATCACCATATACATAGCACCTCCTTAAAAGAATTTATAGCACAATTTCCAGTGACTGAAAAGTTATATGCAGGTGAGAAACAGTTTGTTTATCCTACCTGGCGATTTACCAGATTTATGTTAATAGGTGTTAAATGAAAGAGTTAATTGTTATATCATCTTCTAAGATTCCCAGAGAATTAATAAATTGGTCTAGTAATGCTATCGCTGTAAACACTACTCCTGAAGACAGCTTATTCACAGATATAACTAAATGTGGATTAGAAATAGAACATCGATTGCTAGATAGGAATAAAACTCTATTGTGGACCAAGGACACACCTTATGATATTGGTGCCATTGTTTGGGATAACAATGTATCATTGTTAGAATCTACAATTAAGCATTGGAGTGAAAAAGGTATTCGAGGAGACGAGCTAATATTTCCAACGTTACATATGGACACACCTAGATCTTGGGTTATAGGCCATCCTAGAGCTCTTATCAAGTGGGCAAGTTGTGTTACACATATAGAGCACATAGATCATCAAGTATTTCCTCAACACTCAGATCATCCCGAAAGTAGACCCACATCGAGACTAATTTGGATTGCACACAGAATTGGATTAAAAGTATATGGAGCAAAGTAAAAACGCGGTAATAGTACGAGGCCAAGCACGAACATGGCCCTACATTGCTAACAGTAATATTGAAGCATTTAATAAATTTCTAGACAATCCCGATTGGTATGTGGTAATGTCTAAAACTACCACTGTCTCTGAAGAAGAGGTTAGGCAAGCATTTGTGGGATCTAATTTAGTTTCTTTAGAATTTGTAGATGACAAGGACTATGTTTTATATGGAGATGTTCGTTCGGGACTGTATTGGAAACGTTATCCTACAGCATATTGGAGACAGGCTTGGTTTGAATACCTAGCAAATTTAGCCAAACGTAGACATGAACTTGCCACAGGTGTTAAGTATAAACACATCGCATGTATTAGGCCCGACACTTGGTTTTTCTATGAAGAATCAATCCGCAATAATTATATTGGTTTAGATCCATATTCTTTAATAGGAACTCATTCAGAAATTTATAACGGAGATCTAGTAGGGGCAGACTTTACATGGGTTGCCGGTGCTGTTGCTCATAATGTAATGTCTATGAGATATCTAGATACTTATTACACTGATGAAATGATAGAACAACAGCTCAGTCATCCTGGAGATCTACAACTCCTACAATATTATCTAGTAAGAAACTGTATACGCTCAGACCCCAGGAAACATTCGCTGGCCCAAATTATGGTACGTCCGAGCATGATTCCAAATTTACCACTGGATATGAAACGGACAAGCTCTACTGGATTCTTTAAAGAGGATGTAGAAACATGGCATGCTATGACTGTACAGCAACAGGTTGATATGTGCCGAGAATATAAGATTGATCCACAGGATTACTTCTTACTTGACGATCATTTTACCAAAACGGCTTGACTTTTACCTCTTTCTGCGCTATACTAGTGTTTCGTTGATAACTAAACTTACCGCTAACGAAGAAGGAGGTCTATATGACTGAAATTACGCTAGATCGGGATGAGGCAACAGAGCCAAAAACTACAGAATCGCTGGCCAAAGCGATCAGCATCGCACTAATGATGATAGGTTTTGTGTTAGCCTTAAGCCTACTTAATTGGACAGTCTCGAGCAAGTTGTCCAAACTAGAAAAAGTAGAAAATTCCCAAATTACAGCAGAAATGCGAGAACGACAATTAGGTTGTCTTGCTAAAAACATTTACCACGAAGCAGGTGGCGAGCCTTTTGAAGGCAAGGTAGCAGTTGCTCAGGTAACTTTAAACAGAGCCAATAGTAGCCAATTCCCTGGAGATATCTGTAAAGTAGTCTATCAGAAAAACATTGTCTATGAAAAAGTACTTTGTCAATTTAGTTGGGTATGTGATAGAGACACAGCCTTTAAACCTAAAAATGCTGCCGCTTATCGTGAGAGCATGGAAGTAGCTAAAAAAGTTCTATTAGAAGGGTTTGAATTACCCGGACTCAAAGATGCCATGTACTTTCATGGTGATTACATTAACCCTGGTTGGAAGCGACAGCAAGTTGCTAAAATCGGTCGTCATATCTTTTACAAATAAGGAATTAATATGTTCTTTTTCAATACAATTAAACAGATACCCTCAATTGCTTATAAATTTGCCAAAGATCACGCAGGATGGATCAGTAGCCACACATTAGGTTGGTTAACTATTGTACTCCTACACTTTGCCGCCGTGCCCACATTACTGGCAGTATTACTAGCTCAGAATGATAGATTACCGCCCGTAGACCTTATGTTGTTTATCTGGGCCGCATTAACTACACTGTTCTTTAAGAGCTTGATTGAGCGAAACTTCTTGTATGTTTCTACTATCTGCGTGGGTTTCATTGGTCAAGTAGTTTTGATGGGAATGATTCTATTCAAATAAATAAGTGAATGCGAATCACAGAATTATTAAGAGAAGACGACGAAGCTGGCGAAGTACGGGGTACTGGTCAGCTAATCCCTTTCCCACAGGGTACAACAATGGTAGATGTCAGTGATGTCTACGATTGGTACAAACTGGGCATGGTTATCAGCGATCTAGACGATGCCGATCCTAATACATTCGGAAAAGGTGCTCCGCATACAGTTATAGCATTTGGCAGCGAAGAAGAAGAACATAAAATGTTACCGTTGTTAAAAAGACTAGGTCTAAGTCTACACGATATCGATCGTCCTGAAGATGTAAAGAAAGCACACCTGGCTAAGAGTGTCATCGCTAGGATGGAGGAAAACTTTGCCGATGGACGCAATCCACAAGACAAAGGCGATAGCAAGCGTCACAGTATTAATACCAAAGCCAGTGTAAGTAGTCTAAGAAAGACTGCCAAGCAAGGTGGACGTAAAGGTCAACTAGCACATTGGTTAGCTAATATGAAAGCAGGAAGGGCTAAGAAAAAATGAGAGCAACTGAATTTATTATTGAAGGCGTAGCAGGTCCAAAGAACTGCTGGCCCGGATACAGGAAAACTGGCACACAGCCCGGTACTGGTAAGAATAAAGGCAAGCGTGTAAACGACTGCGAAAAAATCAAAGAAGAATTGACCTTAGATGAGCAATTTGATCTTATTGAAGAAATGGTTGATCAATTAGCAGAAGAACACGGTGTTGATGCTGATGTTATTTGGGAAGACTTTGACACTGTAGATGACACAGAATTATTAGAAACTGCCGCATGGCGCCGTAGTGCTGGCAAAAGTAAAAAGGGCGGACTCAACGCCAAAGGTGTTGCTAGTTATCGCAGAGAGAATCCAGGTAGCAAACTACAAATGGCAGTGACTACTAAACCTAGCAAACTAAAACCTGGTAGTAAGGCAGCTAAACGTCGCAAGAGTTTCTGTGCTAGAATGGGCGGTGTTAAAGGCCCAATGAAGAAGCCAAATGGTAAGCCTACACGCAAGGCGTTAGCTCTACGTAAATGGAACTGCTAAGAATGAAAATTACAGACCTTTTAGAAAAGAAATTAGCCGCACCTACACAGAGTCAATGCTCCATAGGTCATGCTCGTTTAAGTAATGTGCGTTATTCACAATGCGTAAGCCGCGGTATGTTAAAACACGATACTGGTCACACAGACGGCACAGGCAAGCAAGGTGTCAAAGGTAGTGGAGTTAAGCTAAAAGGCCGAAAAGCTAAGAGCGAACTACACGGCGGCCCAGTTAAAGATTACGACGGCAAATAATTAATCTAACAATAGTAAATTCATTACAGGATTATCTAAAATATTATTCTGTAATTTTGTCACTAGAGCTTTTCCAAAATTCCTTTTACGTCCAAAGTAGATATTTTCTAAGAACCCGTCTAGGGTTATATCAGTCCTGTCCTGGAATTCAAATTTATATTCAAGAGGTTTATTTAACTCTCCCTCGTTTTGGATATAACCTAAGAAGTCATAGTTAAATTGTTTGATTTGGGGAAAGAGGTGTATATCGTCATAGTCAATTATATAGTTCTGTTGAAACTCTAATAGCTCATTTAATAAATCATTATCTACAAGATTTAATTCTTTGGCAAATGATTCTATCAGATTAAAGACATGCTGATATTTTTTAAACTTAATGATATTTAAAGTTGTTCTATGTACTAGATTCCAACCGTGTACTTCGACGTTGCCGATTCTAGGATGATTAATCCTACCGTCAGTCATCCAGTTTGTATAGTACAGTTCTAATTCCTTTTGTTCCTGTAAGAACCAAGGATCTTTTTGTAAAAATTCATAGAATTTGTCATAGAATTCAGCATAATCTAGTCCAACATATTTGTTTAAGAATCTAGCAAGGTATGTGGTCATTCCGTTGATATGGAATGTTTGAATAAACCAATTGAATATCAAGCTGTCCATCATTTCATCTTTGGACATACTTGCTGTAGAAGTTACTACCTCAACACTTTCTTCTATTTCATCAAAAGCATAACTACCGCTCATATAATCGTAGACAGGAACACTGGTCATCTTGTACATACGACGTTGAAGCAAATTCATTTCAGCGTTTTCTAATAGCTGTGCCTGTAGTAGGTTAATGCCTGTGTGATTGCCAGCTCTGATGATTTTAAAGATACCATCTTTCCAACTGGCTTTAGTTTCTCCAGGAAGACCTAGAATAAGTTCAGTATAGATAGGCACATTGTTTTTATCACAGAGCGCAAAAATTGTATCTAATTTGTGTTGATCTAGATTTCGACGTTTGATATTTTCCAGTACGTCTAATTCCATGCTTTGTACACTGACAGTTAATCCTTGGTTGTACTTGGGACTTTTAATCAATTTAAACACAATATCAAATACTTCTGGCTTTTGATCCTTGGCCCAAGCCATGCTAAAACTATTAGGACATCCGTATTTGTCTTGAACTTCTAGTAATTTGTCGGCAATGAGATTATCTCGTTCTACAAATATGCCAAAGTTAGCATCGGTGATTGTAACAAATCCGCAACCATTGCGACCAATCCATTCCATTTCATCAAACACACGTTCTAGGTTAAACTTCTTAACCTTGTTGTATGTTAAGCTACCCCAGTCACAGAATGTACAGGCATAAGGGCAACCACGATTAGTTTCTAATGTGGCATTCCATTCTACTCCAGTGGTCTCGGCCATGATTTTATCAAATACACCTGTGAGGTACGGACTGGGAATATCATCTAGTTCTGAAATGCGTTCGCCTTGCCCTGTGTCAATAGCTGAACCATTACGGTTTATTAGTAAGCCTTTTATTTCTTCATCGGGAGTATTGTCTTTTAAACTTTCTAACAGAGATTTAAAGATTTTCTCCCCTTCACTTTTAACTACATAATCAATGAAAGGAAGTTTTTTAAAGATCTTGCGGTCTTCAATTGGAACTTCGGGTCCACCGAACACAATAACACAACTGGGATTTATTTCTTTAATCTTACGTGCTAATTCATAGTTGTAATTTTTGTTCCATACATAGGTACTAAAAGCAACTATGTCATCATTGGCAATTTTAGATAATATTTGATCTAAAGGGTCTCTTCTCCAAATGATATGATTTAATTCATAGGTATTCTTTAAGTGCTCAAACTTTTGAATATACGACCATAGCACTCCTGCGCTATAGGGAAGATAATAAGCATTGAATTCTTTAGGTCCTTGCTGAAAGTTTGGTTGCACTATGCTAATTTTTTTCATTTAATCTTTATTATCTTCTCTAAACGTTGTTACCGCGTGATGTAATAGTTCTTTGTGTGTTAGGTCTACGTACTCGCTGTCTAGTTCGTAGAGTTTTTCTTCGTCGGAGTCAACGTCAGTAATTCCCAGCATTTCCATTAATTCTGTATAGGAAATAGGTTCACCTCGTAATTGGCTTACCCATATACATGTCAGGAAGCTACATAGGAAAATAAGTTTCTCATCTTCTATATAATGTGCGTCACACCATTCTTGTGTTTTGTCCAGATAATGAGATATATCTTCGAGCCTGTCTTCAAGTTGAGCAATCCACTCTTTGGTGTCTTGCCTTGACCAATAATTCATACGCACCCCTTACTGTACAAAAATTACTTAACTGTGTATTTATGAAGTAAATACTTGACTATGTTTAATTCTAGTCTTCCAATTACTGCTGAAAACTTTAATCCAGATCTAATGGATGTAAACACTAATCCGGATTTGATTTTTTGTTTTGACAATGTACTTGATGAACGCACATTGTTAGAAATATCACAGTACGATTGGCGGTCTCGGCAATGGTCAGGTGGCGCTAGAATAAACGGAATTATAGCAAACATTGAAAACATAGCGCCCACGGATTTTAAATCGGGAGATTTAAGGAAACGAATTTCAAAAATGAGTAAACCCAATTATCCGTTTTTTGAACCTGGGTTTATTTCAGCTATTGATTGTTTTTTAAAATTGGATCCTAATTTTAAAATAGTTGATCACATTGGATCTTACTGGACCATACAAGACGAAAAGTTAGATAACACTGATCAAGTTCATAGAGATTATTACGAGTTTCAACCATGCTGGAGTGTAATTTTTCATTTACTAGGTGATTCAGGCCCTACTGAATTCTATCGTTCTTTTTACGATAAAGAGCCTTTTAAAAATATTGATTTTAAACCCGGAAGAGTGATATTATTCCCATCAATATACCCACACCGAGCAGGTGTTCCCAATCGTAGTTTAAGAATTTGCCACAGTGTAAGGCTAATTATTGATTCTAAATTAAATAACGATATACTTAAAAATTCCCCTAACTTAAAAGAATATGATTACAATAACTGACAACGCCAAAACAAAGATCACAGACCTGCTCGCAGAAGAAAATGACCCAAATGTTAAACTTAGGGCATTTGTACAAGGTGGAGGGTGTTCTGGATTTAGCTACGGCTTTACCCTTGACGAAGAACAAAATGAAGATGATTTTGAGGTTCCGGTGGGCAATTTCAAAGTCCTTGTAGATGCTATGAGCATGCAATATCTACAAGGTGCCGCCATTGATTATAAAGAAGACCTAATGGGTGCTAGCTTTAGTATTACAAATCCAAATGCCCAAAGTACCTGTGGTTGTGGATCCAGTTTCTCCGTTTAAATGGTAAAATCGCTCTTGACAACTAATCCAAATTACTGTATAATATAACAATCGCAACAGATAATTTTAGGAAAATATGTCATCTCCGTGCCAAAATATTATTTCCACTTTGGAAGATCATTCTAGCCGCTTGAACAAAGAGGCTATTATTCTAGCAGAAGCAGAAGCAGACAACGTAGAACTATTTGAAGGCCTACGTATGTGCTATGACCCAATGATTACATTTGGTGTTAAGAAAGTCCCTAGCTACAGTGGTCCCGACGGACAGGGCTTGCCCTGGGTAGCGTTTAAAGAACTAGCTCGCGCTCTAGCTCTACGTGAGCTCACAGGACACGAAGCTCGCGATGCCATTGAACTTGCCTTGTCAGCCAGTACTGAAAAGCAGTGGAACGGCTGGTATCGTCGTATCCTTATCAAAGACATGCGAGCAGGCTTCAGCGAAACAACTGTAAACAAAATGGTCAAACAAGCAGGCAAGCCTGAATACAGTATTCCCTTGTTTGAATGTATGCTGGCTCACGATGGTGCTAATCACGAAAAGAAAGTTGTGGGCAAGAAGTTACTTGAGCCTAAACTTGATGGAGTTCGTGTTATTACCATTGTCAACGCAGACAACAAGACAGCAACAATGTACAGCCGCAACGGCAAAGTACTGGAAAACTTTGGACATATCACAGCCGCCATAGAAGCAAACATCAACCTGTTTGATCGCAGTATGGTCCTTGATGGCGAGATGGTTAGCAGTAGCTTCCAAGCACTAATGAAACAGGTACACCGCAAAAGTGATGCTGAAACCACAGACGCACGACTAATGCTGTTTGACATCTTGCCACTCAGCGAATTCCAAAAGGGTAAAAGTGTACTGGGACAAAAGCGTCGCAGTAATCTGCTACGCAGTATGAAGTCAGTGTTTGACACAGTGGGCAGTATTGATATTATTCCACAAATTGAAATTAACCTTGACGACTACGTAGGCGAACTACAGTTTAAACAATACAACAAAGATGCCATCGAAGCAGGCTACGAAGGCATTATGATCAAAGACGTAGATGCTATCTACGAATGTAAAAGATCAGTTAGCTGGCTTAAACAAAAACCATTTATCGAAGTAAGTTTAACAGTAATCTCAGTCGAAGAAGGAACAGGAAAAAATGCAGGAAAACTTGGTGCGCTTATCTGCGAAGGCGAAGACGACGGCAAAAAAATTCAAGTTAACGTTGGATCAGGCCTTACAGACAGTCAACGAGCAGAGTTTTGGAATGACCAACAAGATCTCCTGGGTCAGATCGTGGAGATCCGAGCGGATGCGGCAACTCGGAATCAAGACAGCGAAGATGTGTGGTCGCTACGGTTCCCGAGATTCCTCCGCTTCCGCGGCTTTAAAGCAGGTGAAAAAATCTAAAATGAAAAAAGACGCAGTTAAGGATCTAATGTTTGGGGGCGTCTCTGAACTTATGAGGAATCCAAACTACTATTATCTTAGCAGTGTAGGATCAGCATATAGTTATTGGACCGACGAAGGCAAAGAGGCACTCCAGGAATACATGGACCTTATGGCATACAAGTTCCATGAAGCTGAACAGGAATCATTAAATACACGAGCCAAAGAATTGGTGATCAAAGGTTTAAAAGGAGAACAAGTTTAACCGTGGCCAAAGAAGACGTAATCACTTTAGATGGTAAAGTGGAAGAAGTACTACCCAACGCAATGTTTAGGGTAATTTTAGAGCAAGGCTCTACAGTGTTAGGACATATCTCGGGCAAGATGCGTCAAAATAGAATTCAGATACTACAGGGCGACAAAGTCCGTGTTGAAATGAGCCCATACGACCTAACCAAGTGTCGTATTGTATATCGTACAAAATAATGTTTATCCAATAAAAAAGCGCCTTTCGACGCTTTTCTCTTATCTGATATAGTTAGCCCAACTAGGATGTTGGTAGTCCCAGTGCATGCGCTTACGTTTTTCAGCTAATTGAAAGTATGTAGGTTTAAAAGGCTTGATCTTGGGCACAATCTTCTTGTTGTTGCCCTTGCCCGCATTACATGGACCGCAGGCTGTGGTTGCGTTTTCCCACGTACTCTTACCGCCGTGTGATGACGGCACAACGTGATCAAGAGTTGCGGTTTTACGGGTAACATCGGTGCCGCAGTATTGGCAGGTATATTCATCTCGCAGGAATACATTGTGCTTGGAGTAGCGGATTCCGGTTTTCTTCTTTTGGTAGTCTTTTAAGATCATAACAGCAGGCACACGAGTTTCCCAGCGTTCGCTGTGTACAATCCAATCGTCATACCATTCTAATACTGTAGCTTTGTCTGTCACAAGATATCGAATAGATTCTTCCCAGCTGATTGTGCTGAGAGGAAGTACAGATACCGGGGCAGCATCTGCGTTTAAAATTAAGCAAGCCATTCTATTTCTTTCGTAGGTTACTGTGACCTTGAGTATTTATTTTACTATAAATTGATGAAAATGTCAACTAGAATCTGGTAATATCTAAATCGCTGTTAACGGGCAGTTCCCAAAATCTACGCTTCTCCACGCCTTTTGATTGGGCAAACTTCTTTACATCACAGTTTTGGCAGACATGATAATATCTATTGTCTAATCGCTTGGGATCCATCTGGCCCTGCTCGCGATCAAATATAGACCCGCAACTGTCGCACTGTATAGAGACTAGGGTTTTTACTCTAGTATATGTATGTGACTTTTTTAGTTTGCTGATTCTAGTATGTTGAGTTGAAACTTTTCTTGTTTCTAGTATCATCAGGTATTTACATTAAGATTATAAAATACAAAACTAAATATGACATAACAGGCCAAATCAACGGTTCACAGGATTAAAAACATGACAATATTGTATGTAAACACAGGTAGCAGTACCAACGCAGGAGACGGTGATAGTCTAAGAACAGCATTTACTAAGATTAATGCTAACTTTGGAGAAGTATCTACACAACTTTCAAATATTGAAGTTGGTACAACTTCTACTTTAGTTGCTGGTACATACACATTTGCCCTATCAACTTCTGGAGCAGTTACATTAAACGGTGATCCGTTTGTTAGCGGTGGCGGTGGGGAAATTAGAACCGATCAGGACTTATTCACTACTAGTACTGTACTATTCAACGAAGTTATATTAAAAAATTCAACCTACGATCATTATCTAACATTTTCAGATATTGGCGCAGACCCTCCTTTTAACGTATTCACAATGCGTTATAGACACGAGGATGACAAATTTTTAGCCACAGTATTAGGAACAGGAACAGATTTCTTACTAAGAAACGGTGACGGAACATCGTCTGTACAGTTAAACGGCAATCATACAACAAGTACAGATCGTCCTGTAATTATACATGGACATACACAACAAGATGCTGGTGCTTACATAAAAGTAGGTATATTAACTACTGTAACTACAGATCTTGGTGACTATTTCTCTGACATTGATATAACTGGCCACACTAGCTTAGATGGTGATTTAATTATTGTTAATACTGGACACGGAATTGTATTCCCAGACGGTACAAAGCAAACTACAGCAGTTAATGATGGCGCAACTGGCCCTACAGGTGCTACCGGCGCTACTGGCGCACAAGGCGATCATGGAGCAACTGGTCCACAAGGCGATCAAGGTGCTACTGGACCTAATGGGGATACTGGATCCACTGGTGCTACTGGACCTAGCGGAGATCACGGAGCAACAGGACCACAAGGCGACCAAGGTGCTACTGGAGCAAATGGCGACACAGGTTCTACAGGCGCTACAGGAGCACAAGGTAATCACGGAGCAACTGGTTTAAACGGACTAGATGGAGCAACTGGACCTAGCGGTCAATCAGGTTCTACAGGCGCTACAGGTGCCCAAGGTGACACAGGAGCAACTGGACTAAACGGCAGTGACGGAGCAACTGGACCTAGCGGTCAATCAGGAGCAACTGGTTCTACAGGACCCCAGGGTAATAATGGAGCAACTGGTGCTCAAGGTAATCAAGGAGCAACTGGAACTAGTGGTCAATCAGGAGCAACTGGTGCTACTGGTGCTCAAGGAACAGCAGGCAATAATGGAGCAACTGGTGCTACTGGTAGTATAGGTGCTAGCGGTCTTACAGGTGCTACTGGAACAGAAGGTGCTACAGGTGTTAAAGGCGACACAGGTGATCAAGGTGTTAGTGTTACACTAATAGGTAGCACTAGTACTAGCGCAGGACTTCCTTTAACAGGTAATCCTGGAGATGGTTGGATTGTTACAGATACTGGTAATTTATGGTTCTGGAATACTGTTGCTAGCTCATGGAATGATATCGGTCCTATTGTTGGGCCACAAGGTGACCCAGGTGACATCGGAGCAAGTGGTCCTACAGGTGCCACTGGAGCAATAGGACCCGATGGCGCTACTGGCCCGCAGGGAGATACAGGTGCCACAGGCCCGTCTGGATTAAATGGATCAGACGGTGCCACAGGTGCTACCGGACCACAGGGAGATACAGGTGCTACCGGACCACAGGGAGATGTTGGAGCAACAGGACTAAATGGCAGTGATGGAGCAACTGGCGCTACTGGACCCCAAGGTGATACTGGAGCAACTGGCGCACAAGGAGATACAGGAGCAACTGGTTCAAATGGCAGTGATGGTGCTACTGGTGCTACTGGATCTAGCGGAGACACAGGTGCCACTGGCGCACAAGGTGACCAAGGCGCTACTGGTTTAAATGGCAGTGATGGCGCTACTGGTGCTACTGGTCCACAAGGAGATCACGGAGCAACAGGACCACAAGGTGACCAAGGCGCAACTGGACTAAACGGCAGTGATGGCGCTACTGGTGCCACTGGCGCACAAGGCGACCAAGGTGCCACTGGTTTAAATGGCAGTGATGGTGCTACTGGTCCACAAGGCGATATAGGTGCCACTGGCGCACAAGGCGACCAAGGTGCCACTGGTTTAAATGGCAGTGATGGTGCTACTGGTCCACAAGGCGATATAGGTGCTACAGGTTCAACTGGACCCGGAGTCCCAATCGGTGGAAGTATAAATCAAGTACTAGCTAAAAACAGCAGTGACGACTACGATACAATTTGGGTAGATCAAACTGGAGGTTCTGGTCCAACCTGGCAACTAACTTCTAGTACAGCAGTAGTGAGTTTAGGTTCAGATGGTGTACTAACATTACCAAACGGTTTAACCATAGATGGCGCTCCTGGCTTTGGGGGTATTCAAATTGGTGGAACAAGTACTTGGATCAGTGTTAACAACGAAGGCGCACCTCCAGGATTTATTATAGCAACTGATGTAGGTGGTGCAGAACATCGATGGTTGTTTGAAGACACCGGTACGCTACTCGCCCCAGGCCACATTGTTCCTGACGCTGACCTAGCCTATGACCTAGGTAGCACTACCACACAGTGGCGCAGTATCTATGTAGGCACAGGCACAATCTACATTGGCGGAGTAGCATTAGGTGTTAATGAAAACAATTATGTCACAGTTGACGGCAACCCTATCATCACAGTTAACACAGCAGGTAACTTTACAGTTCAAGGCGATACTAATATTGTATTAGGTTCCGTGGTAATAAGTGATACAGCACCGGCAGCAACCACACCTGGATCACAGTGGTACAATTCTGTTGAAGGCAGAACTTACATTGCCTACAACGGTGTGTGGGTTGATGCGGCACCACTAATGATGCCTGCTCCTGACAGTAACATAGATGTAGTAAGTATTACATTCCCAGATGCTAGTGTACAGACTACAGCGTTTACTGGCGTTAGCAGTGCCAGCACACATATTGAATACACTGATGGTCAATCAGGTTATACCAGCACAGTTGATTTAGGTTATAACTTTGAGGTTGATGTAGATGATGCTCACCTTAACCTAAACGGTGTTGGTACTTGGTCAATTGGTAGCAATAACTTTGATACCAAAATATTCTCAACAGACGATCCTGGTAATGAACCAAAAGTAATTGTAGTCCGTGCTGGCAATGACGATTGGACATTTGGTCCAATGGGTTTGTTGACTTTACCAGGAGGCAGCCAAATCAATGACGGCCTGGGGGTTATTAGACTTGCACCCTCGGGAGCATCTAGTTCTACTCAAGCATTAGAAATTTATCCCACTGCTGGTGACGGCAATCACATACACTTGACAGCAGGTGGTGGTGAGACTGATCTATATTTAGGCAGTGACATTCAGTATGTCAAAGTAGACCACGGTGGCGCTATAGTTGTTGGCACAGTAGGTGCTAACACAAGTACTTGGACCTTTGGCACAGATGGAACCCTAACACTACCAGTAGGTGGTGACATACTTGACAGCAATGGTACTAGTGTATTAGGTGGTGGTTTAACTAATCAAATAACATCGGGCAGTTACAGAGTTTCTGTAGAGGATACTGGTATTGTTACAATGGTAACAAGCCGTGGTGGACTAGAGTTTGGCGCACTACCAGAACCAGGTGGCCCAACTCACTTTCACATTATGCGACCAGCTAATGAAAATGGCAGCGGTGGCACAGATTTGTTCTTTGGCGATGACTACAACTATGTTCTTCAACGTCCTGCTAGTTATAATGGTAGTCCGGCATACGGTGTTGAGATTGGTGCCAACGACAACAACGGTGGTACACAACATGTTTGGCGATTTGAAACAGATGGTACATTGACATTACCACTGAGTAGTACCATAGGTGAAACAACTACTACTACG
>Ga0114982_1000865_pt1 | contig 15833 bp, 15 predicted proteins | sample Shrwel_input2_FT_FD_87183 | JGI IMG/M metagenome (GOLD analysis project Ga0114982, IMG submission 87183) | Subsurface microbial communities from deep shales in Ohio, USA - Utica-3 well 1 S input2 FT | ecosystem: Environmental > Aquatic > Deep subsurface > Shale gas/oil reservoir > Produced... | reverse complement strand
TTTAAACAACCGCTTTATAGTTTTATTTCAGATTGGCGTATGTTGTCTGATGTTGTGCGTGGTCGTCTAAGTTTAATTGACCGTCAGTTCGATAAAATTGAATCTTAAACAAGATATTAAAATTAGAAATGTCTAAAGCTGCGTCATAGCAGCTTTTTTGTTCTAAGGTTTATTTTTAGTAATGTAAATGTGCACACTCTCTTTAATTTTTAAATAAGAAAATATACCCTGAAACCAACGTTTTTTTAGTGAAATTTTCATGCGCGGTTTATACCTCATCACCAATGATGATCCCATTCAACTTCTTTTAGAAAAGTTAGAGGCTGCACTAGCTACTGGTCATATAGCTATTTTGCAATATCGTCGAAAAAAAATAGAAAAAATAAATCAACCATCTGAAGTGGAGTTGATCAAAGTCCTGTGTGAAAAATATCAAGTCCCTTTTGTCATTAATGACGATTTGGCGTTAGCAGAACAATTTGGTTTAGGTGTGCATCTAGGGCAGTCCGATGGTGAAATTACTGATGCGATTAAGCGTTTACCCCAAGGAGTAATTATCGGACGTACTTGCTTAAACTCATTAGACTTGGCAGCAAAAGCAATTTATGAAGGCGCGACTTATGTAGCATTTGGTGCTGTCTATGCGACATCAACTAAACCAGAAGCGGGCAATGTGGGAATCGAAGTCATCAAACAGGCTCAACAAAAAAATGATGTGCCAATTTGTGCGATTGGAGGTTTGACTGTAGAAAATTCTCAAGTCGTGATTGAGGCTGGGGCAAGCCTTTGTGCTGTCATTAGTGATATATTAGGTAAATCAACAGCCGAAATTCCTGCTCGTGTAGAAGCATGGGCACAGTTATTTGCGTAAATTTTTATTCGTCTTGTGGAATTGCAAGCATGCATTTCAAATGCATGTAATTCCTCATCTTAGATTCTAGGTTGAACATTTTATGAGTTTATCTCCAAAGCAAGAACAGTTATTTAAACAAGCAAATAAACATATTCCAGGTGGCGTAAATTCACCTGTACGTGCATTTAACGGCGTTGGCGGTACACCAGTCTTTATTGAAAAGGCGAAAGGTGCATATTTATGGGATGTTGATGGCAAGCGCTATGTTGACTATGTCGGTTCATGGGGACCGATGATCTTAGGCCATGCACACCACGATATTATCCAAGCAGTACAAACTGCGGCGGAAGATGGTTTAAGTTTTGGTGCGCCAACGGTATATGAAACCACTTTGGCAGACACAATTTGCGAGATCATGCCTTCAATTGAAATGGTTCGTATGACCAGTTCAGGTACTGAGGCGACCATGACTGCCATTCGTTTAGCGCGTGGTTATACAGGTCGTGACAAGATCGTTAAATTTGAAGGCTGTTACCACGGTCATTCAGATTCATTATTAGTGAAAGCAGGGTCGGGTTTATTGACGCTTGGTGAAGGTGAACCAACATCAAAAGGTGTACCTGCTGATTTTGCCAAACACACTTTAACGCTACCTTATAATAATATCGAAGCGCTGAAAGAATGCTTTAGCAAGTTCGGGAATGAGATTGCAGGGGTAATCATTGAGCCTGTTGCAGGTAATATGAACCTAGTGACACCAATCGATGGTTTCTTACAAGCGATTCGTGATGTATGTGATGAATATAAAGCAGTCTTTATTATTGATGAAGTGATGACGGGTTTCCGTGTTGCTTTAGGTGGCGCACAATCAGTCTATAACGTAAAACCAGATTTAACCACGTTAGGTAAAATTATTGGTGCGGGTTTACCAGTCGGTGCTTTTGGCGGTAAACGCGAAATTATGGAATGCATCGCACCCTTAGGTGGTGTTTATCAAGCAGGAACATTGTCAGGGAATCCATTGGCAATGCGTGCAGGTATTGCGATGTTCAAACATCTTCGTGAACCTGAGTTCTATGACAAGCTAGCAGCGCAGCTCGCAAAATTGCTTGCTGGATTACAAGCTGCGGCAGACGAAGTGGGTATTCCTTTTAAGACCCAGCAAGTGGGTGGCATGTTTGGTTTGTATTTCACAGATCAAGAGGACATTACCAGCTTTGATTCAATGTTGGCTTGTGATGTTGAAGCCTTTAAGAAATTCTTCCACGGCATGTTAAAGCGTGGCGTGTATTTGGCACCATCTGCATTTGAAGCTGGATTTATTTCATCAATGCATTCAGATCAAGATATTGCCGTAACGATTCAAGCTGCAAAAGAAACTTTTGCAGAAATGAAATAACCCTGTAATGCATATAAAAGCCCGATTCGTTCGGGCTTTTTTTATGGACGCATTTTACTTGAGCTAAATAGAGAGCTTAACTGGTATAAGAATAATCCTTGAGCGTAACGGAATCTTACTAAGTTCCAAGTTATTTGAATGCTAAACCTCAGCGACGAAGCGCAAAGATAAACAATCTTTACTGTACCGCAATATGAAATAATGCTTGAATAGTAAACTATATTTACGTTGGTCTTAGGCTGTGCTTTGGGCTTGTGTAGGTTATAGATTGCAGTTGTATCATATCTAAAAGCTTTTTATAAGAAACCCATAGGAATGGAGTAAAACATGAAAACTAAACATTATTTAACATCTGCTGATGTGGAAATTCTAGTTGACGCAGCCTTGCAATATGCAACAGTGCATAGCTTTAATGTCAGCATTGCAGTTGTCGATGACGGTGGAACGTTATTAATGATGAAGCGTATGGATGGCGCATCAGTATTGTCGACTGAGATTTGCCAAGAAAAAGCATATTCTGCTGCGGTCAGCCGAAGAGCAACTAAGGCATCGGAAGATATGATTCGAGATGGTAAGATCGGCTTTTTAACGATCAATGCAGCAAAAGGTATGTTGGAAGGTGGTGAGCCCATTGTCTATCAAGGGCAAGTTGTCGGCGCTGTTGGTGTTTCAGGGGTACAATCTTTTCAAGATGCAGAAATTGCTCAGCATGCGATTCAACAATTTATAGCGCAACAGACCTAAATTATCGCTTAAATTCGCTTCTGGATGAAATATCGAGAGAAACACGAAAAAAATTAGTAAAAATACGTGTCATGCATTGTAATTCAGCGCTAAGCTTTTTATGATTGCCCGCTTGTTTTCATCCAGTCGTTGGAAGGCTACCTTGAATGATTTTCTAAGTGAACATTTGATTCATCGTGATGAAGATTTTATGGTGATCCATAAACCAGCAGGCTTACTCACCGTACCTGGCAAAACACCTGATTTACAAGATTGCTTGATCAATCGTTTATTACAATTAGAACCTAAAACGCTACTCATTCATCGTTTAGATCGCGATACGTCTGGTATTTTGGTGTTTGGCTTATCCAAATTTGGACAAAGCAATATTTCACGTCAATTTCAAGATCGCCAAACATCAAAAATTTATCAAGCTTTAGTTGCAGGACATTTAGAAGGTCAGGGGATTATTGATATTCCTGTGATTTATGATCCAAGTCGCCCACCACTTCATATTGTTGATGCATCGCATCACAAGCCCGCATTAACAGAATGGCAAGCGATCGAAAATCTAGAAATTCAAGGACAAGCGGTAACGCGCGTTAAATTGATTCCGATTACTGGTCGTTCTCATCAGCTTCGTGTGCATATGCAACATTTAGGTCATCCGATTCTGGGGGATACTTTATATGCAAACCCAGAACAACAGCAGCTTTATGATCGTTTGTGTTTACACGCAACTCAACTCAGCTTCACTCATCCTAAAACGGGCGTACAACTATCATTTGATTGTGCTGTCCCTTTTTAATCGTATTTTTTGATTTAAGAGATATAAAGCACGCTATTTCAGTCAGCTTTATGTCAAAATATTAGGGTTGTTTACGAGACTAATTGCTCGTGCATACCAAATTTAAAACTACATAAAGTAGCTTAAACTTTCGTCAGTTTAAAGCATACAATATGTGGGCTAACATGAGAAAAGGTGGAATAAATTGCAGCCGTTTGCTATTGGTCAACGTTGGTTATCAGATACAGAAACTGAACTCGGTCTAGGTGTTCTTATTGATGTAGATGAACGTTCTATCAGTATTTTATTCCCTAAAAGTGATGAAACTCGTGTCTATGCACGTAACAATGCGCCTCTATCTCGCATCATCTTCAATGTAAAAGATGAAGTGCAAGATCAAGAAGGTGTTAAGTGGATTGTTGAAGCGATTGAAGATCGTCATGGCGTACTACGTTACGATGTTTTCCGTACACTAGAAAATGGTGAAGAAGAGCGTAAGTCTCTTAATGAAACGCGTATTGGTGCGCAAATTCAGCTGTCAAAACCTTTAGAGCGTCTGTTGGCCAGTCAAGTCGATTATAAAGAGTGGTATGACCTACGTATTGAAGCGATGTTATTACAAGCGCAAATGCATACCAGTCCTTTACGTGGTTTCCTTGGCGCGCGTGTGGGTTTGATTCCGCATCAGCTTTATATCGCACATGAAGTTGGTAAACGCTTTGCACCGCGTGTTTTATTGGCTGATGAAGTAGGTTTAGGTAAAACCATTGAAGCTGGTTTGATCATTCATCAACAACTTAAAACAGGTCGTTCAGAACGTATTCTGATTTTAGTTCCTGATTCACTGCAATATCAGTGGATGATTGAAATGCGCCGCCGTTTCAATTTGCAATTTTCTCTATTTGATTTAACCCGTACTGCTTCGATCAAAGAACATGATCCAGATCTCAATCCATTCTTAACTGAACAATGTATTATTGCCAGTGTCGATTTGATGGTTGACCATGAAGATTTACGTGAGCAAGCAGTCGAAGCAGGTTTTGATTTACTGGTTGTCGATGAAGCACATCACTTAATGTGGAGTGAAGAAGAAGGCGGTAATGATCGTTATGATCTTGTCGAAGAATTGGCTGAACAAACTGCGGGAGTGTTGCTTCTTACTGCAACACCTGAACAATTGGGTGTTGAAAGTCATTTTGCTCGTCTTCGTTTGCTCGATCCGCAACGTTTCAGTAGCCTTGACCGTTTCCTTGATGAAGAAGAACAATATCAGCAAACTGCAAAAATTGCAGAAGTGTTGATGTCTGATGATGCATTAACAGAAGAACATTTAGCAGCACTTGAAGGCTTATTGGGTCATCGAATTGATGATCAGCCTGAACATCGTATGCGTGCGATTCATGAATTATTAGACCGTCATGGTACAGGTCGTATTTTATTCCGTAATACGCGTGAAGCAATCCAAGGTTTCCCTGGTCGTGATTGCCAGCCAGCACCTTTACCAGCACCAGAAAGCTGGTCATTTGATGGCAAAATGCGTGAGCAAATGTGGCCAGAAGAAGGTCAACTTGATGGCGCATGGATGGAAAATGATCCGCGTGTACCTTGGTTGATGGAAGTTCTACGCAAAGATTTAAAACACAAAAAAGTGTTATTGATTGCGCGTAGTGGTCCAGTGGTCGAAGCATTAGAAAATGTCTTACGTTTACATGCTGGCATTCGTACAGCCATGTTCCATGAAGGGATGAGCTTATTAGAGCGTGACCAAGCAGCAGCTTATTTTGCTGAAGACAGTTACGGTGCTCAAATTCTTCTTTGTTCAGAAATTGGTTCGGAAGGGCGTAACTTCCAGTTTGCCAGTGATTTGATTTTATTCGATCTACCTGCTAACCCTGACGTATTAGAACAACGTATCGGTCGTTTAGATCGTATTGGTCAAGAAAACCGTATTCAAATTCATGTACCTTACTTAATGGGTACAGCACAAGAACGTATGTTCCGTTGGTATAACGAAGCACTCAATATTTTCAGCAGTATTTCTCCTACGGCGCAAACGCTACAAGAGAATTTTATTGTTGAACTGAAAGATTGCTTGTTGGCAGATCAAGGTCAGACCTTTGAAGATTTACTTGAAGAAGTGAATGTACAACGTCAAGCTTTGGAAGCTGAACTTCAAGCAGGGCGTGACCGTTTGCTTGAGTACAACTCTTGTCGTCCTGTTGTGGCTCAGGGCATTGTACAAGCGCTTGAAGATTATGATGACAACACCACCTTGCCAATGTTTGTAAAACGTTTTATGTCATTAACCAATATTGATTTTGATGAACAAAGCAACGGCACGGTGATTATCAAACCAACTGATCAAATGCAAGTTCAAGGCATTACCTTAGATGAAGAGGGAATGACTGCGACCTTCTATCGTGATCAGGCACAAATCCGTGAAGATGCTCAATATTTGACCTTGGAACACCCATTTATTGAAAGTGTAATGGAGATGATCCGCACACAATCATTCGGTAGTACCAATGTGGCGTTGTTGAAATCAAATGCGTTGAAACAAGGTTCGGTGTTACTCGAAGTGTGGTTTAAAGTTGATGTAGTTGCACCGAAAGCATTGAACCTACCTTCAAGCTTACCAAAGCAATTGATTCGCGTATTACTCAGTGAAAATGGTCAGGACTTGTCAGCTAAGATTGATCCAAGCATTTTACGTCCATATTTGCATCACCTAGATGGTAATAGCTGCCGTCAAGTGGTGAAAGCACGTCGTGATGTGATTGAGACACGCTATGCGCAAGCTTTGGATATTGCCAAGACTTCTTTGCCAGAATTGATGCAACAAGCCAAAGAGCATTACAGTGGCAAATGGCAGTATGAAATTGACCGTTTAAGTTATCTCAAACAATTTAACCCAAGTATTCGTCAAGATGAAATCGAACGTTTACAGAAGTTCCAGAAAGAAGGTTTAGGTCTATTGAATGGCTTGTCTGTGACACCAGAAGCCATTCAAGTATTGGTTGTGGTTAAACCTTAACTTTAAACTTTATTCATAAAAAGAGGACTTAAATAGTCCTCTTTTTTATTGCGTACTTTTGATTAATTTTGGTCAATATTGGCTTCTAGGAACCATAAATATTGATCTAAATCCTCTAAAGCAGCATGGATAATATCTTCAGAAATTGGATCTTTGATTTCATCAATTGTGCCACGTAAATGATTGGCAACAACACCGTAACGATCAGCTAGTCCTTTTAAATGATCCTGAACTGCATGGATTGCAATAGGGTAGGCTTTCAAATGGGAACTTTCTGCAACAGTTTGGGTTGTCCCTAGCGCTGTACCACCGATTTGAACTGCTCGTTCCGCCACATTATCCAAGTGGGTAATAATTGAGGTACGGAACATATCTAACATTTCATGAACCGCAATGAAGTTACTACCACGCATGTTCCAATGTGCTTGTTTGGTGAGTAGTGATAGATCAATCAGATTAGCAAGAATTTGATTCAATATTTTTACAGTGGCTTCTTTGATAGATTCATCTAAATTATTACGTGTATAAACTTTTAAAGCTGCTGAAGAATTCATAGTTACCTCATTCAATTATATAGTGTTTTAGATATGGTGAATAAAAACCACTTGTATGAATTAAAGTCTATGCCTAGATTCAGATGTTGAGTGTTTTAATTCTCTAGGCTTTTGTAAGTTTAGTTATCTTTATTTATCATGGTTTATTTTTAAGTTGCTAAAGTATATGTTTATTTATCAATATGTTGAGTGTGATCTTCAATAAATTCATTGAATTTAAACTTAAATCAAACCAGCATCTTTGCATTCGAGTTTGATATAAGCATAAAAGACGGGTGCAACGATTAATCCGCTTAATCCAAAAATAGACTCAAAAACCAGCATTGCCAAAAGCACTTCCCATGCATTTGCATTAATTTTGGTGCCAATGATTTTGGCATTAATAAAATATTCTAATTTGTGAATTATGACCAAATAAGCCAATGCGATCGCGGCAACCGAAAGAGAAATGGTTAAACCTGACATGATAATTAAGGTATTAGAAATCAGATTGCCAATAATAGGCAGCAAACCAAAAATGAAGGTCAGAATGGTCAGTGTCTTGGCAAAAGGCAGATGAATATTGAAAATGGGTAAAACGATAAAGACAAAGATCATGAATAACACTGTATTAATTAGTGAAATCTTCACTTGAGCAAATACGACATTTTTAAAAGAAATTGAAAGTTTTTTAATACGATGCATCAAAGCTGCTTTAAATATGGGTTGTGGTGCAGCTTGTTTAAAATTCTGAATGGAAACCAAAATACCGATAATCAAACCAATCAGCATAGTGGCAAGATTGTGCAGAATATCGGTCCCTGTATTTTTTACAATCGAGATATTATTTTTGATAAAAGCGAAAATTTGATTTTTGATATCTGCAACGCTATGAGGTAAATATCCAGGTAAATACTTACTCATTTCAGACTGAAATTTGATCAGTGTTTGATCTATTTTAAAGTTAAAAGAATTAAGTCCCGTGCCTTTCAAATCATAGACGACAAAACTGATCAAACTGGTAATGAAGAAACCGATTAAGACCGTCGTTGCCACACCCAAAATGATACTGATAAAGATACGTGCTCGTTGACCATCAATATGTTTTTCAACAACTGTACTTAAACTAGTAATAATTTCAAAAATAAGAAACCCTGCAAAAAAACTAGGTAAAAGATGCAGGGGAATGACCATCATAAGAAACAAGAACATCAGGATAAAACTGGCAATGATGCTTTGGCGGTCATTCAAAATATTCATTATTCTTAAACCTAATCTAAATCATTATGATCAAATAGTTGAAACTAAATTTGATGATGAATCATATTTCAATGACTGAAATAAGGATTAATCAATTTCGATTTCATCTAAATGACGAGCGCCTTCTAAAATCATTCTAATCATTGTCATAGTTTGTTCAGCAACTTCAGTTCGATGTTCAGATGGAAGCTCAAGAACTCGTGCACCCATGTTAAATACCAATTGTGTAATTGCTTTTGCTGCAATATCAGCATGACTGATTTTGCTGTTATTCATTTGTTCTAAGCGGATTAAATCTTCTTGTAATTCTTGTTGGAAAAAACTGAGTTGGCGATCAACTGCCGCTTTATAAGACGTTGAGCCAGTATAGCCTTCACGTAATAAGAGACTCAAATTTCCTTCGTCTGCATCTAACTGCTGAATAAAAACTTCGACAGAGCTGCGAATAATGCTTTGTTGTAGCGATGCTTGAAGACGTGCTTCGCGAATAATTCGACGCAAAACTAAACCTGAACGATCAATTAATGCAATCGCAAGTTCATCGATATCTTTAAAATGTCGATAGAAACTATTGGGAGCAATACCTGCTTCACGTGCAATTTCTCTGAGACTTAATGATGCAATGCTCTTTTGCGGACCAATCAAATTAAGCGTTGCTTGGAACAACTCTTCTTTTGTTATTGTCGCTTTTCTACCAACCGAGCGTACTGGAGCTTTCATAGCAATGACATCTTGTTCATTTATTGTGTCGAGACCGTGGGGCAAAAAAGAAGATTGAACCATTGTTTTCAATATATAAGTAAGCTACTCGGGATTATAGCGATTGTCGATGAACTTGGGAAATGTAAATTTTTATACGAGTGTATATACAAATATATATACATATGTATAATAATTAAAAAATGATCAGAGTTATCGCTCATGCAAGCAGTCGAAAAGAGATTTTCTCTATTCAATTCATTAGCCCAAAGCGTAATTAGCAGCCACGACACCAATTTTTGGTTGCAAAAAATTAATCCACTATGGTCTGTAAATCAGCCCTTAGCTAAAATTGTAAAAAAACAAATTGTGGCAAAAGATACGGTTAGTCTTATTTTAGAATGCAATCGCCATGTACAACGTGGCGTTGCTGGTCAGCATCATCCAGTTACGGTTGAAATAGCAGGTCGTCATTACGAGCGAACTTATAGTTTGATGCAATTAGATTCAGCACATCTTTGTTTAACGGTTAAAAAAGTTGAACAGGGCTTAGTAAGTTCGTGGTTAGTCGATCAAGCAAATGTAGGTGATATTTTCCGATTAGGGCAACCTTATGGGGATATGCAACAGTATATTCAAACGCCGAATTTGTTGTTACTTGCCGCAGGAAGTGGAATTACACCAATGCTCAGTTTGATTGAAAGTTTGAGTCAAACTAAACAGTTGCTTAAAACACCAGTCCAACTCATGTATTGGGTAAAGACCCATGCAGATGCTGCATATATTGATTATTTAAAAGAAGTCGCTGAGAATTTTTCAAATTTCAGTTATCAAATTTTTTATACCCAAGAACAAGATGAGCGTTTAAACCAAAGTCATGTAGAACAATTGGCTCGTTTAGATGAAACAACAGTCTATGCATGTGGTCCATCGGGCTTTGCTACAACAGCAGAGTCATTATTTAAGCATGCTGCAATGATTCAATCTGAAGCATTTAGCTTAAGCCAATTTGACCTTGATTCAAATGAAACTGGTTTTATCAACGTCACCTTAACTCAATCCAATAAAACCATTGCTATTCCGAAAGGTCAATCCATCTTGAGTAGTTTAGAGCATCAAGGAATCAAGCCAAATCATGGTTGTCGTATGGGTATTTGTAATAAATGTGCTTGTAACAAAGCTCAAGGTTCGACAAAAAATTTATTAAATGGTTCAGCCAATCATGAGCCGACTCAGTTATTAAAGATTTGCGTAAATTCAGCTCAATCTGATCTTGTGATTGATCTATAAAAAGAGAAATTGATTATGAATATGCCTGTTAAAATTGAATATTTTAAAAACCCAAAGAACCGTGATTTAACTGCTGCTGAATTAGACGCTTTTGCTCATGAACTTGATCAAATTAAACAAGACGTTTTAAATGATTTAGGCGAAAAAGATGCCAAATATATTCGTCGTGTCTATTCTTCGATTCGGTACACGAGCGTATTAGGTCGTGCCTTGTTATTTGCTGGATGGTTTCCGCCTGCATGGTTGTTAGGTACAGGTTTACTTGGTTTTGCCAAAATCATGGAAAACATGGAATTAGGTCATAATGTCATGCATGGACAATATGACTGGATGAATGATCCAAAATTTAATGGTCAAACATACGAATGGGATACCGTCGGTACCTCTGATAACTGGCGTCAAACCCATAACTACAAGCATCATACTTATACCAATGTAAAAGGCATGGATGATGATGTCGGTTATGGCGTATTTCGTCTTTTCCCTGAACAACGTTGGTCGAAATTTACCTTAATACAACCCTTATATATCGTGCCATTTAGTCTATTGTTTCAATGGGGTGTTGCAATTCAAAATCTTGAATTAGGTAAAGTCGTTTATAAGCGTAAAACGATTGAACAATTTAAGCGTGAATGGCGTCCTGCACAGAAGAAAATCATGAAGCAAATGTTTAAGGATTATGTATTCTTTCCATTGATAGCAGGTCCTTCTGCAATTCCTGTATTTGCAGGTAATTTAGTGGCGAATGGAATTCGTAATGTTTGGACTTTTAGTATTATTTTCTGTGGTCACTTTACTAAAGATGTTGAGGTTTTCCCGAAAGCAGTTTTACAAAATGAGAGCCGTGGACATTGGTACATGCGACAGATTCGTGGTTCATCAAATTTGACTGGCTCGGAAGCATTTCATATTTTGACGGGACATTTGAGCCATCAAATTGAACATCATTTATTTCCTGATATTCCAGCGCGCCGTTATCGTCAGATTGCACCGAAAGTTGAAGCTGTATGTAAAAAATATGGCTTAAATTACAACAACGCAAGTTTCGTAAAACAATTTGGTGAAGTCGTGGGACGTATTTTTAAATATGCATTGCCATTTAAGAAATAAACTTTAAATCAACACAAAGCCCTGAATGAAATATTCGGGGCTTTTTTATTACTTCTTCTTGGAAATCCACATCGTAATGGTTGCATGGAATACTTTTTGGTTGTGTTTGTCGAGTACATCAACATTCACTAAATATTCACCCGCTTTTTCCCAGTCGTAATTTTTTTCAACAGGCGAGGCGATTGCAATTAAATCGCTTTCTGCTTTTTTTAAATATTCAACAGTCATTCCTTTGGGAATCCAACGATGCGTTGCAGGCACAGTGACTTCTGTCATTGTGCCACCAGCAAGCTCAGCCATGTTACACATCGCGATCGCATGAACTGTACCAATATGATTTAGTACGCTGCGTTTTTTCTTGATGCTGATTTTGCAGGAGTTAGGTTTAAGCTCTTCAAATAGTGGTGAAATACTACTGAAATAGGGTGCTTTAAGACAAAGCATACGTGTGAATGTCCATTTTCCTGCAGGTAAGGCAGACGCTTTATTCCATAAATCTAATGTTGAAGCCATTTCATGATCCTCATTAATAGAATTAAATTCTTAAACGGAATATAATTCTGTTTACAAGTCGTGGTCAAGTCGTACACAATTGTTCCGACGATTGGTAAATTTAATTGAACTATGCAGAATGCCCAGCAATTATTAGAACGCGTATACCCACAGCGCAGGTCACTCTTAAAAAGACAAATTCTGTTAGATGCCTTGTCTTGTTTTCTTGAACATGGTTTAGATGCAACGAGCATTGAAATGATTCGAGATAAATCCGAAAGTAGCGTCGGTGCGATTTATCATCATTTTAAAAATAAAGAAGGTGTTATTGCTGCGTTGGTTTTTACTGCTTTAGATGATCAAGCATTGTTAAGAGATCAATATTTAGAAAATGCTCAATCATTACAAGAGTTAGTACGTGCATTAATTTATAGCTATATCGACTGGGTGTCTGATCAGCCTCAATTTGCTAAATTTTTAGTATTTGCTCATTTTTCAGTAACGCAAGGTGAGCATCGCTCGTTATTGAATGAAAAAAATAAAATGAGAAATAAAAATATCAGTCATCATATTTCACAGCTTCAGCATGCTGAATTACTCAATGCAGTACCCGCTGAGTTGATGATGTCATTGGTGATTGGACCAACTGAAAATTATTGTCGTGCTTGGTTATCTGGAAAAGTTGTGAGTAATCCTCGTATTTATCGAGAAGCTTTGGCTCAAAGTGCTTGGGATTCATTACAGAATTTGAAAAATAAGATTGAAAATGAGGATTGATGATGACTAAACAAAAGCGTGAGTTTAATGGTTTTTGCTTATGCGGGGCTGTCGTATTTAAAATTAGAATAGATGAAATCAATACAATTTACCGATGTTTTTGTAGCCTATGCCGACAACAAAGTGGAGCAGTATCAAATACAGCGACTTTAATAAAAATAATTTAATTAATGTTGTTCTATATTTCAATTGAGCTCCTGTGAAGGTATTCTTTATGAAAATTTATCTAAATTTATAGTTGTAGCTGTTAATTTTTCTTTTCGAAAAATATTTATTGAGCAAATTATTTGTAAAATAGAATGTGATTATATCAAGAGTTTAAATTTTTTTGGTAACTGATTTATTATAATGGTGTATAGTGAATTTCCTGTTATTTGGAATATGGAATAAATGAAAAAAATAATTCTAGTAGCATTAATGAGTATACTAATAATAGAGAGCTCTTTTGCTGAATGTACATATAGTTTGAATGCTAGTTTACAGGATATTAAAAACTGGCAAACGAGTAATAATAATCGCTTCCCAAATTACCCAAGAACATTTGAACTCATTCAGAATATAGATCAAGTAGATCAGAAAGCAACAGGATCAATAAGTCATTTATCAAACACTCCAGTTGATCGCTATGTAACGTCAAAAAAACTTGCAAATTTTAGGGCTCAATATCCTGATATAACTAAGGTACCATCTAATCTACCTATGATTGATACTTCAGTAAGTACAAGTGGTATTGTTGTGTTGGAATCAACTATTAATGTTGCTAATTTAAATATTGATTTGGGTGCCGTAACAGATTCATATGAGTTCGGATATAGTTTGATTGGTTCTTCCCAGCAAAAAATAGAACTTGGTTTAGATATCGTGTATGGGAAATACAACAATAATATGGCTATACAACCTAATGGTGACTATATTTATATCACTTTGGGATCTTTTAAACCTGATGGAAATGGCTTTACAACATTCAATGAGCTTACTCGAAAGTTCCATAAAATTACTATTCCAATTGATGGAAAAATTAAAGTTGGAATCTATGTAAATCAGACAACAAAACAGGTCGGTTATATTGTTAATGGTGTGAATTATGGTTATCTAAATATTATTCTTGGTAATGCTATTAGTAGTATTGGCTATTCAGCGAGTATTAACCAAAACTCTCATGCAAATTCACTATTAATAGGTAAAAATGTTACTTTACAGCTTATAACTGATCATTCAAAAATGCAGTTAACATATCCATCTGGTGCTAAAGACATTTGCGGTACAGTGCTTTAATCTGAATCTTGCTTAAGCCAATGCCTCGCATATTGGAATCATTGGCTTATTTTGATGATAATACTGATAAGCTGATCACGATGCGTAACTCTTTGGTAAATCATCTCACACTTTTGGGTACCGATTGTAATTAAATTTTCCTTTTTATTTGAGTCAGCTAAATTAAGTTTCTATTTTATTCCGCAGTTTTGGGCGATATCTATGTCAAATTATTTGCTTGGGATAACAATTCACACGTATTTTGAAGGTATATATTTTCTTTTGTCTACTGTGATTTTTTGATTTTTAATGAATTACCTGATCGTAGCGATTTCAATAATTACTTTCAACTCAATCAATAAAAAAGCAGAAAACAAATTGTTTTCTGCTTTTAGAATCATCAGCTTAATTTATTTAAATTGAATCGAACCATTTGCATTAACGATAATTTTAGATTCACCTGCTGCCATATCTTGAGCAGGAGCAGCTTCAGCCATCGCAAATTTAGCCATACCACCACGCATGACTGGCTGTGGGAAATAGTTACTGGTATTCAAGTTCAAACTAACAAGATTATATTGGGTTTTATTCCATGCTTGAGTAATTGCTAAAGCACGTTGCTGGAAGTTTTTCGATGCTTCAATCATCAACTCATTTTCAACTTTTTTTCGTTGCTCATCTGACACAGTGAAATTGATAGATTGGGTTTGGAAGCTTTGCTGTAATTCACTAATGAGTTGGCTTGCAGCTTTAAAATCCTTACTTTCGAGTTGAATTTCTGCACGGGCACGCCACTCCTTAAGTTTCTGATTATCATTGTCGTAGACAGGATAAGTACTTTGAGTACCTGTTTCGACTTTCACTTGTGAATATTTACGAGCAATCGCTTGAGCCTGATTCATCAATTGATTGATTTGATTAGATAGCTCAGCAGGTTGTTTATTGCTTTTCTCAATATAGAGTACGGCACGCATTTCATCATTTGCGACTTGGCGTGAAGCATCTGCTTGGATATTGACGATATTATAATTTAAGCTTTCTGTTTCTTGAGCAAAAAGAGAAGGGCTGAGTGCTGCGCCGATCATCATAGTCGCAAGTGCTAAAGTACGCATAAAATATTCCTTAGAATTTGGTATCGAAAATTTATTTTTTACAAGATTGATATTAAAAAGAACTCATGGTGAACTTCGGCATATTTTGTGGTGTCTTTGTAATAGATTAGCAGTGTTTTGCAACAGAAAAATAATTTAAAAGTTTTTAAAAAATAATGAATTAAGTGGATTGTTTTGACCATTCATCTAAAAAAAATAATGCAGTTAAAAAAAGCTTACTTTCTTTCGCTTGTCACATAGTATGATGATAATCCATCATAGTTATTGGAAAGAAACATTTTTTCAATAAGATTAGATAAATGTAAGGCATAAAAGTATTTATTTTCTTTCAAAATTAGGTATCATCTCGCTCCTAGTTGAAAGATATAAATAAGTGTCTGCACTAGTTTCTAAAAAGCACCGAGTCAAACGACCGCAAGTCACCAGACTTATTTCTTTTACCCATATCAGAGATGGTAATTCGATATGAGCGTTACTTCCGTAAACCCTGCCGCTAATGCATCCAACGAA
>Ga0114982_1000858_pt1 | contig 15901 bp, 21 predicted proteins | sample Shrwel_input2_FT_FD_87183 | JGI IMG/M metagenome (GOLD analysis project Ga0114982, IMG submission 87183) | Subsurface microbial communities from deep shales in Ohio, USA - Utica-3 well 1 S input2 FT | ecosystem: Environmental > Aquatic > Deep subsurface > Shale gas/oil reservoir > Produced... | reverse complement strand
TACCAATGTTAATACAAATAATAATATTAATTCTGGTACAATGACATACAATAACAATAATGTTAATGTAAGTACTTCTAATAACAGTAATACTAATACAAATATTAATTCTGGTACAATGACCAATAATAACAATAATGTTAATACTGGTACAATGACCAATAATAACAATAATGTTAACACTACAAGTGCTAATACAACTAGTACTAGTACTAATGCTAACAATAATGTTAACCAAAATGTAAATAGTGGTGATATGACAAATCGTAATATTAACACTAGTGAAATTACTCAACGAGTAATTCAACCACCTCCAACAGCAATCGCACCTACTATGATGAGTGGTGGAAATGCTGACCTATGTTCAACAGGTACATCGGGCAGTGTGCAAACACAAATTTTTGGTGTTAGTAGTGGCGGTACAGTTCGTGACTTAAATTGCGAGCGTTTAAAGTTAAGTAAAACTTTATATGACATGGGCATGAAAGTAGCAGCAGTTGCAACAATGTGTCAAGATCGTCGTGTGTTTGATGCTATGCTAGCTGCAGGCACTCCTTGCCCATATGAAGGTCAAATTGGCGCTCAAGCAAAAGCTGCTTGGGAGTCTAACCCAGACAAACTACCAAAACTTGACGAGGAGAAAATAGATGATACTTACAAGAAAGTTGGTATTGGTGCTTTGCTTGGTGCTCTTGTTTTCAAAGCATTCTAATTCACAAAATACTCAAGATTTAAATACTGGTAATTTAATTAGTACAACGGATTGGACAGGCGTTAGATATACTGATAGTACTGGAGTCGGGTACTGTTGTAGTGGTGGACCAAATCCTGCATTGAATACAGATACTAATACACTACGTTTTAGTTATGGAATGATGGCTGCTGCCCAATCAATAGCATTAAGCAAAGTATTTGATAGTATTGGTACTGGTATTAAAGTAACTGGATATAATTATAGTTGGCAAGTTAACAATGAAGGCACTACTAGCGGAACATTATTTGCTAATATTAATTTAGTTGGCAAAAATGGCAATATACTTGAAAGCTATAACTACGATTATAGCCGATATATTCCAGGATTTGAGACTTTTTATGGAACACAAAAATTTAGTGTAGATTATGGGGCTCCAAGTTTACAATCACTAGACGTAAGTTTTACTGGTAAAGATAGTAGATATTGGGCTGGCTATTACGGCCCCAGAGTTCGTGATGTTAATTTATCTATGAATTATGCTTTTGATACTAGTAAACCTACTGCGCCTATTACATTGCCTACAATTGTAACAAATGTAGATACTATTGCTGCAAGTACTGCTAGTTCAGGTTTATTAGCAACTACCGAAGGTTTACCTGAAATAGTTCAACAAGCTGCTGCTACTGGATCTATTGTAAATTTTGATGGTAGCATAGGTACTCAACAACCTCAACAACCTCAACAACCTCAACAACCTCAACAATCTCAACAACAAACACAACAACAAACACAACAACAGCAAGCAATTCAACCTGCTGTTAAGATAGCTGCAGAACCACAAAAAGAAACTAGTACTAGATCTAATGGACCAAGTGCACTTGCTATGAGTGTGGTATCTAAAGTGCAAGAAGCTACAAAAAGCGTTGAAAAAGAAGCAGTAGCAGCAGCTGCAATGCAAGCTGCCAACGATGTTAAAAATGCTGATCAACAAACACAAAGTGTTATGGCAACAATTAGTGCTCAAACTACTCAAAGTTCTCAGCAATCATCTCAAAGTGTTACAGGTTTACAACTACCACAGCAACAACAGCAGCAAAATAGTATTGCTGTTATGCAAGTACGAAGCAATGAGCCACAAGTATTACAAACTCCACAAGCACAACAAACAGTAGCCGATATTAATTTATATAGTTTAGCTCCTGTGATTACTGCTAGATCTGGTACTGGTATTAATATGGTAATGCAAGTATTACCACAACAAGATATTCCTGTTTATACACCAGTTGCACCCCAAAATCAATCAATACAGTCAGAAACTACTCAACAAGCTTTTAGAATACAAGAACCTGTAGTAATATCTATGACTACATCAGTACGTGGTAATCCGTTAAATGATTTAATTGAGGGCCGACCTTTATTAGAATCAATGATTCAAGAACAAAAAGTTGAAGAGTTAAAACGTACTATTACCTCCAATGAGCTAGAAACTGGCGTAACTTTATCAACAATGGCAATTGTGCCACAAGGTTATGCACTTTATGGCATAAATTTAGCCGATGCTAAATTCTATGAATCTAAACCAATTTACCAAAATCAAAGAGTAGTAGATAATGTTAGACTATTACGTGGGTTAGGATCTGACCAAAAGCATCAGCAAATGGTTCAAGATCAATACAGATAAGGAGCCAGTATGGCAGAAGAAATTAAAAATGTTAATGCTAAGGTCGATGAGCTAGAAGCTGCAGCAAAAAAATATGCTAGTAAAGATACCGTTATTAGCATTGGAGGATATGAGTTTACTCCAGCAAAATTAATGGTAGCAGCTACTATTGTAAGTTCTACTCTTGGAGGTCTTTATGGTACATTTGAAGTATACAAAGACTATATGGGTATGAAAAAGAAAATTGCTGAATATATTACTCCTGACTTATCAGAGTTTGATAAACGACTAGCAGTAATTGAACAAAATAGTTCTAAAACTGCTGATTATACTCGTGATATTAAAACAGATTTGAAAAACGATATTCGTCGTAATGAATCAGTTACTGAACAGATTGAGCGTAGTGTAAAACAAGCACAGCGTGAAAGTGATCAAGATTTAAAATCAATGCAAACTACTTTGCGTGGACAATTAGATCGTACTCGCGATGATATGGAAAAATTAAAGCGCGATACTGATAACAAAATTGAGAAATTAAATAGCTCAGTTGATTCAAAAATTCAGAAGGCTATTGACAATCCTTTAGCTAATAAATAATGGCTACGATATTTCTTACCTTTATATTGAATTATACAAAACCAACAGAATACGAATGTGTAAGATGGACATGGTCTGGAGATGTGTATAATCGAAAGGTAGTCTGTTTAGAGTGGAGGAAGAAAAAATGATAGATCCAATTACCGCTCTTGCGGGAATCCAGTCTGCCATTTCAATGGTAAAGAAAGCTGCAAAAATTGCTAACGATCTAGGCTCACTAGCGCCTATGATTGGCAAAATGTTTGATGCTAAAAGTACGGCTACCAAAGCTTTAATAGAAGCAAAGAAGTCTAAAAAAGGCTCAAACATGGGCACAGCCCTTCAAATTGAAATGGCACTAGAACAAGCCAGAGCATTTGAGGAAGAGCTTAAAATGTTATTTATGCAGACAGGTAAGATAGACGTTTGGAATAAGATTAAAGCTCGTCAAGCTGAAATGGATGCAGACGATGCTCAAGAAATAAGACTTTACAATGCTCAAGAACGAGCGCGTAAACAAAAAGAAGCAGAATTAAATGAATGGGCTATAATAATAGGAGCATGTTCTTTTGTTTTACTTGTACTATTTATTGGTGGATACGAATTGATGGATTATTGTCAAACTCATAAGTGTAGCAGCAGATGAACGAGTACCAAAAAACCTTTGATCTGGCTCTCAAAATATTTGTATACGGATGTGTTGCACTTTGGTTCCTGGGTCTTTTAAAATTTTTACCAGATGATTTATCTAATAAAATTGTTAATTTATTATTAGGAAAAGTAGGATTATAATGCACAATGATTTAAAACTATTTAAATGGGCAATAATTTTGTTATTATTTCCTTTAGCACTAGCATTTTGTGGTAAAGATAGTTTTCGCTATCCATGCCAAGACCCAGATAATTGGGAAAAAGATTTTTGTAAACCACCAAAGTGTGATGTAACAAGAACTTGTCCAGAACATATTTTTAAAGGCCAACGCGACCCAAGACTTGGCCCTCCAGTAACAAGGGTAGAACCTATGGCAATAGCACCAGCACAATGTACAAAACCAACACAAGGAGCTAACTGTGGAAAATAATACTATTATTTATACTGAAGACCAGTTAATGGCTCGTCTTAAATTTTTTATTGGTATATGTTTAGCACTTACACTAACTGGTATTGTATTTGTAGTATTATACTCAATTATTTTCATTACTCAGCCATTAAACGCAATCAGTCCAATTGACCAAAAGTTTTTTGAGATGATTATTCCAATTGCTACATTTTTAACTGGTACGCTAAGTGGAATTATGTTAGCTGGTGGTAGCAAAGAAGAAATGGAAATGAAACGCGATATGATAAAGCAAGCACAAGAAAATTCAAATACTTATGCTAAAGCAAATCCTGTAAAAATAGAACCAGCATTTACAGCCCCTATTCAAACAACTCAAGGGTTTAACGGAACTTCTGCTGCTAGTGTTATTTACATTAATGGCAAACCGGCCCCTGTTCAAGCACCTCAACCGGAGATTTAAATGGGACAAATAAAAAGTATGTTATCTAAAGATCCGGCTGTTAGTAGTAAACGAGTAATTACTTTTCTTGCATTTATACTTTGTGCTGGAGCTTTTATAGCAATGGTACTTGGACATACAATAGATACAAAATTATTTGACTCTATGATGTATATTGTAATTGCAGGATTAGGATTTACTGCAAGCGAACAGTTTGCACCAACCAAGGAAACTAAATGAAAAGTTTATTTTATTCACTATGCGTAGTTGCAGGGACTCTAGCCCTGGCGTATAACAACCCTGCGTTCGCTGAACCAGAAACTAAAAAGGTATGTATTGATGTTAAAGATAAAGATGGAAAACCTGCTAAAGATGCTAAAGGAAACCCTAAGCAAAATTGTAAAGAAGTTAAAGTTCACCAAAAACTAGAAGGTACTAAAGTTCCCGATAAAAAGTAATCTAACTAAGTGGCTAGTGCCATAGTTAGGCACTAGCTGTTCCACAACCAACCAGGTACAGGTATGGCAAGTTCATCAGGAAAAAAAGCTCGCAGAACACAAACTCAACCACTAAATCCAATTGAGTATGGATTTAAAGATGTTAAACCCTTAAATTATATACAGGGTGAGTACTTAGAAGCAATTAGATATAATGATATTATATTTGGTATAGGTTCAGCAGGTACTGGAAAAACATTTGTGGCAGCATCATACGCTGCTGGAGAGTTATTCCACAGACGAATTAATAAAATTATTTTAACAAGACCTAACGTAGAAACAGGCCGAGGACTAGGATTCTTGCCCGGAGAACTAGACGAGAAGTACGCTCCTTACCTAGATCCATTTGACCAAGTATTTAAACGCACGCTTGGCGCAGGTTTCTACGAATACGCTCTTAAATCAAAATCTATCGAACCAAAACCGTTGGGTTTTATGAGAGGAGCAAGTTTTGAAAACAGCATCATTTTAGTAGATGAAATTCAAAATATGACTAAAACCGAATTCAAGATGTTACTATCACGAATTGGTAAAAATTGTAAAGTAATTTTAAGCGGGGATCCAGATCAAACAGACATTCAAGATTCAGGACTAGAAGACGCAGTAGATCGTTTAGAAGGTATTCCAGGAATTGAAATGGTTAGATTCTTAGATGAAGACATTGTTCGTAGTAAAATGTGTAAACAAATTATTATGGCTTATAGAAATTAAAGGTAATTATGGCAGAGACATATACCCCAACAGAAGGCATGGCTACTGCCGCAAAAAGAGCCCTAAAATGGAAATCAGAAGGTTTTCCTGGAGGAACATCAGTTGGTTTTGCAAGAGCTAATCAACTAAAAGATCGTGACCCTCTTAGCGCAACAACTGTACTACGAATGTATAGTTTTTTCAGCCGACACGAAGTAGACAAAAAAGCCACTGGATTTAACAGTGGCGAAGAAGGTTTTCCTAGTAAAGGTCGTGTAGCTTGGGATTTGTGGGGCGGAGATGGAGGCTACTCTTGGAGCAGCCAAAAACGCAACCAAATTATGCGCGAACGCGAAGATGGAAAGTCACTAGAGTTTGCAGCACTGTTCTTATCAAGTTCTGATAACTAATAAAAAAGCCCCTAAGTATTGCTACTTAGGGGCTTTTTCTTTTACAGTAATAATTACTGTGGGGCAACTTCTGCTGGAGCAGCTTCTTGTTTAGGTAACTGAGCTTCAGCTTGTTCTTTAATCTTTTGTGACAAAGGATTAGCAAATTTTGCTGGTAGTTCTTGTAGACCTGCTAAGATAGCATTTACTTCGTCAACAGAAAGGTCGTTCAATGTGAATTTAATATCGTTCATGTTTATATGTATAAAGGGTTATTTAATTGGGCAAGCGCCCGTGGCACACTCAGCATCCAGAATCTCGTCGAAGCTGTTGGTGTTATTTAAGTCGACTTCGGATAGTAATTTTACATACTCTCGGTAATCTTCTTCGGTTACGACTTCTTGTGGAAGATACAAATAACCTAAATCTTTTGCAGTTTTGGTAGGGTCTGTGCGATAGATGAAACTAACGCCTACATAACAATCCCAATTATCTAATAGCCAACTAATAATAGCTTCTATTTCACTAGGATCATAGCTAATAGTTACACTAGTATTTTGTTGATTCCAAGATGTTTGTAAGAGTTTATATCGTTCTAGTTGTAATACAGCAGACTCAATATTAACTTCCTTACCTCCAACTTTATCAAATACTACACCGTCCCACATTACTGGGAACGTAACAAGTACTCCAGAATCATCAGTAGGATGATTAACAACACGATAACCAGCTTCACGTAGTTTTTCAACCACTGGGTCATGTTTTGAAAATTGAACATTGTTAAAAATATACTTTCCTAGTGGTTTATGTACGCCTTCGGTAGTATCCATAATTTTGGATAATGTTCCTGAAGGTTTAATACAAGTAACATTTTTAGGAGCAGGTAATCCTAGTTCTTGTGCCATACCTATAGCTGCACCTGTAGCTGTACGTTTTAGATACTCATAGTCATAGCCATTCATATCAGGACGTTTAGCGATACCGGTGAGGCCGACTCCACAAAGACGCAAGAAATAGTTGTTGAGGTGCCAGGATTCCTGCAATATTCCATCCTGTAAATTAACACAAGTTTGTCTATAGTTTGCACGAGCCGCCAATCGGATGGCTGAATGTAGCCCTGCTGTGTCGCCCTTGAACTTGGCAATATCTGTTTCCGTGAGGTTACAGAAACTTTTATTTCCGAGCAAGATCTCGACACATGGGTTTGCGCCCTTAAACCAAGGGGCTCTTCGTAATGCTTCAACTTCGTTGATAAAACCTGGCTCACTTCCACCTGCTTCCTGCATTAATTGAAAAATCTTTTCTAGGTCACTACGTAGTGGTTTTTCCTTGAATACTAAACTATTATTAGATTGTGTACGATGTTGATTGTTATGCAACCACCAATCTTTCTTTGCTACAGCAAACTCTTCCCACTCTGGTTGACCATAATCGAAAAGCGCGATCTCAGCACTGCGACGACTGGATAGAATAGTGCCAAGATGGTTAACAATGTCAAGAATATCCATCCTAGTAAGTAAACTATCAGCACGACCATTAAGTATATTGGCGATAGCAACATAAGCAACACTAATTGCGCTATCACCTGAACTAATCCAACCATATCCTTTTAACCTTTCACCAGCAGGGCGTAACTGACTAAAGTCGAGTACGAGAGTATCAGCAGGATACTTACCAGCAAGTAGCTTACCGATAGATTTTGCCCAGGCTTCAGCACTGTCACCAATTTGGATAGTCCAAGTTTTAGTTTCGGCGTCCCACATTTCAACATTGCTTTCATTTCCGCCCTTTTCAGTACGCTCACTACGAACTACTCGAATATTTTTAATAGGGTTACTAAATCCATTTAGTGTACCTACAATTGGCTTAAATCCAACTCCACAACCTTGCAGCAATAACCATAATACATCAACTACGTCATAAATAGTTTCAACGTGTGTAAAACTACAATTAAATTGCGATGCTTCACGGCTTTTAGCTACGTTAGTTCCGCCTAGCCACAGTGTGCGTCCGCTCATTGAAACTTTACGATCTAACATTAGTTGTTCAAGATCATAAAGTTCTGCGTATTCTTGATCGTTTAAATCACGATCTGCTGCTCTTTCCCATAACCACTGTTGGTGGTCAATAACTCGGGCAACTGTTTCTTGCCATGTTTCAAATTGTTTTCCGTCGTCTGAAATTGGTCTATTATATGTACGACGTGTAATTACTTGTGCTCTTGTACTTGGGGTCATGCTATCCTTATGTGCCGGTACTGCCGAATCCGCCAGTACCGCGTTCTGTATCGTTCCAAATATCTGTAAATTCAGGTAGCAAAACTGGCATAATAACCAGCTGAGCGATTCTATCGCCACGTGAAATTTTATATGGGTCTTCTGAAATATTTTTTAACAGGACTTTGATTTCCCCACGATAGCCGCTGTCAATAACGCCTACGCTGTGAGGGATAGTAATTCCCTTTTTTCCTTGAGAGCTTCTGTTAAAAACAAAGCCTGCGTAGCCCTCTGGAATTTTTGTCGCTACTCCTGTACCAACAAGTTTTTGTTCGCCAGGATAGATTTCCAAATCTTCAATGCTCATTAAATCTGCGCCTGCATCAGTGGGATTAGCACGACGTGGAAGAGATTGTTTATCTTCAACTAAACAAGGGATTGTTTGTTTAATTTCTTGCATACGACTATGATCGTAATTTTTATTAATGTTAAAGTATACGTTTCCGTCGCTGGTAATTCTCATATATTCGTTCATTTTAAATAAAGTTCTAGGGTTTCATCAATTTGTTTACAGTTTTCAACACCAATAGCATCTTCACTATATGTAACCAAATCCATTAATTGATAGTTTAACATTAGTTGATCTTTACATTCGTTTAGTGCTTCGATGTATTTATATCTACCACTAATCGGAATACTTGCAATAATATCGTAAGTACTGCCATATTCATTAACAAGTCCCACGGCTCGCTTAGGCCCAATACCAGGCACCCCAGCAACATTATCACCACTATCGCCTGTAAGACACTTAATACTAATGTAGTCTTCTGGCTCAAAATCATAGTGGTCATTCCAGTTATCAACTGTGACTTCTTTTCTTGTAACATAACTAAATCTTGAAATATTATTTTGTACTAGTAAATCCCAGTCTCTGTCTGAACTAATCAGCCAAACTTGGTCTACTGGCAACTTGGATTTTTGTTTTACAATATATGCAGCAATATCATCAGCTTCTACACCTTGGAATTTAATAACTGGATAGTCAGTATTTTCTTGGATATATGTCAACGTCTTTTGGAATTCTTCAAAAAACAATTCAAAAGCTGCTTTTTCAGCATCAGTTTGGGTCTCAAACTTGTCTTTACGATTTTGTTTATATTCTGGATAGATTGCTTTGCGATAGCTTGACGAACCTTGGTCGCAAGCTAAGATAACTTTTTTAGCTTTGTAACTTTTCTTTAGGCTATCAACTGTGCGTAAATAGTCTGTGGCAAAATCTGTTGCACCGCTATGTTTGTATCGAAATGCGAGGTTGAGCGCATCTACTACCATTAAGGTATTTTCAGGCTCAGATACTTGTTGAAAACTTTTGCTCATTTTTAGTGTTATCTTTAGGGTGTAATTATATATTATACCCTAATTTGGGTCATATGTCAAGTTACAAATTTAGGTTGCTCTTGTACTAACCAATCTTCGAGAAGAGCTACATAGAACTCATGCTCATCAATGGATAAGAATAGGTATCTGTAGTTACCTGTGGGCATATCTAAAAATGCAACAAATATCTTTGATCGGTCAAACTTAAATGCTAATAGTGGTTTTTTATTTACTTGTATGCCTTGTCGTACCGACTGTTTCCAAAACTCTATTAACTGTGGGTTTTTACCTGTTAATAATGAGCTAGAGATATGATCTTCTGCATAACCTTTTACTTCTACTGCATATAGATTAGTTCGTCCAGGCACGTATAAGTCTGCCTTTAGCTGATGTTTAGGGTCAAGAGCGCCACTTCCTGGCACTCTTTCCCAACCTAATCCTGTATGCTTTTTAAGAACTTCCCGTACTACAGTCTCAGTGCGAGCACCTTTTGCTCTGCTATCTACCATTTACTCTGCTTTAGGTGCAGATTTTGAACCAACCTTAGTTGCAGGTTTAACTATAACTGGTGGTTTTTCTACTGCTGCAATAGTATCTTCTAAAGCTATTTCTTGAGCTACAGGTTCTTGAGTTGCAAGTTCTACTCCACGCACTTCAAAAGTGCAATTAGGATCAACACGAATAACAATTTTTCCATTACCTGTTACTGTTATTGTTGAACTCTCGTGGTCACTAAAATAGTCACCAACTGCTAGTTCTACCATTTGCCCGCTTTCACGAATAATAGTAGCTACTACTGCTCCATTAATTTCTTCTAAAATCATATTATACCTCTATTTGTGAGATGTTATTACGTTTCGACACATTTACTTTTTCTAATAATGGATGGGTAAATCCGTGTGAAACAAGGAAAGTATTTAAATGCTCTTCACGCAATAATACTTCTACTAGTTTTTCTTTACCGTCAACATCTAGTGTTTCGACAGTTTCATCTAATATCAATAGATTAATTCTTGAACTAGATAGAGTTTGCATTAGCTTTCTAATAGCTAATAAGGTTGCTACATTTACTCGAGCTTTTTCACCACCTGATAATGCCAAAATTTCAATATCTTTACCATTATCTGTAATAACTACGTTTAGTTTATCACTAGCACTAACTTTGAATCCTATTTGGAATCTGCCGTCAGATAAGTCAATTAAGTACTTATTAGTAATTTCTTCTAGGTCTTTTACTAAACACTCAATCTTGTATGCAACTAGACCAGTAGTAGAGAATGTTTTAGTTAATACATTTACTACAGACATTTTTTCATTTAACTCATGTAATTTAGAGCTATAAGTTTCTAGTTCTACATTCATTTCTGTTAGTTGACTAGTAATAGTATCAACTTTAGAGTTATGAGCACTGGCAGTAGCGTTTTGCTTCTCGGCTTGAGTAATAGCAGATTTAAGATTAGTTATTGCTGTTTGAAGAGCAGTAAACTTAGAATCAAGTTCATTTTTATCTAATAAATCTTCTTGTAGTTCTGTGTTGATTAACTGATGATATTTTTCCCATTCATCACGAGATTTATTTGCTGATTCCCATGTAGTGGTTTTAGCAGTAAATTCTTGTTTAATTAATTCTATTTCTTTAAGTCTAGAATTAATTACAACTATTTTTGAACTTGCTTCTGTTTTTATAGTCTGTTGTTCAGCTAAAAGTGCGGCAATTTTTTCTTCATCAATAGGTTGTAAACAAGTAGGACAAGTTCCGTGTAATGTACCTATTTTTTTAATAAATGCATCTGAGTCTTTTACAGACTTATTTAGTTCAATAGAACTTGTACTAAGCTGTTTTATTTCAGGAACTAATATACTAACTGTATCTACAGGTGCTTCAGGTATTGGGAATAGTTTAATTCTAGACTGTATTTGCTTATAAGTATTATTTTGAGTAATTTTCTTATTAGTGGAGTCTAGTCCACGAATCTGAGTATCTAGTTCACTTGCTTGTGTTACTAGAGTATCTTCAATTACAGGTACTTCACAATACTCTTTATGAGACAAATCCATTTTAGAATATTTATCTAACCAACTATTTACAGTATTTACTTGAGATTGTACTGCTGTAATATCTTTGTTTAAATCTTGCGCTACTTCTTTGAAAATATCTTGTGCTCTAGTATACTTGCCTAAATTTAAGATCTCAATAAGAAACTTTTTACGTGCAGTATCTGCTGCAGTTAAAAACTCTAAACTACTAGCATTAGATTGATATACGATTTGACTAAAAGTTTTATGGTCAAATCCTAGAATATCTTCAATCATTTTATAAGTAGCAGTAGCAGTATGTGCACTAATATCTACACCAGCTTTTAGAAGTTTAACTGTCTGACTAGTTCCACGGCTGGTTTTAATTTGATACTCAGTACTATCTCTTTCAAAATCAAGTTCAATACTGTAGTTTTTATCTTTAACATAGCGGTTTAAAATATCCGCTTTTTTAATTGATTTGGAATTTTTGTTGAATAAAACTTCTTCAAGGATTAGTGCTATGGAACTCTTTCCATGTCCATTCTTTCCTACAAGTTGCGTCAATGGCGCAGCAACAAAATTTATAGTGTTATCTTTTCCATAACTAAAAGCATTACTCCAACTCAGCTTTTTGATTGTTATCATGTTCTAGTAGTCTTTTCTTTAATTCGTGTAGTCCACCAAGTAATTCACCATCCAAGAAGATTTGTGGAACACTTCTTGCATTAGGAACTTTAGCGATTAAATCTTTTTTACTATAACCATTGATTCCTATCATACGTTCAGTATAAATAATTGATCTTTGATCTAGTAATCTTTTTGCTTCTGTGCAGGCGGGGCAGTTAGTTTGTGACCAAATTTCTGCACTAAGATGATTCAATTTTTTCTGCATAATTTTGCATTTCCTTTAAAACAGCTTCTACAGTTTGATCTGGTAACTCTAAAATGTAGGTTAAATACTCTTTTACTTCTTCGGTTAGGCTCATCTCAGGGTCTAACATTAGTGCACTATCTGTATCTCGTTTAATTACCTTACGGTCAATTAAATCTGAATCTTCTAGTTCGCCAAGTTCATGCATATCGCCTTCAACTTGGTAAATGGTGTGATCAAAATCTGTTGCCGGTTTAGGGTCACTAACCCCAACAGTTTTTCTGATAAGTTGAGGTAAGCTGAATTTGAGCCAAACATGATCCAAAGAATCTGAGTCAAGCAAAATAGCTCCAGTGTCCACGGAACTTCTATGAAAGCTAGTAGTATAAGGACTACCAGGATACAGGATATTAAGTTGCGAATTTTCATAACTGTGTAAATCACCTGCTAACACTACTTGCCAGCGGTTAAATAGTGTTAAATCAATTTCTGATTTAACGTGTGGAGGAATATCTCCGCGAACATGGGTACATAGTATTTTACCATTAAAATTATATCCATTCTTTTCAAAATCTTTTAATTTGTTGTAAGGAATAATATCTAATGTTCCATGACTATAGTAATCATCAACTACCTCAACTAATGGATTTAATCTATTAGTTGATTTTTTAAGATTTGTTAAGAAAGTTGTGTCTTTCTTAAGCATTTCGTGATTACCTGGATATATAAGTGTTGGTTTATTAAAACTAGCTACAAAATCAAAGTATAATTCTACTTCATCCATTGTAGGTAGTCTATCAAAAACATCACCACCAATAATTACTAGATCAGCTTGTTCTTGCATTTGTTGAAATTGTTCAACAAACAAATGAAAACGGTTTTTTGCCCACTCAATAGGTACGTTTTTTTGACCTAATTTTATATGTACATCAGCTGTGAATAGTATTTTCATATTTTATAGACAAAATAGCCCGCAAAGTGTTTAATTTTGCGGGCTATAATTTTTAACTTAAGTCTTTAACAGCTTCTTGTTCTGCACTAGAACCTGTTTCTTCACTCTCATCATCATTATTAGTGGTGATTTTTGTTAATAGAGCCAACACTTCATCTTCTGTTGGACGAACGTATTTTTCATCAATTGATTTAGAAGCGGAGATTAGCTCACGTTCTGCATCCGATAAAGCACGAGTTTTACAACGCAATACTTGCAACTGATATTCCACATTATAAGCTAGTGGGCCTGTCTTTACTCGTTTGAAAACAACATCCCAACCGCTATCGAAATCTGTAGGATCGCCTAAGTCTTCAGCTGCTGTTAAAATTTGCTCAAAGAGCTTTTTCTTTAGATTAAGGGCTTTAACCTTACCATCTTTAGGGTCAATACAATTAACAGTATATGACCAGCTGCATTTTAGATCTGGAAAAAATGCTGGCACATGATCTTTTTGTAGATTATCAAACTTTTCTTTATCGCGACTAAATGCCAAACACTCCACAGGAATGTCCTTGTTATTAGAGCCTTTTAGCCAGTAAATATAGCGGGGAAGTACTCCACCTACTAAGCGTACTGTATTTTCGCCGTCTTTATATTCATAAGACTCGACTTTGTTTGATTGTGCTTTGCCTTTTGTGTTCTTGAAGCTAATTGCCATTTTTAATTTTCCTCGTACTTGAAGTATATTTTGTTTTGTGTTATAGTGATTAGTGGGTTTGTTTTTATGTTATCTAGATCAATATCTTTAAAGTATGATAGGTCTAAGTGTTTTACGTTATATAGCTTATATGCGCTATAGTCTCGTCTACCCGCTAACTGTATATATTGTGATTTATAAATTATATCCGTTATATTATCAGCAAAAAACCCTTGTGGGTTGATTAGATAACTATTTCCAATTAAATTACGAATAGGTTTTACTTTTGAATAACTATTTTTAGGTATTTGTTTTTTAGTATAAAACAGCCGAAGCTTTTCAACCATTTGTTTAGGATTTCCTAAGGTTTCTGCTTCTAATACTGAAAGGTTAAAGAAAAGTATCATATTCGACAACTTAATATATATTATATCAGATTAACAAGCCACTGGCAAGTTAATTTTTTTATGTGGTAGTTATTTGCCAGCCTTTACGCATATACAGGCCAAGCCTATCGTTATTTTGTTTTTTATCGGCGTATCCAGCAAAATTAATATCCACTACTAATGGATTTAATTTTCCTTCAGATACTCTTTGAATTCTACCTACAATTTGTTCTAGCAAACTATCATTACTCATAGGTGCTGCTAGGATAACACATGAGAGTGTGTTAATAGATATGCCTTCTGAGAAGATTTGCCTAGAGCCTGCAATGGCTCTTTTTTCTCCTGATAAGACTTGCTGTTTGATAAGCTGTCTTTCTTCAAAGTCTGTGTCGCCTGTAACAACCGCGCAATCTTCACCTATGTATTCCTTAACTTTATGTAAAAATTCTACTCGATCAGCAATAACCAGTACCGAGTGCCCTTGTTGAATATGCATTTTAGCAATATCAGCAATAAATAATCTATACTTTTCTGATTCTAATAGTTCACTGACTTTTTCTACCCAAGGTACTCCTGGTTTTAAAGTAATACCTGACTTTACAATATGTACTGTAGGAGTGAGTGTATTAGATTGTGGTGGTTTATAAACTATTGGTCCAAAATAATCTTTAAATAATATATGTTTGCCATCTTTGCGTATCATTGTACCACTTAATGCAACTCTATATCTTGCATGAAAGCAGTCAATAGTTGATGCAAATGTAGTAGCAGGACAGTGATGAGCTTCATCTAAGATAACAGTTCCAAACTCTTTAGCTAGTAAAGCGGTGTGTTTAACTAATGTTTGGATATTACCAACTGTGATAAAATGGTCTTCATAGTCTACGTGTCCTCCGCCAATAACTCCAGGTTTGGTTCCGAATAGTAGTTCTATTTCTTCAACCCACTGATCTCGTAAAGCAGCGGTATGTGTTATAATTAGTGTTTTTTGCCCAAACTTGTGAGCAAGATGTAGTGCTGTAAAAGTTTTGCCCCAGCCAACAAGTGCATTAATAAAACAAGTATCTTCAATTGGGTCATATACAACTTGCTGTTCTGGTCTTAGCGGAAATTTAGGATCCGGAAAAGGTATGGTTTCTAGTATACGTTTATCTATTACTTCATATTCGTCAGGAACTAAATCTAATCTACCTTGCGGTATTGATAAGATACCTTTTGGTAATACTTTGTAATTTTTAATAGTCTCAATAGTGGCAAACTTCTTACTACCAGTATCTTTTTTGATTTTGTATGTAAGTTCTTTGATAATAAGCTTAGTGTGTTCTACACCAGGATTATCCATATAAATTCTATTTGATATTATTGCTTTAGGCATTATACTAATCTCCAACTGTC
>Ga0114982_1000855_pt1 | contig 15911 bp, 20 predicted proteins | sample Shrwel_input2_FT_FD_87183 | JGI IMG/M metagenome (GOLD analysis project Ga0114982, IMG submission 87183) | Subsurface microbial communities from deep shales in Ohio, USA - Utica-3 well 1 S input2 FT | ecosystem: Environmental > Aquatic > Deep subsurface > Shale gas/oil reservoir > Produced... | reverse complement strand
GTATGATACCTTTATCTTTAAGGTAGTTTACAATGTCTCTACCTTTACCAGTTCTTTCTCCGTTTAAGAAAGAGTTATCATCAATGGCAACTATTGCTCCAGCTTTTAAATGAGGTTCGATTGCTAGAAACTCTTTCAAATGATGTGCAGCACTATCATCCGGGTTCTTCCAGATTACGTCCCAGCTATCAAGATAAAACAAGTCTACAGTATTTAATTGCGGAAATGATTTAAGCCATACTACTGAGTCCGAGCACGTTACGTGAAACTTATCGTAATTAATATAGGTTCTAGCATTTTTACATGCCTCTTCACTAATGTCAACAGAGTAAAATTCTCCACCTACTTGTTTTAAAAATTCAGTAAACAAAAATGCGCTCTGGCCATCTACCCAATTATTAAAATTTCGTAATGTGCCAGTTTCGATAATTTTAAAATCATTATTTTTTTGACTCAGTAGAAGATCAAACATTAGTTTAAAGCCTTCGCCTCGCTGATACAGCATAGGCATTCCTGAATGTTTTTTTAATCCTTGCGGGTTTAACAAAGAATAATATTCAGTATTGAAAAATTCGGTCCAGTTCATAGTCATTTAAATTATATTAATTGTATCTGCATAAAGTCGCTCATCGTCTTTAATTTTTTCGAACCATTTGTACATTTCTGTAATAGACATTGGTTTTCCTTTGTGAGTCATTGCTTTTGAATTGCTAAACAACGAAAAGAATTCATCAAGACAGTGTAATTCAAATCCATTTTGAATAATCATATAAGGACAAAATTCCAACAACACTAAACAGCCTTTTGGTAAATTCTTAAATGTATTCCACCCACCATTAATTACAAATGGTTCCCATCCTTGCACGTCAATTTTAACTGCTTTAATATTCTTAGCATTATTGCCTATGATATTATCTAATGTATCTTGTGGGACTATAATATCTCCATTTGTAGATACTTGAGTATCGCCATAATTACCGTTGGTATTATATTTTATCTTTAATTCACCCGTTGCGTCTCCGAGCGCAATATTTCTTAAATCAGCACCAATACAATTTTGTTGAAGTAACGCAAAGTTTCTAGGATCAGGTTCAAACGAAATTACATTAGCACCTCGGTTCAATGCGGTCCTAGTGAACCACCCGATGTTTGCTCCTATGTCGACGACATAATCTCCTGGCTGTATATGTTCGGCCCAAATAGTTGATAATTCTGGTTCCCAACATCCCTTTGACGAAATACTAGAACTTATAAATCGGTCTTCGATTGGGTTGTGTATTAAAAAATTAAATTTGTGGTTATTAAAATCTATATTAACATTTGGCATAATTATTTTCCTAGTAATCCTTTTGATTTAGTAATCCAATGAATAACAAAATTTCTAAGCAAGGGATTTAGGAAAGTTTGGTTAGGATCACCTGTTATTTTGCTAGGCTCTCCGTTGAGATTAAATGCAGATACATTTGTCTTTTTCATTGATGCAACAGCTACGTATGTGTCGTAGGGTTTTCTAATAGTGACTAATTTTTTAGGATTATCGTAATAATCGGCATACATGTTTATAAATTCCTTTATAGTTGGATGCTCTAGATCAAATACCATAATACCTGATTCGATGTGTACCCAGTTCCACTGGTCGTGTTTATATGTATATTCGTATTGCGTTGACATCGCATGATTCTGTAATAGCTGTAGATGCCAATCTTCGGGTATAGTGTTATGAAATATAGCATCTCCGTCGAGCCATATCATGTATCTAGCATCAGTACGTCTAAGTTCTTTAGCTATAACAACTCCCTTATGGGAAAATTTTATAACGTTATCGAACCATCCTTGTACTTTACCGTTATTCGGATCGGTAATTTTACTCCATTCTTCTTTAACAGAATTACAATACTTCTGCCATTTAGGAAATTCTGTATCCCAATCATGCCACTTGAATTTGAAATCTTTTTGCGATCCGTAGACTTTTACAATCCAGTTGGCCGGAACATGTTTTTCTACAGCCTTACACCAATATTGACCATATTCTTCGTAACCTGCTTCGCTCCATGTAGTAACTATCTTTACATTGTTTTTCATGAAAATATTTAGTTAAAATCTGCGCATATAAATATCAACATGAAAACAATAGTAATTGCAACAGGTGGATTTGACCCCATTCATTCAGGTCATATTAACTACATCAAAGAGGCTAAAAAACTAGGTGATGTATTAGTCGTTGGCGCAAACTCCGACGAATGGTTACGTCGAAAGAAAGGGCAAGAGTTTATGCCTTGGGAAGAACGTGCCAACATACTAAGTGCTATTAAAGATGTAGATCGAGTTATTAATTTTGATGATGCAGACGGTAGTGCAAAAGATGCCATTCGAAAGGTTAGAGCAATAGACCCAAGTGCTAAAATAATCTTTGCCAACGGCGGCGATAGAACAAAAGAAAATATTCCAGAAATGGATCTACTTGAGGAAATGCTGCATTTAGAGTTTGTGTTTGGAGTAGGCGGCGAACACAAAATGAATTCTAGTAGCTGGATTCTACAAGAATGGAAAGCTCCTAAGACAGAACGCCAGTGGGGGTATTATCGTGTACTGCATGAAGTTCCTGGCATGAAAGTTAAAGAGCTAACTGTTGATCCAGGTAAGAGTCTTAGTATGCAACGACATCAATTACGTGCAGAATATTGGATAGTTAGTGAAGGTAGATGTGTAGTTAATAGCATGATGCCTAATGGATATAAACTACCTTCAAAAGAATTAGAAAAACATCAAGAATTTAAAATTCCGTTGACCGATTGGCATCAATTAACTAATCCGTTTGATGTTCCCTGTAAGATTGTAGAAATACAGTACGGACAATTATGTATTGAAGAGGATATAGAACGGTTATGAACAACTGGATATTTTTAAGTAAAGAAGGCAAAGACGAATACATTAATATGTTTGCTATAGGTGCAGGCGGCCGAGTAGTTAACACTGACGATTTTAAATATTCAGAGACTAATGATCCTATTGTGTTAAGAGGCATCCTTAAAAAGAAAATAATGCAAAAATGCTGGTTAGACGGCAGAGATTTTTATTTTATGGATACCGGGTATTTGGGCAATCAGCAAAGCCCGCTGAATCCGATGGGGTGGAAATATTATCATAGGATTGTTAAAAACGATCTGCAACATGATAAGATTATTCCTAGACCATCGGATAGATTCGACAAGTTGCGTATTCCTATTCATAAATGGAAGAAAGGCGGTCGTAAGATTCTAATTGCCAAGCCCGACGAAAAACCTATGAAATTTTATGATCTTGATCTAGACCAATGGGTTGAAGAAACAGTAAACACTATTAAAAAATATACAGATAGACCAATCGAAATTCGAGATAGAGTCAAGAGTCGACAGGATCGAGTAATAACTAATACACTAAAAGAAGCACTGGACGATGATGTACATGCTCTGGTAACATTCAATAGTAATGCGGCTACTGAAGCAATACTGTATGGATATCCTGCATTTACACTATCGCCGACACATGCCGCTAAACCAGTGTCACTACAAGATTTAAGTATGATAGAAACTCCAGTATATCCCGACGAAGGTCTAGTAAGAGCATGGGCCTCGCATCTCGCATACGGTCAATTTCACATATCAGAATTAAAAGATGGAACAGCATGGAGAAGTTTAAATGGAAAGTAACATTTTACCAGTATACATAGGCTATGATGCCAGAGAAGACATTGCCTATAGAGTCTGTGAATATTCTATATACAAACATTCTCCTGAAGCCGAAGTTAAACCATTGCGGCAAGACATATTACGGGCAAACGGATATTATACAAGAGACGCAGATCCATTAAGCTCTACAGATTTTACATTTACTAGATTTTTAGTTCCTGTACTACAAAATTATAATGGCTGGGCATTATTTTGCGATTGCGATTTTGTATGGGATGGCGACATTCAGGAAATCTTTAAACAAGCAGATCCTACGAAAGCAGTGATGGTAGTCAAGCACGAGCATACTCCGTCGACCCATACAAAGATGGATGGACAAAAACAATCGCAATATCCTAGAAAAAATTGGAGTTCAATGATACTCTGGAACTGCGGACATGCATCGAATCTAAACCTTACCGCAGATGTTGTTAATCGTGAGTCCGGAGCATATCTCCATAGATTTCAATGGTTAAGTGACGACGAGATTGGATCTTTAGATGTACGCTATAATTTCTTAGTTGGATGGAATAAAGAATCTAAAGACGGAAAGCCTTTTGCATATCACTGGACAGAAGGTGGTCCGTGGTTTGATAATTATAAAAATTGCGAGTACAGAGATGTGTGGTACGACTATCTCATAGAATATGCAAAGGAAATCAGTGTCAATCAAGATCTTAAATCTAGATCTGCTATTACCTTTGTAACATGTTTGTCTAGAGATTATTTTAATTATATAGGAAATATCACACTACCTTCTTGGAAAAATTTACCAGGTGATGTTGTATTTGTTTGGGACGATAAACCTATTGATCTAGGGTTTGGGACTGTTTATAATTTTTGGAAAGATGTTGCACCATCTAATGATCCTTGGTTAACCGAAGGGCTCGGCGGTACCAAAGCTGATAGATTTTGGAAAAAAAGTAGAACACAAGTTTGGGCTGCTCGTAGATTTAAAGGACTAGTTGTGTGGTTAGATACTGACATCTCTATCAACGGTCATCTTTCTAAATCAAAGGCTCTTGAGCTGTTGCACCCTCGTGATAAAATCTGGGCGACACTTGTACCCGGTAACCCACTAGATTTAGAAACTGGTATAGTTGCGTTTAATACCAAGCATGAACTATGTCAAACATTTGTAAGTGAGTATTCTAAAGGTTGGTACAACGGAGAAATACATAAGTTGCGTCAACCATATGACAATCATATGCTTGAATCATTAATGGAAAAATATCCAGGACGATCCTATTGCAAGGCTCATGTACAATGGCCGCTTGTTGATGAATCCCATCGTGCAAACGAATTTAGTATTCAATATAGTCCACTAGGCGAGTTTTTTACACATCATATTGGAATTATCAATAAAAATCTAACTAATGCCAAAGTCAAGAAGAGTAAAAAATGAAATTTGTTTCATACTTAGATTGCCTTCCGCCTAATAATAAAAATATCGAGAAAGGGGAAATCCTAACTAGATTTAGTAAAGGAGTAGCAGCATCAGGAGATATTTCCATCAATCATAGTGGACGTAATTTAATTGACGCTGATGTTGCTATGAGTATAGGCTGGGTACACGAAGGGTCGAAGCAAAGTCCTCACTTGCTATTTAGAAAACAAATAATAGATACTCAACTAAAACTTAAAAAACGAGTGTTGTTGGCAGACAGCAATTTATTTTTGTACAACAATTCTGCTAATCCTGGACACTATCTACGTTATAGCTTTGATGGAATTTTTCCTAACACTGGAACATATTGCGATACTGATATAGATCCTAGCCGTTGGGCTAAATTATCTAAAAATTTAAACTTAACTTTAAAAGACTATAGAACAAACGGTAACCATATATTGTTATGTCTACAACGTAACGGTGGCTGGAGTATGGGTGGATATGATGTTGTAGAATGGACAGCATCTACTATAAAAGAAATAAAAAAATATACAGACAGAGATATTGTTATTAGAGCACACCCTGGAGATAAGGGCTCCGTTGATTATCTTAGCCCTAAAAATTTAATGAAGAAGTTAGGCATCCTTAAGGGAATTAGATTATCTAAACCGGGAACATCACTAGTTGAAGATTTAACAAATTGTTGGGCAGTAGTCAATTATAATTCAAGCCCAACTGTTGGTGCAGCAATTGAAGGCTATCCTATTTTTGTAACAGACCCAATAAGAAGTCAATGTGCGGAAATAGCCAATAAAAATCTAGCAGAAATAGAAACACCTATGCTAGTCGAAAGACAACATTGGGCAAATAGACTAGCAATGTTTCATTGGAATTTTAACGAAATAGAAAACGGCGAGTGCTGGGCACACATGCGCCGGTTTGTTTAATCTTCAACAGAAAATTTACTTTTACCTTTATAGTGAGAAAAGTATTCATGCAAAATAGTTTTCTTCAAAGGTGTTCGCCTGTCTTTGGCAGGATGTAAATTAAGTATGCCCACGTCATTATTTTCAGCACGTCTAACACATTCAGCAATAACCCAAGTGTCATGCGGCTTTATATAAATCTTATTGTTGTTAATTTCTCTAGATTCGTATATGTGTTCGTAGTCATCCATAAATTGTTTAGCAAACGGATGTTTTCTATTAAACCAATAGATACAAGTTTCAGCATTATCTACAGTAATCATTTCCCCGTTATCGGCAATTTCAGCAATGGCATGCATGTAGGCCAATAGTTTGTCTTCAGGAAGAACTGACAACAGCCATTTAAGCGGAACGTCTTTTTTAGTTTCAGTATCAGCATCTAAGTACATTAGTACATCTTCTTGAAGAATTTTACAAGCATTTATCCAGCAGTATGCTTTATAGGCAAACTTTCTAGTAAAATGCTTTCCTCGCCAAGTTAAAAAATTCTCCAATCCGGGATTACATTCTGCAAATAAATCTTTAACAATTATGTTAGGTGCTGAAACTGGTAATGTAAAGTTTTCTGTAAACACATATAGATTAACATCTTTTGGCCAATACTTTATAAATGTATCAATTAATCGATGACCTATTGTGTCATAATATGCTTGATTCATAGTTGTTACTGCTGCTATTGTTCGCATTATTATCTCCAATAGCTTTCTGCACGTCTTACGATCAAATCAGTTTTACGACTTTTACCGTAATTTTTTCTATCGCCTTTGAGGTGATCTAGGTAGGCACCCCATGCGCTATTAATTAAAGGATGCCCTTCTCCCTTGATTAATCCGTTGCACCAATCATTCCATTTCCATGAAGGATGTCGTTTAATTACAGATTTTCTAACTTCGTCAAACGCCCAGCAATCGTTATACTCTTTCATGTTAAACAATGAACCACTGTCGTATACAGCCTGAAATTCTTTTATGAAAACTTGTGTAGCAGTATCTCGCAAGTCCATAGAATACAGCCCACATTCTGTAAACTTATTAGGCCTACCTAAAAATCCAAGCCCCCATCCTTCTATCATTTTATCAATAAAATGATGCGGCACAGGAGTATGACATACCATGTCAGCATCCATCCAAAGTAATACATCGGCGTTGCAATTGGCAGCGGCATGGCATACTGAATATACTTTATGACTAAATCGAATAGCATCCCATCGAAAGCCAATGCCGTCTTGTTTGCCTTTTCGATCTACTGGGCCTTGCGGCATTTCGCCTCTAGCTTTGGGATCGTTCTTCCAGCGATTTTTAAAGGCAACTAATTCTGGAACAGAGGCATGCAGGTCGTAAATCACAAGATTATCGGCTTGTTCAGTTACAATACAATCTTCGGCATAGACATGCAATGTTATATCCTTCGGCCAATTTTGCAAAAAAGTTTCAATCATTCTGCGGCCGTATTTTTCATATCCGGCTTTATGAAATGTAGTAACTACTGCTTTTTTCATTTTGTTTGTAGTGTCCAATCAGTACCGTGAGTCTTACTGTATCGATTAATATCTGCTTCAACCATCATTTTAACAAGACTGTCGAAATCAGTTTTACGCTTCCACCCTAGTACAGTTTCTGCCTTTGTAGGATTACCACAGAGACTGTGCAGCTCTGCAGGACGCACAAATGCAGGATTTGTTTCGATATATTTTTGCCAATCATCGATGCCGGCATATTTAAATGCACGTTCTAATAGATCGCCAATAGTGTATTGTACACCAGTAGCAATTACATAGTCGCCTGGCTCTGGTTGCTGTAACATTAACCACATGGCTTCAACAAAGTCACCGGCAAATCCCCAATCTCGTTTTGCATCTAAATTACCTAGAGTAATTTTGTCAGCAAGTCCCATTTTAATTTTAGCGACACCATCTGTAATTTTACGGGTGACAAATTCTTTGCCACGGATTGGACTTTCGTGGTTGAATAAGATACCGTTTGATGCATGTAAACTATAACTTTCACGGAAGTTAACAGTCATCCAGTAGGCATACAATTTAGCAACACCGTAAGGGCTGCGAGGCCAAAAAGGTGTGTGTTCATCTTGTTGTCCTCCAGAAATTTCAATACTATTACCAAACATTTCACTAGTACTGGCTTGATAATATCTAGTATCTGGATTATGTTGCTTAATAGCATTTAAAATATTTAAAACGCCAACAGCATTCACTTCAGTGGTCATTTTATTTAGGTCCCAACTTGCGCCAACAAAACTCTGAGCTGCAAGATTATAAAATTCATTAGGTTTTAAACTTTTAACCAAATGATTCATACAACCGTCATCAGTAATGTCGCCGGTGATTAGTTCTACATCATTTTCAATACCTAAAAATTTAATATTATCTAAATTTGGATTTGAATAACGTTTAACTAGACCATAGACTTTATAGTCTTTTTCTACAAGTAGTTTAGCAAGGTATGGACCGTCTTGTCCGGTCATCCCTGTTACGAAGGCAATTTTTTTCATAGTGTTCCTAACATCAGTAAAGTGTGTTATTTATGGTGAATTTACTGGTCATATTTTATTTTTCCAAATATAGTAACCTTTGGCTACTTCTCGTATTGCATAATGATCAGCTTTGAGTATTTTTTGATATTCTATAGAAATTAACTCGGGCCCTTGAACAATAATTGTAGGATTTGTTTTACGCCATATCTGAATCAACTCTGGAATGAATTTTTCTTGGTCAAGATCTACTATTATTAAATCTATGTCAGTGATAAGATTGATATTGTCAAATGTTTCTCTATAAACTATATTTCTTTTTTGTATACGTGGGAGAGAACCGTTGACTACAAACACAGTATCAAATGTTTCAAGCAAATCTTCAAGATTTCCCAATCCTGTGCCAAGTACAAGAATATTTCTTGCAGTTCGGTGTCCCTTTCTCATTCTTTTTGAAAATTTCATCATAGTTATTCATTAAATACACATATATTTATTTGACAATGAAATTCAAAATTCACAAAGAAAACGGAGCATTAAACAGTGTTCCTATATTTGCAGCATTAGAGCAAGGAATCCAAGAAAACGGGTTTTTGCTGGTTAATAAGGATCAAGACGTTGACGTTATCTGGTCAGTGCTATGGCATGGACGAATGCAAAAGAACCAGTTAATATACAATCAGTGTCGGAGACAAAATAAACCTATTGTGATAATCGAAGTTGGGAATTTACGTAGAGGGGACACATGGCGGATCAGTATTGATCATATACATGGCCATGGAATTTTCGGAAATACTGAAAATCTTGACAAAAATAGGCCAAGCACAATTGGAGTCGATTTAAAACCTCTTCAACAAAAAAGAAATGACAAAATATTAATCGCCTGTCAACATGATCGCAGCCTTCAGTGGGAAGGCCAGCCGCATATGGCAGAATGGGTTCGACAAAAAATCTCAGAAATTAAGAAATTTACCGATAAATCCATAGTAGTACGACCACATCCTAGATCTCCGTTTATACTGAACACCCCTGGAGTAGTTATCGAAAATCCTAAAAAAATTGTCGGAAGCTATGACGCATTTGACATTGATTATAATTACCACTGTGTAATCAACCACAATAGTGGTCCAGCTGTCCAAGCAGCAATTAACGGTATACCAGTGATTTGTCACCAGTCAAGTTTGGCATTTCCTGTCAGTGACAGTATAGAGAATATTGTCAACCCAAGCCTACCTGATAGACAAGATTGGTTTTTAAAATTGTGTCATACTGAATGGACCGTAGATGAAATTGCCAAAGGCATACCGATCAATCGCCTTATACCAGAGTTAAAAAATTACCTAAATAACCATTGACTTTTGTGAGAAAATACAGTATAGTATTAGTATGACAAAGTTCTCTTACGTTGAAGATCTGTTCCTTGAATTTTATAATCAAACAATTTTGGATATAGAAATTCTAATGGATCAAGATAGTGCAGCCATGCATAGTTTTTACAATCAGATTTCAATGGGTAATCAGTTGACTGCAAATCAAGGCAATTTTTTACTGAAAATATTGACAAAATACAAATCTCATTCTAAGCGATTAGGAGTTGATTACGGTACGTTAATTGAGTCGCCTGTATGGAAAAATAGTTTTAGAAAATTAGATCTTTCCAAGAGAGCATTTGTAGAAGAAAACGAAACTGGTGATATTTCTATCTGTCTAAAATTCCCATATGCTCTAAAAGATGTGTTTGATAAGGAATTTAACATTAGTCAGGTAAGCTACGGTGCTAGTCAATGGGACGCTGAAAGAAAACTTAGAGTGTTAGATGTTTACAAATTTAATATAATTCACCTAGAAGAATTTTTAAGAAAGCACGAGTTTGAATTCGACGAATCTTTCTTAAAATTAGTTGATAATGTTGCAGAAATTTGGAATCAGCAAGAACAAATTTTACCACGTGCAGAAATTGCAGGTGATGATATTAGATTAATAAATTCCACAAGCGATGCACAAAATTTTTATCAAACTCATAAATTAGATAATTTTCAGCACGATTTGTTTCTAGCAAAATCAATGGGCTATCCTGTTATTTTTGATAGGCCTACGAAAACTCTCTTAGAGCGCATATGCGAATCGACTGCTAAACATTTTTGGTTAAAAACTAACAGCGAATTTTTTGAATTGCACAATAACATCAACGGAATTGCCTGCGTGTTGATCGATCGTAACACTCAAAATATCATCGAGTGGCTTGAGAAATTTGTTAGCTCGGCAGATCTTGCTGGTATTCCGAGGTCAGAAATAAAAGTCTGTTTTAGAGATCCTGTAGAAAAGAAATCAAAATTAAATGAGTGGATCAAAGATAATGCACTCGGCGGAACAGTGCGAGACGGAAAGATTTTAATATTCCTTCATAAGCCACCTAAGTGGTTGTTTAAAGACGACATTGATGTTAAAATAGTTATTACAAATAGCTACACACCCATTAATGAACCAACAACATCTGCATGGTTATCGGTACATCCCTGTGTATGTTATTTGGGAGATATCAAACCTACTCCAATAAGGAAACAACAAATTGTCACTTTGTAAACTAGTAATTCGAGATGAAGTTAACATTAAGTTAGAAGGGCTTAGTGTTGAAACACGAAGAAAAATTGTTAACAAATTGAAATTTGATTTGCCCTATGCCCGTCATATGCCCGCCTTTAAACTAGGTCGATGGGATGGAACAAAAACATATTTCGGCATTGGTGGCACTGGTTACCTTGCACATCTAGATGTTATTTTACCCATTGTTGAAGATGCAGGGTATGAGATTGAAATTGATGATTTACGTCAACATAATAAAATAGAATTTGAAGCAGTCACTGAAAATTATTGGGCCGACAAAGGTAAGACATGGCCTAAGGGTCATCCAGAAGCAGGTAAGCCTATTATACTTCGCGACTATCAATTTGATGTTGTAAACAAGTTTTTAGAAAATCCTCAAAGCCTGCAAGAAGTTGCAACTGGTGCAGGTAAAACAATTACAACAGCTACACTCAGTCATCTTTGCGAGCAGTATGGCCGCACAATGGTAATTGTGCCAAACAAAAGTCTAGTGGTACAAACTGAGGAAGATTATAAAAATCTTGGATTAGATGTAGGTGTGTATTTCGGTGATAGAAAAGAATTAAACAAGACTCACACTATCTGCACATGGCAAAGTCTTAATGTATTAGACAAGAAAAGCTATGACGATGCCACATTATCGTTGGCTGAATTTACAGCCGGTGTATCGGCAATCATCATTGACGAAGTTCACCAGGCTAAGGCCGAAGTCTTGACAAAATTATTGACACAGAATTTTAACAATTGTGCAATACGTTGGGGACTTACCGGAACCATTCCTAAAGAGGCATGGGAATTTCAAGGCATCCTTGCCAGCATTGGTCCTGTTATCAATCAAGTATCTGCACACGATTTACAAGAAAAAGGTGTGTTGGCACAATTACAAATTAATATTTTACAAACTAATGAAGTTCAAGTGTTTAGAAGTTTTGCCGATGAATATGCATTTCTAGTAACTGATGATTCTAGAATTACATGGATGGCAAATAAAATTAAATCGTTGGCATTGTCTGGCAATACCCTTGTTTTAATCAATAGAATTGACACCGGAAACAAATTAATCGAACGTATACCCGAAGCTGTGTTTGTCAGCGGCGGCATGAAACTAGACGACCGAAAGGAAGAATATGACGAGATTAAAACAAGTGATGGCAAGATTATTGTGGCGACTTACGGTGTGGCCGCTGTGGGTATTAATATTCCAAGGATTTTTAATTTGGTTCTTGTTGAACCCGGAAAGAGCTTTGTTAGAGTTATACAAAGTATTGGGCGAGGCATTAGAAAAGCGCAAGACAAAGACCACGTGGAAATCTGGGACATAACCAGTGCCTGCAAATATTCTAAAAGACACTTAACTGAACGAAAAAAATATTACAAGGAGGCGAAATACCCCTTTACAATTACTAAGGTGAACATATGAAAATACTAACATTAAACAATAGGTCTTTTGACCTAAATGAATTACCAGATGAGGTAGATGAAGATACTAGATTTTCAGTCTTAGATAATTCTAATCCTAACGAGCCTGATTTTTTCTTTATGCCGTTAATTTTTCTGGAAAGTTTCAACAGTCCGGCTATATTATTAAGCATCGGCGGGTATGAAGTACAAATGCCTTTAGACTGGTGTATGGTTGTTGGCGATAGAGATTGCGGCCTTGACCCAGAAGTATTACCACTTACTAGTTTGAATGAACGGGGGTTTGATGCGTTTATCTTTAATCCCATTAATGGATTTAAGTGTGAGTACATGAGTATAGAAATAGTAAATATCTATCAAGACGTTCGCTGGTATTTTCCAAAGATGAAAAATGGTCAACTGTTAACAGTGCCATTACACGACGGACCAAACCCACCGTGTGCTTATTTTGTTAAAGAAATAAGTAGACAAAGCGAAGTACTGCAATTGGATAAAGTAATATGAAACCTGGTAAGATTCTTTTAAATGTTCCCCCAACCTACAATAGTCGCCGCTCTCAAAATCGTAGAGAATATTTTATAAACGATCTTGTTAAGCATCATAAGTGGACCACTGGTGCAGAAATTGGAGTGCGAGAAGGAAGAACTTTATTTTGTCTACTAGAAAACAATCCAGCATTAAAAATGTATGCTGTTGATAAACAGATTGATCAATTTTACGATCAAACTGTCCAAGAAAAGTATAATAGTAGATTAACTGTATTAGAAGGAATCAGTTGGGATATGGCCGCATCAGTCCCCGACAAGAGTCTAGATTTCTTTTTTGTCGATGCAGGACACGGCTACAAATCAGTCACGAAAGACCTAAATGCATGGATTCCTAAGCTGAAAGACACTGGATGGTTTATCGGTCACGACATTAACTTTCCAGCAGTTAATCAAGCAGTTAAAGATAAGTTTGGAACATTTGAAGTAGGGCCAGATAATGTTTGGTTTCTATCACCCGATAAGAATTATAGTTTTTTGGAGAAAATATGAAAGCAGGAAAAGTATGGGGTCAGACAGAACTCCTCGAAGCCAATGGTGTATTAGAGTTTCATCGCATTGAAGCCAAGAAAGGCGGCACATGCTCTAAGCATACTCACAGATATAAATGGAACGGTTTCTTTGTAGAGAAAGGCGAAATGATTATTCGTGTATGGAAAAATAATTACGACCTAGTAGATGAAACCTTATTGAAAGCAGGACAGTATACTAAAGTTGCGCCCGGCGAATATCATCAATTTGAAGCAGTAACTGATTGTATTGCCTTTGAACTATACTGGGCAGAATTTGATCACAACGACATCGAACGAGAAACTGTTGGGTATGCAAAAGATGGGAAATCTTAAACCTGGTGCCAACTATTCTTATAGAAAGATTAATGGCGTAACCTATTCTCAAGAAGAAGGCAGTATCAAAGAAGAAGCTGTGGGTTGGGACTACGACCCTAGGACTTCAGACGGTCGTCCATTATACGAACATATAAAAGACAGCAAACTATGGGGTGACATTCGGCGAGCAGCTGAAACAAATACTGCTTTACAAGCAGCCATAGAACGTGTTAAAATAGTGTATCACTTGAGTAAAGACAATGGCAAAAAATAAACACCTAGACCTATTCGATACAATCATTCCATCTGTTGATATGGGATACAAGGATCTGTGGGATGCCGCTAATGACGAGGGTCGCAAAGAACTTAAAGGTGACTTTTGGAATCTTAATCGATGGATAAGTGCTCCAAGGTCGCGAGACCCAGAAGTGCTGGAGCATTTTATTCTAACAGTCAACGAATTCTATAACAAGAATTGGAATGCAATTCAAAAGCATCCTAAGTTAGTTTGGCAGTCATTGTGTGTATGTAGTCGTGGTGACGGTAAGACTCATCATCGAGAATATATTCCGCTAAAGAAAGAAACAAATAAAAAAGAAAAGTTTTTAGCAGAGCTGTTCCCCAACATGAAGTTGAGTGATGTTACAACACTTGCGACAATAACTACAGACAAAGAGATTAAAGAATATGCTAGGGACCTTGGTTGGGACAAAAAGCAAATTGCAGACATTAAACTATAAGTGCGAACATTGCAGTAAACTATTCGCTAAAGAAAAAACTTTAGTAGTGCATGTCTGTGAACAAAAACGCAGACATATGTCAAAGGGCGAAAAACATGTTCAGGCCGGATTGCTGACCTATCAACGATTTTATGAACTTACTCAAAAGTCGAAACAGCCAAAGACCTTTGACGAATTTGCTTCTAGTCCTTACTATACTGCCTTCATAAAGTTTGGCAGTTTCCTAGTCAATACTAATCCTATCTATCCAGAAAGATTTATTGATTTTGTAATTAAGAGTGGAATTAAATTAGATCACTGGTGTCGAGATGAGTTGTATGACACATACATTAGTGAACTGATCAAGATAGAGCCTGCTGATGGTGCTATACAGAGAACTGTTAAAACCATGATGGATTGGAGCGAATCGAGTAATGCTCCCTGGGAACATTACTTCCAATACGTTAATTTAAATAGGGCTACGCATGATATTAAAGAGGGTTTAATAAGTCCTTGGTTGGTGTTAAATAGCAAGTCAGGGAAAGAAATGTTGAAACGTATGAATGACGAACAGTTAGAAATAATTGGACCGGTTATTGATCCTAATCATTGGTCTCGACGTTTTAAATCTTTGCCTGCAGATGTAGAGTTAGTTAAAGACGTCATCAAGGAGGCGAAAATATTATGATTTATAAAAAGCGACGAGAAGAGCCAACACCTGAAATCGTAGAAGATGAAGAGGTGGATTTGGCTGCAAACGAAGAACACATCTCCAGTGATGAAGTTGATATCGAGGTAGTCTTAGCAGATGATTCCGACGATGTCTATGTAAAGTTTTCAGGATTCGGAGATCACGAAGACGCCGAAGAGTATGCACAATTTTTAGCAGAAACATTACCATTATTACTTTTTGAAACTACAAGGCTAAATTAATGCCAGATATTGACATAGACTTTATAGACAGGGATCAAGCATTAAAATTGTTTAAGCATATCCCTGCTAGTAGAAAAGATCACGATAAACTTGTTAAACATAACACAGGTGTGTATTTGCACCCTGTGCCAGTTGATCCGATCACGGGGCTATGTTCAATACCTTATGAACAAGCAGAAGATGAAAAATACTTTAAAATAGATTTTCTTAATGTTGGAATTTATAAGGGTGTTAAGAATGAAGAACATCTAGTTCATTTAATGAATCAGGAGCCGCTATGGGATCTACTACTAC
>Ga0114982_1000854_pt1 | contig 15936 bp, 19 predicted proteins | sample Shrwel_input2_FT_FD_87183 | JGI IMG/M metagenome (GOLD analysis project Ga0114982, IMG submission 87183) | Subsurface microbial communities from deep shales in Ohio, USA - Utica-3 well 1 S input2 FT | ecosystem: Environmental > Aquatic > Deep subsurface > Shale gas/oil reservoir > Produced... | reverse complement strand
TTTCAACAACAGGGTCGCCGTGTTTTGAAACAATGTTTTGCCAATAATTGTTTCTTCTTTTTTTGTCCCAGGCGCGCTTACGCTGTCCCTTGCCGATGTAAAAAAGTCTACCGGCGGGGGTGTAGTGAGCGTAGGTGTAGAACATCAAAATGTCCCCCCCGAAATACCCGACCACACTGGTGTGCCTGCGCCCGCCGACGTGAGCACCTGCCCCGCAGTGCCGTTGGCAATGAAACCGGTCGCGCCTGCACCGGTCTGATACGGGATCTGGGACGCAGCGCCGCCTGCAAGGTTTGTGGCCATCCCGACAGCAAGCGTCGATTGAGCCACATACTGTGGGGCAGATGCACCTGCTGCAAGCACATAACCGCTGGACCCAAGCGCCAGCTTGGACAGCGCCGTGCCGCTTGAATAAAATGGCAAATCGCCAGCAGCGTAAGACGTAATCCCCGTGCCGCCTTGCGTGCTTAAAAGTGTGCCAACAATATGGCTCACCTCGGTAGAGATTATTTGAAGCGACACCAACAACGTTCCGTTTGATGGATTTGCCCTCAAAACAACACCGACTTGTACAGAATAATTTGGAGCAATAGGCTCGGTTGCCGTATAAGTTCCCGCTGATGTAGCCGATAAGAAAACAGCCTGGCCTTCAGTGAAGGCCGAGGTATCGAGACCGTTTACCAAGCCGTTGATGGTCACATAACCAAAGTCATTGTTGGCTATTGATGTCGTGGTAACGCCAATAATATCGGCAGTATTAAACGCCGTTGCGATTGCAAGCGCAATTGTTGGAGTGTTTCCTGTCGCACCATTCACATACACCACAGTGCCGTCAGGGATGGTTGCCCCAGTCTGGTTGCGAACTCGGACAATTTGCTCTTGTCCAACGTTCACCTTCATCTGCGAGTTGTCGTTGTAGTAACACAACGTGTTGTCAGATGAGTTGTAAAAAACGCGCCCCTCTTGATATGTGGGGTTTCCTGTTGGTGTAAATTGAATGTATGGATTCGCACCGTCAATCGTGGGTCCCGACAGCACCGGTCCGTTGGCAAACACCAGCGACCCGCTGCCGGTCTCGTCCGTCATGGCCAAAGCTAGGTTGGCAGACGACGGCGTGGCCGCCCAAGTGCCCACTGCAGGCACAGAGAATGAGATCGTGCCGGTCGTGGTGATCGGGCCGCCAGTCAACCCGGTGCCGGTGCCAACACTGGTGACAGTTCCGGCGTATTGATCGGACGAGCTAATCGTAAAGTTTGGGTAAGTCCCAGTGATCGTGGTCGTGCCACCCTGAGTTAGCGTGACCAGTTGGTCGGGCGCGGTGTTGGTGATCGTGATCGCCGCCGAGCCGTTGTAACTTACGCCACCAAGGCCTGAGCCAATGGTCAGCGCAAACAGATTGTTCCCCAGCGAGACTCCGGAGATCGTACTAAAGCTCAGCGCTGCATTCGGGATATTCGACAGCGTGTTCAGCGACGCGTCGATGGTTTTGTTTGTGAGCGCCTGCGAGCCGGTCAGCGTCACGCCGTCCGTGATGCCGTAGCCCGCGATCGTGGTGGGCGTGCCGGTCACATTCAGCCACGCAGGCGTGACGTCCACAGCGTTGGCGCTGGTCACCACGCCTTTGCTGTTCACCACCAGCACAGGCACCTGCGTGCCCGAGCCGTAAGTCGCAGCCACCACGCCCGAGTTGGGCAGGTCGGCGTTGACCATTGTCCGGAACACCGGGTCGGCCACGCCACCAGACGTCGGTCCGGCAAAAAAACTGTTTGCCGCCACGGGGGCCAAAATCAGCGTTGAGCCCCAGGTGGGCGCGCCGGTGCCGCCAGACACCAGCACCTGGCCACTCACACCCGCTGTGCCAACATAAAAGCCGTCCGCGCCGGACCAAATGACAGCGCCAGGCTGCATCGTCAGGCTTCGGCCGGTTCCGCCTTGGTCGATCGGCAAGATGCCGTCGATCTGGGTCTGGTCGGCCAGGTCAACCGCTGGGTGGCGGTGGTCCGAGCGCGACAAGGTCAGCGCCGCACCAGCCGAGCCAGAGCCGGTACCGGTCAGCGGCGTGCCACCGTAATTCACCGCAAGCGTGACGTTCGAGGACAACGGGCCACCGCCGGTCAGGCCGTTTCCAGCGATCACCTCGCGGCTGGTGGGCACGTAGCCGGAAATCGAGATCGGCACCGACGTCGCAGCCATCACGCGGCCCGTGGCGTCAACAGTGAGCTGCGGTACATTCGAGCCGTCGCCATACACACCAGGCGTCACGCCCGAGGCGGCCAGCTGCGTGGTACCAATGCCGCCTGGGGCAACCGACAGGGTCACGTTCGAGGACAGCGCGCCGCCGCCTGTAAGCCCCGTGCCAGCAATCACCTGACGCGAGGTCGGCACACCGGCCACCTGCAGCAGGTCACCGGCGCGGATTTTGTACGTCACGCCCTGATAGACGCCAACGAGTAGCGTGTCCTCCGACGGCAGCGTCAACGGAACCGGCAGGTTCGTGATGCTGATCGGGATGAGGTTTGATGGGACTTGGGCCATTTTTTAATCCACAACGAACAGGAAGCGTTGCCCGTCCTCAGAAACAATGAACTGCGTGCCGTCCTGCGTGATCAGGCCCGAAGGATTGGTGGTCACCGGCACATCCGGGCGCACAAACGGCAGCACGATCTGGTCCTCCTTGCGCGGGGCCAGACGGTAAGGGTCGTAGTCGTCCGTGTCCTCGTCGCACACCATGAGCGCCGGGTAATTGGGGTCCGGGTGCAGCTCGGCCAGCACAAACTTTCGCGAGCAGCGTGCGCAAATGCCAAGCCCGTAGGTTGATTCGCCGGTGGGGTCAATGAAGCGCGGCATGGCTTACCTTGTGTAGCAACCGATGCCGGGGTTGATGTACGTTGGCGAGCCGTCGTTGTCGCCATCCCACGCTGCCTGGCGCGCTACAAACCATTTCTGATCCAGCATGCCGACCAAGTTGGGGTCAACGGATGGAGTCTCGGCGGCCACGCGAGCAGACAGACCAGCCGTGATCGCCTCAAGCCAGCGCTGGGGAACCTCGACGTCCTGCCGCAGGTTCTCGGTGTCCATGATGTGGCGGTGACGCCAGACGATCAGCTGCTGGTGCTCAGCGGCCAGATTCGGGCTTGGCCACAGATTCATCACCGGCCGGGGCAGGTCGCGCTGGAACCAGTAGGTCAGCGGGCGGCCCAAGAACACCTTGTTGCTCTGCGCCACGTAGGTGTCACGGTTCAATTGGCCCATGGGGATTTCCTGCGGCAGTGTGCCCAGGTAAACCTCCTTGAGCAGCATCGGAGAGGTGCTGGTGATGCGGAAGAACTCGCGAGCGCGAGCGGGGACAATATCCGTCCAAGTCCAATCGCCTGCTGCGGCATCCGTTGTTTGCGTTCCGACTGGGGCCCAAATGATGCCGTCGGCAGAGGTCTCGAATGTCAGGTCAACAGCCGCGCCAAGCCACTTCATGCCCACCGTGTTGACTGTGCCCACGCCCCCGTCTTGGTCTGTGAAGTCCACCGTGTAGCTGGTGGGCAGCGACACCGTTGCCCCGGTCAGCTCCTGCAGCGTGCGCAGGTTAGCGTTCAGCACCTCAACGGTGCCATTGGTCAGCGTGACGATGGGCTGACCCTCGTAGAACGGGTAAATCTGGCGCTCGATGCACCAGCTCGGTGTTTTGGTGTTTGCCAGCTCGCTGAGCAGCAGGTACAGCGATTCAAGCGCGTAGGCTTGCATCTCGGATGTGATGGCCTGGGCAGGCAGGCGGCAGCGCCGGAAAGCGTGATCGACGACTTTCAGTGCGTTGAATGTTGTGCTGCTGATGCTGCCGGAAAAGGCCATGCTAACTCCGTGTTGGGTCGTCAGATGGCCGCCGATTCAGCGCGCCCGTTTGGGTTGTGGAATTGTAGATCAAGAGGTCACAAGGCGGCAAACATGCCGCCCCGCTCTCGATCAGCTCTTGTAGGCCTTGCCGCCGCACATCATCTTGGCCACCTTGCCACCAGACTTCATGGCCAGCATCGGCTCTTTGGAGGCGACGGGCCCAGAGCGGCGAGCAGGAGCCATGACCTTGCGGCTTGTCTCCATAGCCTCGCGGCGCATAGTTGGCGTGGCCGCCATCTCGCGCTTGTCCATCGCCTCGACGCGAGCCACCTTGCCGCCCTTGTCCAGCTTGAGCGAGGGCAGGTCTGGAGCCACAGGCTTGGAGCCCTTGATGCCAGGATTCTTGTTGCCCTTGATGCCCAGCTTGCTGGTGTCGGGAATCATGGTTTTGCCCATGAAGCCAGGAGCCTCAACCTTGCCGCCTTTGGCCAGCTTGGTCATCGGCTCGCCCTTGTGCAGCGCCTTTTCGTGCTTGTGCACAGCGGCCTTCACCATGGCCTTGTCCTGCTTCATGTCAGCCTTGACGCTGCCGCCCTCTGCGTAGCAGGAGCCGCCCTTTGCATAGCCCTTGCCGGACACCTTGCCACCCATGGCGTATTTCACCGCGCCGCCATCGGCTTTTTTCTTGCCGAAATCAAACTCTTTAACGTATGTGCAGCCCATGTTTCTCTCCAGTCAATCGCGCTCGTGTGTTGGCGCTTTAAGGTTGTCGATCTTGCGCTCAAGCCGATCAAACCGGTCCATGAGCTGTTGCATGTCAGCGCGAAACTCTGAGCGCGTGATGTGGTCTCGGGCGACCTCCTCGCGGGTGCGGTTGAGCAAGATGCTCAAACGATCCAGCTCGTCGAACCGACCTTTAAGTAAAAAGCCCATCACAGCCACCACAGAGCTCAAGACAATATTCCAGACCATCATCTCCATGTCTGATGGCTCCGGTCATGTGTAGGCAATGTTCACCGTACCGGCCGCAACAACCACCAGGCCGTTGTTCGCCGCAATACCGTGGCTGGCCCATGTGGCAATCTCACCGACCACCATGGTCTTGGTGTAGAGAATGTTTCCACTGGCTGCAGACGCGCTGTCGTAGACCGTGACCGCGCCTGCAACGATGCAGGTCACGGAAAACAGTCCGGCGGGGGTTGGCTTGATCACAGCGGTTGCGGCTGCAACCTGCTGATAGCCTAGTTTGTCGGTCATCATGATTTGATCTCCTGGTTTGAATGAAACCCCGCCGTTAAGCGGGGTGCGTCATGAAGCAGGAAATCAGCTCAGAGCCGCGCCAACGGCAGTCACCCAAGCAGCGCCGGTGCTGATCACAACGCAGTACTCGTCGTTGCCAGCGCCGTTGTCGGAAATGACGTAAGCAGTACCAGCTGCAACACTGGTGGCTGCTGGCAGGTTGGCCGTGGTGGTCACGGGGAACAGGAAGCCAGCGTTCGATTTAACTGGGCCGGAAAAAGTGGTTTTAGCCATGATGTGTCCTCACATGCGAGTTGTGCGCAGCCGTCTGCATGTCGTCGGCCAGGGCGGGCCGTCTGCTGCGCTGAATTAAAGGTGCCCAACAAAGCCCCCGCCTTTTGAGCAGGGGCTTCAGTTGGCATCTTAGACGCCAGCGGTACCGAACACGCCGCGTGGGTCAGTCCAGCCCAGAACGTAACGCTCTGTGGCCTTGTAACGCATGCTGTCGGTTTCGAAGTCGCCTTCCATGGATTTCTCCAGGCCGCGACGCATCAACAGCTTCAGACCTTCGGGGGCGTCGGTCTGAATCCACCAGGCTGTGGTGGAGGTGATACGCGAGAGGTTGGCTTGGCCATCGGCCAGCAAGCCCATCGACTTCACAGGGTTGATGTCGTTGTCAGCGGTGCCTGTACGCAGCACAGACTTCAGCAGAACTTCAGCCTGGAACACGTTGGAAGGACCGGAGACGATCTTCTTGGGTGTCAAGCGGATACGCTTGCCGTTGTTGTCAACAGCGTTGCGGATCTGGATGAGCATCTGCTCCAAGGAGGTCTGCGACAAGGCAGCGGCGGTGGCCAGCTGGTTGCTGAATGTGCCGTTGACGATGGGGTGAGCCGTAGAAACCAAGGCCACGCCGTCACCACCGGTGTACGCGCCGTTGAAGGCACGGTTCAGGATGTTGGCTGCCAAAGTCTCTTTGGTCTCGATCAGCGACTGCGCCAGGTGCTTGGCATAGGTCTGACCGATACGGATGTGGTCGCCGTCTTCAACCAAAACTTTGGTCAAAGCGAAGGCCAAGCCGTACACCTTGTAGAGGTAGCGCTGCAGGAACAGGACGCCACCGGATTGGTAGGTCACTGCCATGCCGTCAGGCAGCTCAGGCGCAGCACCGAAGCCGTACAAGACGGGCTCTTCGTGGTAGTTGCGTGGGATGCCTTTTTGCTCGCGGAACACTTGTTTCCACTCGTCAGCACGTTGCTCATAAACGCCGTCGAACACTTCGTTCAAGATCGGCTCGACTACGGAACGGAAGTCCGTACTACGCATTGGGGTTGCCATGGTTCAGCCCTCCTTAGATGCTGTTGACAGCTGCTTTGTAGGCGTGTTCGTTGATGCGAACAGTGGCCGTGACATAAGCGTCAGTCAGCGAGTCGTTGATGTTGTATCCGAAGCCGGTGATCTGGAACTGGCCAGATGTGGTTTGGATGGCGGTGAGTTGTGTGTTGGACAAGCCCGTCTGGGTGCTGCCGCCAGGGGAGGCAACAGTCCAGTCGCACTCTTCGCCCACTGCGGTTTGCACCGTGGTGGAGCCAGGAGTACCTGGGTTGGTGTACTGCACATCAAACAGCGTTTCTGGATCGTCGTACACCCAGGCAATGATGTTGGTCGCCGTGACGCCGGAGGGCCAGAAGGGGCTGATGGTGGGGCGGCCAGTGGCATCGTTGTACTGGCAACCGGCGAAGATACCCAAGAGGGTAATGCCGTCGGTGGTGCCAGAACGGGTGCCGTCAGAGGTGCCCAGTTGAATAACGCCAGCGTCAGTCAGCTTCACGGGGTCACCCGAGAAGATGTTGGCGGCATAGGCGCTTGCTACGGTGTAGGCCTTCGGACGCATCTGACCACTGTTGTGGAAAGATGCACGAAAGCCAAAAGGTGCGCTTGTCGAGGACATAGTGCGGACTCCTTGTGGGTTGAATGGACTGAACTGTTCAGGTCAGCTCAAACTGAGCGGACCGTCTTTGTCCAATTTCCGTCATGCCATCACCCGCATCCATACGCGAGCCAGAGGCGCGCGCTTGCTGCTCCATGAACTCCGCCGTGTCGGTCAGCTTTTCCTCTTCGCGCAACGGCGCGTCGTGGTGAGCTTCCTGCATGTACTTTTCGTACAGGCTAATCGGGAGTTTGAAAGCGAGCATCTCATTGACGCCGATGAAGCCTTGCCAGTCGCCCGTTTTCACGGTGACATAGTCCCAGCCAGGCACGTCGCTTGGCTTCAAAGGCTCATAACCCAGACGCATACGCATGTGGATGGAGTCACGAGGGTTCGAGGTGGTTAGCCAGCAGCAATGCCAGCCGTCGAGTTTTGGCAAGTCCGGAAGTGAGGACTGGTGGAACTGCTGTCGGAACATTTCAACCCGCTCATCATCGGACAGGGCACGTGATTCGGATACGGCGCGATCTACCATTGCGCGGTTGTCACGGTTGTCACCAGCGGATTTCTTAAGGCGTTCGTCAGACATTTCTCGCTCCTTTCAGCGATTGGGAAAAATTATAGGTCGAATTTGGAAAAACACAACGCGATTTTTTACGCGCGGTTGTTGCGGTCATATTCCGCGTAGCGTTTGACGTACTTTGTGCGCAGGACAGGATCGTCCCAAACACCAGCGTCAATCAAGGCCTGCTTGCGCTCGGGGCTGACATAAACCTCGGTCCGGGTGGACGTCGGCGCATGCTCGCGGCCAGAGCCAATCGCTGGGCCGCCGCGTTGTTGGCGCGGAGGTTGCTGCGACTGTTGCGACTGCTGGCGTGGGGTGCCCTGGGGTTTACTGGTCTCGCGGAAACGCTCAGGCAGGCGACGCGCGGCTCGGTCGCGCAGCTCGTCCCAATACTCCTCGCTGTCAGGCTTGAAGCCCTCGCGCACCAAAGCGCCGTCGATGGCCAGCACGATTGCGCTGTCCTCGTCCTTGCCTTGCATGTCGTACCAAGGGTTTTCCTGGATGAACTCCTTGGCGTAGTGCATCGTCATGTCGTCCATGCCGTCCGCTGGCTTAGTCTGGCGCTGCTGGGCAGCTTGCTGCTTTGCAAACGCCAACTGCTGCGCTTTTTGCATGGCTTGGTCGCGGTAGCGCATCGCCTGCGTTACGTCCTCACCGTTTCCAGCGGCCACGGCCTTGGCAATCACGCGCTCAGCCATTTCGGCCTCTTGACGGGCGTTGTTGATTTGCGCGTCAAACTGAGACAGGTCAGCTTGGTGCGTGCGCTGCTCAACGCTGCCGATGCGGCGCTCGAGCTCGTCGTTGCGCTTGCGCAGGAAGCTCAGCTCCAGCTTGTCGCGGCTGATGGCTTCGTCGCGGCGCTTTTTGCGATCGAGTTTTTCCAGGCGGCGGCGCTCACGGATTGCCTCGCGCTCGGCATCTGTGCCGTCTACGTTGCCCTCGTCGTCGTTGCCTGACAGGCGTGCATCGCCTTCGTCGTCGTTGTCGTCTTGGTTTTGGTTGACGTTTGGCTGGTCCTCAACGATTACGATTTCTTCGTTGTCAGGACGCTCGTCATCTTCTTTCAGTGTTGGCATGGTTTGCTCCTTGGTTTATTGACAGGCCTCGCACGAGCCTTCGCTGGAAATGGCGCTGGCTTTGCCGAGGGGGAAGTCGTTGTCGGCCGCAGCAATGACAGCCAATCGGCCGCGCAGCTCATAGCCCATCAACGGCCAAATTTTCTGCACGGCGTTGGCGCGAGCTACCTTGCGGCCGATCTCGGCGTCGAAGTTCTCGGGGCTGGCGCAGGCCGACTCACCAGTGACGGTGAAGCCGTTTTTCAACACCAGGACGCAGAAGGTCAGCAGGTCGAGGGGAGCCTTTGCGCCTTCAAACGAGCCGACAACGATCTCGGGCGAGTGCTCTTTGGCTTGCGCAATCACAGCGCCAAGCGTGCCCTCGGCTGCCGTGAAGTAAACCTCCTCGACGATATTGGCCTCGATGTCTGCAGGCGTGATGCGTGGGGCGGTTTTGCCCTTGGCTTGGATTTCAGCTTCGATTTGTGCGTCGGTGCTCATGATGCGTCCTTTGTGGGTGAGGTTGGGCGCAGGGCGTGCACCACTGCGCGGAAAATGAAGTCCTTGGCCTGCTGAGCTTGGGGCAGCATGTCAAACGGCACGATGCAGTGGTGCGTCTTGGCCTCGGGGTCTTTGGTGGGGCCGTAGACCCAACCCTCGGCAACCTTCTGCGCCATCCAGCTCTCATGGCTGGCCTCTGGGCCGACGTTGTTGTCGCAGTGCAGGTTGACGCCCATCATGGCGCTGTCGCGCTGCCACTGGGGTGCATCTTCCCAGGATGGCTGGCTCATGTCGCCCAGGGCTTCGCAGTAGGCGCGGTTTACTTCGTGGCAAACGCGGGCGATCTGTTCGCGGCTCATGATTGAATGCTCCAGTCCTCGGCCAGCACGTCGTTGACACTGGGTACCCAAGTGCTCACAGTGTTGTCCACGTTTTTGATCGCCATGTAGGCGTTGTATGGGACCATTGCGCCTTCGCCGAAGTGACTCTTGGCCGCGCCGGTTTGCACAGGGTAGCTATTGGCGGGGACGTAGTAGACAAACATGCCCTTGCCATTCCAGCCAGCGCGGGCGACCTTGGCTCCTCGCTTCATGGCCTCAATCGCCAAGCCGAATGTCATGGCGCTGCAGGGGCGGTAAGCGTCCTCAAATGCAGCCTTGGGCGACCAGCTCTTGTAGCCGTCGGCATAGGTCACGTTGTAGCCTTCACCGCCTGGGCCTGTTGCTGGCTCCGCGTGAATAACCTTGGTTCCGATGTAACGTTCCATGTCAGCCTCCCGTCAGATGAACGCACGGATGGCCAGCGGGTCGCCGGTCACCTGGCCGATGATGTCCAGATCGTTGAAGATCACGAACAAAGCGGACTCGCCGTTGGACAGCGGCACTTCCCAGCGGTCGCCGCCGTACTTGGGCACGCGAACGTAATCACCGGGTGTGCACCAGCTGCCCTCGGGCCACGGGTCCATGGTGTTTCGGTTCTTGAAGGCAAGGGCACCAACGGAGACGACACGGGCAACTTGGGTGTTCCACTTTTCAGTGTCCCGCGAGCCGTTGTCGATGATGATGCCGGAGGCCGTTTTTGTCCGAGGGGTGCGGATTTGCACCAGGACACGGCTTCCAAACGGGGTGATGCCGGGGTCGGCGGTGGGGAACGCTTCAGCAAACGCGTCTGAGGTCATCTTCTGCTCCTTTCAGCAGGTGTTGTCGGCCGCCACAACGGCTGCCGTCCAATCGGGTCGGTGGCCACAACGGCCACCTTCAAAAAATCAGCACAGACCAGTGCAAATCACAGGTCTCGGTCGCCGTGGCGCTCGTCGTCCAGAAGGTCAAGCAGGGCTCTGATGGCAGCTTCGTATCCAGCAACCATGCCCACTCGGTATCCGTACTCGAAAGCGTCACGCTCGACCGGGCGCTTGAGGGCTTCAAGCGCAAAAACCTGCTGGTCAGCTTTGAGCTTTCCGAGCAGGCGATCTTCGATGGCCATTTAGCAGGGCGTCTTGGGCATCGATGGGGCGGCCGGGGTCGTCTGGCCGTTGACGGGTTGGCCAGCGGCCATGCGGTGGTGCTGCTTGACCAGCGCGCCTGTCATTGGCACGGTGCCTTGGGTGGGTTTGTCGCTCATGGGATGCTCCTTGTGAAAATTAACGTGTACCGGGGTTGATGCCAGTGCCTGTGCTCACGGCGACTTTCTCGCCGGAGGCAATTTCTGCCGCTGCCAGGCGCATGGCCGTGGCGTTGTCGTCCGAGTTCATCTGCAAGCGGGACGCGATTTCGGCCTCTGTGCGTTGGCTCTCGGCCATCTGGCGAAGCTGCTCGCGCTGCATGTCCTCTGCGCGCGACTGCTGCTTGTCTGCCAGGCCAGCGGCGTCGGTCTGCGCCTTCTGCACAGCCTTCTGCTGCTCCAGTTGCAAGCGCGCTTGGTCGGTTTGGGTGCGTTGCTGAAGGGCCAGTTGCTGCACCTGCGCATTGAGCTGCGCAATCTGCATGCTGTTGTCCTGCGGCATCTGGGGAGGCTGGGGTGCAAACTGCTGCGCCATCTCGTCGATCTTGGCCAGCTCCTGCGCAAACTGCGCCAGCTGCTGCTCGATGATCTGCTGCACGCGCACGATGACCTTGACCTGCTGCTCAGAGTCGCTTGTGATCAGCTGCTCGCGCTCGGCGCGCTGCACGGCCTCGTGCGCTTGCGTCAGGTAGAAGTTGAGCAGGTGGTCACGCAGGTGCATTGCCATCGGGTACAGGTAGCTTTTGACGATCGACGGGTTCATGCCAAACACCGGCGACTTCAAAAACGCCAAGTGCGTCTGGATGTGCGCCACATGATCCTGCTGGGGCAACACATAAACCGGGCGGCCCATTGAGGCGGCCACGTTTTCGCTGACCGGATCGACGTCGTCTTTTCCAGGCTGAGGCTGCAACACATCTTCTGGGTTGAGCTTCAGGTTGCGCAGGAACATCTCCTCGACCTTGCGCATGTCGTACATCTGCGGCAGCGTGGCAGCGCGGGACTGCACGGCTTGCACTTGGGCAAAGCGCTGAGCCTCGCTGAAGATGGCCGGGTCGGACACAGGCACAACGTCCATCGGGCCGTCAAAGTCCTCGGGCTTCACATCCAGGCCGTTTTCCATGGCCTCAATGTCTTCTTCCGTCAGGTACGCGCTGTTGATGCGGTGCAAGATGCCAAACACCCGGGCCATGCTGTTGTGCAAGCGCGAGTGGATGGAGCTGAAAACAACCATGCCCTGCTCGATGAGCGCCAGGGTCGTGCCCACCGGGGCGTTGGGGTTTTGGTCGGACAGCTTCTCAAACGAGGTCTGCACCACGCCCTTGCCAGCGTCAACCAAGAAGCCAAGAAGCTGGAACAGCGTGGGGCTTGGGCCGTTGAACGGCAGGGCCATGGCCAGCTTGCGAATGTCGTCGACCAGAGCGCCGCCCTCGATCTCGACCACCTCGGTCGGCTGCACGTTGATCGTCTGGCCGCCAGGCCCGCCCTTGAGTTTCAAGAGCGTCGGGATGTTTTGGATGTGGGCGGAGTCCAGCAACGCACGCAGTGCACCGGTGGCCGCGCCCGACAAGCCGCCGATCATGTGGGTCAGGCCAATCGGGTACGCGCCGCGCCAAGGCACGAACGGGAACTCGACAATCCAGTCCAGCTCCTTGCGGCGTCTGTCCTCTGGCTCCCAGTTGCGGTACAGCGAGAGCGCCTTGCGTGTGGACTTGTCGATGCTGATGATGTACGGCTCCACGCCGTCACCAAAGTCCAGGTGGGTGTAAACCTCGAAGATGGTCCGCAGGCCGTCCTCGTTGTAGCTGGTGTCCTCGCGGCCCTCGATCTTGTCGTTGGCAATCGTGGCCTTGCTGAACTCGACCTGATCGGGCGAGCCAATGTCCACCTCGGCGTACATGCCCGCCTTCATGCGGCGGTTGAACTCGAACTTGGTCACGTATTGCACGTGCGTCTTGCGCTCGGCAGAGTAAAAGTTAGTGGCCGCAAACGGCAGGTAAATGTCGTCGATGGCGATGAACTCGGCCGTCGGACGATTCCACTGCGGGGACCACATGAGCTTGAGGTACTGACCGCCGCCCAGCGGCAGTTGCGTCGACAGCTGCTCGAGCTCGCCACGGAACTCGGGCATCTGCTGGGTTGTCTGCCAATTCATGAACTCCGACTTGCGGCGGGCTTTGTCCAGCTTCTCCGGATCCGCCGCGCCCTGAATCTTGGACTTGACTGGGCCGGAAGGCGGGAACACCTCCTTCATGAAGCGGGCGCTGAAATCGACGCAAGCCTCGACCAGCATTGGGTGCACGACCTTGTTGGCCCCAGAGAACTGAGCGCCACCAGGGGCGTCGTCGCCGAGGCCTGTGCGGCGCAGGCCCTCTTCGTAGAGCTTGTCGCGCTTGGAGCGGGCTTCTTTGTCGCGCTCGATCTTGTCGAGCAGGTCAACAACAGCGTCGCTGAGCATGCTGCGATCGACCTCGTCGACGATGTTGGCGAAGTGAGCCTTCTTGTCGGCCACTTCGCGCTCGTTCTTCATCCGGACAACAGCGCCGCCGTCTTCGGTGTCCTCAACATCCATCTCGTCGTCGTCGGGCATGGAGACGGTTTCGCCTCGCTGCTCGTCGTCGCCTGGATTCTCGTCTTCGCCTTGGTTCAGGAGTTCGTCCGCCATTGTGTTCAGCCTGCGTTGAGTGCGTGGAGCTCGTCCACGATGGATCCGATTCTAGCCGGGTCGAAGTCGCCTGTGTGGAAATTCGCACCATCGACCAGACCGCCGGAGGCGAAGCCTTCGGGTGATGGGCCGCCCAAGAAGTCGCGCATCTCGTCTAGGCTCATGTAACGCTGGGCGTTTGGTGCTGAATCAACAGCGGTGTTGAAGTTGTCAATTGCCTGCTGAATGTTTCGCTCGGGTGAAACCTTACCGAGCGCACGCAGCACAGCATTCGGATCCTGAATGTCAATCAAACCGGTGTTTTGCAAGTCACCAACACGCCCCCAGTTTTGCGACCGCACAAAGTCCTGCACCGCTGGCAGGTAGTCCTCCTTCGGGGCCTTGTTGCCCTTGCCCTTGATCTGGACGATTTGGTCTGGCACAGCTTGTTGTTTGAGGTACAACTGAACCGCTGCCTCAAACTCCTCACGCGACGCATCGCCGTATTGCTCGGACAACATTTCACGCACGTCGTCAGGCATGTCTTTCTCGGTGAGCTTACGGCCAGGCGCAACCTCAATCGTCACATGCGGCTGCCCCTTCTTGTCGCGCAGGCTATAAATCTTGGACCGGCCCTCAACCACATCCGGGCAGTAGCCGCCGACGCAATGGCCCATGGTCTCGCCTTCGTACTTGAGGGCGTCGGCCAGGGTTTTGCTGATCTGTGGTTTGTTCTTGGACGCGTATTCATCCGCCAATTGCTGCACGCGTTCTTGCATCGCGAACATGTAATCGTCGCTTTCATCATCAAGACCAAGCCTGCGAACTTCGCGTTCAGCTTGGGTTTGAATTCTCTCTTGCACAGCAGGAGGAATGTCGAAAACGGGGTCCGCATACTCGCCGTGAGTGACAACCTCGTCTTTTGGTTTTCGCAACTCCACCCAGCTCAACCCTTGCTCCGGGTAGTCTTTGTGCAGGAACGTCGCCGCGTTGCGAGCCCGCGCAAGGTCTGCCTCAGCCTTCTGCGCGGCGCGCCACTCGTTGATCTTGGCCACGCGCTCGACGGCCTGGGGCATTGTGACTTTGTCCAAGTCGCTGTATTTCCAGAGTAGGTTTGCTGGCAGGCCGGACTCGGGGTTGACCGCGTTGCGCAGCTCATCGACCAGGTGGCCAAAGCCGAGGTCGTCGGCCATGCCTGACTGCGAAGGCATGTAAACCGGCGTCTCGGGTGGCACCTTTGCCAGCCAAGGCATCTGCTCGGCGTACCCTTGCTGGAGCAGCTGGCCAGCAGGCATCTGGCCCACCGTCAGATCGCTTGCGCCTTCCCAGCTTTTGGCGGCTGGACTTTGCGCGACAGCGGTCTGGCCTTCGCTCATAAAACGGCCATGCAACTCTGGGCGAAAATTAAGCTGCTCAGGATCAACGTGCAAAACGCCACGCTCGGCCAGCGCGCGGACCGGGTCCTCGGGTGTGGCCATCTCGTTCTTGATGTACTTACCCAGTTTGGTTTCGAGCCAGCGGTTCATGGCCGCCTCTGGCAGTTGACGCGCGCGCACGCTTTCGGAAACATCGACGCCCGCACGCTCTGCTAAGTTTTGAAGACCGGTTTCGTTGAGCACCGTTTGTTGCATCGGGTTCACAACCCGCTCAACGCTTCCCGACATCCAGTTGCCGCCCTTGGGCTTCACAACGTGCACAGGCGACCCAGCCAACGCAAAGTCACGCCCAGCGCGCGACACCGCCGACGGCAGCGCAGCAACGGCGCGCAGCGGGGAGCCGGGGCCGGTGTAGAAACCGCCGCCGAGCTGGCTAGCGGTGGTGAATGCACGGCCCGTTGGCGTCTGGTTCAGCTCGCGCATGGGCAGGCGCTTCTCAACGTCCTCGCTGGTGGGCAGGACCGTTTGCTCGTTAAAGCCGGGCAGCATGCGGATCAACGACTCAATGTCGCCAGGCGCACCAAGCACGCCGGAGACAGCGCCGCGCAGTGCGGACAATGGCGCGTCGGCAGCAGCTCGCCTGTCGTTGTAAGCCTCAGGGCGGCGACCAGCGGAGCGGTAGCCGATGAACGGGCGGTTTAACTCATCTGCGCTGACCTCGCCACCTTTAGCTTTGCTGATCCATGGGCGACCTTCGGTGCGACTCATCGCGGCGCGCTCGGCCGCCTGCTGCACAAGGTCTTCAAACTCGCGCTGAGACTTTGCACGCCCAGCCATCTCAATCCCAAGAGCGTTGTTGTGCATGTCTTGCTGGTAATCCGGTGGCATCTCGCCACGGCCAAGCATCATCATCAAAGCACGCATCGGGGATGTGGAGTACTCGTGCGCCTTACCCGCCAGGTCGGCAACCTTTGGTCCGTACTTGCGAGCCATGGTGCCAGCGGCCAGCATGTGACGCGCCGCGTCCTGCCGGTCATCTTGGCCAAGCTGGCCCGGGTACATCTCGCGAGCAACGCTGCCAGCGTATGGCGAAACAGAAAAAATGGATGGGGTGTCTTTAGGCATGGCTTACCACTTCGTTTTGTTGGCCCAGTACGCCGCGCTCGACGGACCCTTGGCGATGTTCTTTGCGTGGCGAGCCTTAAAGCTGTCGCGCTTTGCGGTGGTCGCAGAGGACTCGCCCTCTTTTGGCTTGCCCGCCGTCTTGGCCCCCTGCTCGCCGAAGCGGATCACCTTCTCGG
>Ga0114982_1000848_pt1 | contig 16017 bp, 17 predicted proteins | sample Shrwel_input2_FT_FD_87183 | JGI IMG/M metagenome (GOLD analysis project Ga0114982, IMG submission 87183) | Subsurface microbial communities from deep shales in Ohio, USA - Utica-3 well 1 S input2 FT | ecosystem: Environmental > Aquatic > Deep subsurface > Shale gas/oil reservoir > Produced... | reverse complement strand
GCCCCTGCTGCCCCTGCCGAAAAGGCAGTTGCACCATCGCAAGTGCAAGTGGATGAAAACACGGCCGAAATCGCAATTTTAAAAGGGCAAATCGCAACGCTGATGCAAACCGCGCAAACCCTGAAAACTCAAATGCTTAAAAACGAAGTCGGTATTCAAAACAACACAAATAGCATTCAAAAAGTGGTACAGTCGCAAACGAATATGCAGACCAAGTTGGCCAATGCAAAAAGCAGACAGTAACTGCCACATGCATTTGCTTGAAAATAATGTGTTGATAATGTATCTCTCCATTATCAACATTAAACATGAAGCCCTTTTCCATGCATTCCGTGTTATTTTTCATCCCGGATGACATTTGCAACTTGATTTCGGGTGACACTGTGCAAAAAATGGTCATTGTGGTGCTCTGTGTTTTGCTAGGAATTTCTCTCGCTGGGCTTTACCGACGAATCGTGCATGGCTTTCCGCTTTTAGAAGGCATGACCACGGACAACGCGAATGCAAACGCGACTGCAAACGCGAATGCAACAACTGATGCCACCACTGGCATGGACCCAGAAGTGGTAAACATTAAGAAACAAACCGATGCATTGCAAAGCATGTATGACCAATTGAAGCAAGGCGTGGACGACCAAACCAATCGGATCAATGGGAACTCGCACACGCTGCTAAAAACAATGAGCGACACTCCCAGCCAAACCAACACCCTCACGCACGCCAACGTCAATGCCGACGACCCCTCAAAAACCAAGATTCCGAACATTAACATGTCTTAAGATTTGTTGAAATGCCGCAAACCACGCAAGCCCAAATGCAAAACCGAAGAGCACCTGGATCACGGTGTGTCGCCGAAATGCAACCCGCGTCCACATCAACCATGCCGCCGCCAGTGCTCCTGCGACCACCCATGCCGGATGCCACGATCTCCAAGGCAGAACCTGGTGCGCAAATGCCACGGCGTATCCAACCGATTGCGCATGACCGGATGGAAAGCCGTACCGGTTTGCGCAGTCAATGAAGTCAAAGTTCCCCATGAATGGGTTCGGAGACCGGTAAGGGATGGGACGGTTTCCAGCAGACCCAATTGTGCTATGAAAAAACAGTTTCAACCCGCAATTCACTAGGGTGTTTAACAGGTACCCCAAAACATAAATGTATGAAACGTTGTACACCCGGCACAAAACAATCAGTGCAACAAAAAGCACTTGCGGGTACGCATTCATCCATTGTTCATAAGTCATTGCTATGGATTGTTTATTGTTTTATTGTTTTATTGTGTGTGTGTAATATAATAATCACATAAAAACACGCATCCATGTCCAATTTTTTTCAAGATGTCATGGGCAATTTGAACGACCTGGAAGAAGAAGTGCTGGGCCCCGACTATCAGTACTTTAAGCAAATCAAAACCCCGACACAACTTGGAGTATCAAGTGATGGAGGGTTTGATAATTTAGCAAACGACATAAAGGCGCTGATGGCGTACGTGGACCTAATGGTTTCCGGAGGGGGTGCCGCATCCGCCACCGGCAAACCCCTGGGCAACAAGTTTTTTTTGAAGACGGGGGCCAAGTGCAAAGTGGTGAGCAACGATTCCACCAATGGCAGCATCGTGGACCGCTACAGCTATGTGAACAACGTGCCCGATGGCAACATCCCCTTCATTTCATCGGGATTGGGCGGGGTGCAGTTCACCGACTTTGAAGGGTTGATTCCCGGAACCATGTCAAATGCCGCCAACATTAACCCGTTGGCGCTGTTTCAGTCGTTTCAACTGGGGTCCACCCCGGACTGCCAAAGCGTGACGCTGGAAACGATTGATGTCAACAACAATGTGTCGTCAGCCACCAACTACGTGGCGACCATTGACATTGAAAACATGCCGGCGTCTTGGTTTCCGGACAAAACCAACCCGATCACTGGGGGCACGGAAAGAGAGGCTTTCACGCAACGACGACGGCGCGGAATGCGCAAACCGTGCACGAAGCGCATGGGGTCCATCCCAAGCGGCACGCTGTCCAGTTTGTATTACATGATGCTTGGATTTTTGTGCTTGGTGATTTTGTACGGCCTTACAAAACGGACGGGCAAATGAATCCATGCAATGAATCAAATCATTTGCGTTTTTTTGCGCTAACGCGATTGCGACGGCGCTTTCCTCCTGCTGCTGCTGCTGCTGTGACTGGTACTGTTACTGGTGCTGGTACTGGTGCTGGTGGTGGCATTTGATTCATGTTCGCTTGAGATAGTTTTTGTGTTAAAGGCTGATAGGCGGATTGTTGTTGTTGTGGTTGTGAAAGCGAAGCGGCTGGTTGTGAAAGCGAAGCGGCTGGTTGTGAAAGCGAAGCATCTGGTTGTTGTGTTTGTGAAGGCGATTGTGGTTGCATTGGTGGTTTAGGTTGCACGGATGGAGCAACAGGTGGTTTGAACTTATTTAAAAATGTAGACCACCATCCTCCTTTTTCACTTGATTCGGGTGTTTCGGTTGATTTGGAATTGTTTCCAAACCATGAATAATCGCCAAACAGTTTTTCCAAGCCCAAAAACCCTCCTCGTTTCGTGCGCCCTTTGCCTTTACCGTTGCCTTTGCCTTTGCCTTTGCTCTTACGTGTTGTCATTGCAAATTATATACATTACTAGACATATATAATTTTTTTAAAACTAAAGAATGGTAATGGTATTTCACAATTTGACGCGCTTAAACAGTTCCAGTGCAACCAAGCCGCCCGCCACTTGGGCCAGAATGTAGGGCACCAAGTCGCTGGACGACAGCTTGCCGGCTGCAACCATGGCAATGGACACAGCAGGGTTGAACATGCCGCCGGAGATGGGGCCACCCACCATGATTGCAATTGCTAATGCAGCACCGATGGCAATGGCATTGCCCGTCGCCAAAATGATGTAAATGAAAAACAGACTTCCTAAAAACTCAACCAAATATTTGTTCAACATGATTATGTGCTATACTATGCATTATCCAGATATAATATTTTTTTATCCCAATTTAATGACACGTTTGCCTTCTCCTTTATCATTAGACTCATCCTGTGATTTTTCAGAAGATGGTTTTTCGGGCTCCATGTCCAATATGGATCCAGAAGTTGTGTTGCTATTGCTATTGCTATTGCTATTGCTATTGCTATTGCTGAAAGCCAATTGTTCCTTAATCAATTCACCCGCATTTGAACCAGTACTGGTTTGTTGTTGTTGTTGTTGTTGTTGTTGTTGTTGTGGTAAAAACATGGGCTGCATCATCATGGGCTGCATCATGGGGGACTGCATCATCATGGGGGACTGCATCATCATGGGCTGCATCATGGGAGACTGCATCATCATCATTTGTGATGGTTGTTGCTGTGGTTGTTGTTGTGATTGTTGTTGGTGTTGTTGGTTCCCTTGAGGTTGCATCGGGACCGGTGACATGGGTTCATATTCCGGCGACAGTGCAACATTCGTCAAATCCACCACTTCAATGTCCGATTTTGCTTCGCTTAAAGCTTGTTCGTCCCGAATGTCCTGCACCGCCAGCGCAAAATTGTTGGCATACGGCATGCGCTTCAACAAGTCAATCACCGCATCTGCCTTAATGGGCACACCGTCGTTGTAGTACAGCATCTGCGCATTCCAGCCGTCCGGATGCTCCGTCGGATACTTGCCCCCGTGCTGCTGCACCGACCACATCTGCGTCGGCGCCCCCCGTTCGTTCCGCACCAGCGACTGGTAAATCTCGCCGCCGCTGGCTTCAAAATTCACAAACTCCCAACCCAGCGACTCCGCCACTTTGCTCGGGTCTTGGTCTTCTTCGCCCCCTTCGTTGGCGGGGCGCAGCGCGGGGCGGTTGTCCGCTTTGACCGAACTTTCAAGTTTGGGCACCTTGTGTACGCCCACTGCCGCCTTGTTCTCGCGAATCAAGTTCGCCGCGCCGCCCAGCTTCAGCGTCGTCGTGGAAAACGACATGGATGCAATTTGGTCAATGTTGTCCTCCGTCAGCACGCGCATTTGCACGTTCATGGTCTGCAACTCCTGCATGAGCAGCTTAAACGCGTACGGCACGCGCACCACGCTGAAGCTGCGCCCGAACCGCGTCATGTTCTCAATGTTGAGCGCCTGGTTGTCGGCCGACGTCAGCGTGTCCGCAAAGTGGATTGGCCCGTCCGCCATCGGGCTCATGAACAAGTTCTGCGCCGGGTTGTAAATGGCAATCATGCCCGACTTGTTGCACACCGCCATGTAGTACTCGTCCCCGCGCTCCAGCATGGACTGCCGCAAAAAGTACGCCGCCCCGTGCGCAATGACGCCGTCGCGTTCCATCTCGCCAATGCGCAAGCCACCGTCGTTGGCGCGCCCTTGAACCGTCTGCCGCGTGAGCACGGTGCGCGGACCGCGCGTGCGGTAATTGATTTTGTCCTTCACCATGTGCTTCAGACGCATGTAGTACGTGGGCCCGATGAAAATCTGGCTCTCCATGCGCTCGCCCGTCATGCCGTTATAAAGCAACTGTGTGCCGCTCGCATGGTACCCCAGCTCCGTCAGTATCTTGCCGAACACATGGTGCTTGGACCCGTGGTTCACGAACGCGGTGCAGTCGCCGAAGCCGCCTTGCAGCACGCACGCCTTGCCCATGAGCGTCTCCACCAGCTGCCCGATCGTCATGCGCGTGGGCAGCGCGTGCGGGTTTATAATGAGGTCCGGGCGCGTGCCGTCTTCCGTGAACGGCATGTCGGCCTCCGGTATGATCAGCCCCACTGTGCCCTTTTGTCCAGCCCGCGAGCAGAACTTGTCGCCGATGCCCGGCATGCGCTCCTCGCGAATGCGCACCTTGGCCAGCCGCCTGCCCGACGCCTCGTCCGTGATGAACGTGCGGTCCACCACGCCCAGCTGCCCCTTCTTCGGGAACACGCTGTCGTCTTCTAGTTGCGGTTCGTCCCCGCTGCCGCTTATGCCCCCGCTGCCGCTTATGCCCCCGCTGCCGCTTATGCCCCCGCTGCCGCTTGTCCATTGCTCCGTCACGCGACCAATCACCGCCTTTTTGTCGTCCATTTCCGTGTTTTCCTTGATCAGGCCGTAGCGGTCCAGTTCGCTGTAGTCGCCGCCCGGTTTCAGCCCGCGCACGGTGGGCTGCGCCTGCACGTTGCAAATGCGCTTGTCGTACGTGCGCTCCTCCTCTTCGCGCGTTTCGTACATGTTGTAGTACGTGGTGCGGAACAGGCCGCGCTTGAGCGACCCCTCGTTGAACAGGATGGAGTCCTCCACGTTGTAGCCGTTGTAGCACATGATGGCCACGATGGCGTTCTCGCCGTAGGGGTGCTGCTCGTTGTTAATGTACTTCATGTAGCGGCTCTTCACCAGCGGCACTTGGCCGTAGTTTAAAACCACGCCCATCTTGTCAATGCGCGACATGTAATTGGAGGAATACAGCGACACGGCTTGCTTGCCCTGGCCGCACGAAAAGTTGTTGCGCGACGACGGGTTGTTTTCCGGGAACACGATCTGGTTGCCCATGACGCCGAAAATGAGCGACGGGTGAATTTCCACGTGCGTGGTTTTCCCCGGCACCACGTCGCGCGGAAACATGGCAATCAACGCGCCCTCCGTCTCGTTCGTGTCCAGGTACTCAATGATGGATTGACTGCCGGCCAGCGCGGCAAAATCGGCCGCCCCCGCGTACAGTTCGTCCAACGCGTAAATGCGACAAGGGTCCAACGCGGGCACTGTTTTTTTGGCGAACCCGGTAATCAATTGGTCCCACGCGTAGTTGCCGCCCTTCAAGGTTTCAATCACTTCGCGCCGGGCGTAGCTGGGACGGCGCTTGTCCTGGTCGTAGTAAAACACGGGGCGACACAGGCGCCCGCCGTCCGTGAAGATCTGCAGCTCGTTATGGGCAATGTCCCAGCGCCCGCTCGTGTAAATGGGAATGAGCGCGTTGCGCCGATACAGTAAAAACAGCCGCATCACTTCGCGCGGATTGCCGAGCGCGCCCACCCACGCCCCGTTCACAAACACCTTGGTCAGCTGGTGCAAGTACTTCGGCTCGCACTCCTCCAGCAGCTCCATGTAGACAATTTCGCGCAGCCACCGAATGATGGGCTGCGCCGAGCACGGTTTCGTCACGTACGCCGAAATGGCGAGGTGCTTTTGCAGGCCGATGTTGCCGCCGTCGGGGCTGTCGGCGGGGTCAATCACGCCCCACTGCGACCCGTGCAGCTGGCGCGGTCCGGTCACTTTGGCGCTGGCGTCCATCGGCAGATTCAACTTGCGCAGGTGCGAGATGAAGGAATTGTACGACAGCCGGTTCAAGTCTTGCACGATGCCCTCCACCTCCGTCCCCTCCGTTGCGCCGATGGTGCCCTTGTACAGCTTGGACTTGTCCTCCGTTTGGACCGTGGCCGCCCACTTGCCCTTGAACGACTTCTTGAAGCCCGCTTCAATCAAGCGCTCGCCGAAAATTTCGTTGTAGTTGTCGGCGGTGATGACCTGCATGACCGCCGTCCCGACAAACTCGTTGCGGTCGCGCCCGTACTTGATCTTCTTGTCCAGCTTCAGCCGCACATTGTCCACGTGCGCGTTGTAGTACGTGCGGAACAAGTTGAACATGAGCGCCCCCGGCACCTCCACGCGCTTGAACTTGAAGCTGTCGCGGTCCGTGGCACGCTCCGCGTTCGTTGCCACCAGCAGCATCTTGTGCACCATGTACCCCAGAAAGTACGCCTTGGCGCCGAAATTCAGCTCGCCAATTTGCGGCAGGAAGTAGTTCATCAAAATGTTCTGCACTTGCGCCACCGTTTTCTCCTTGGTGAAGGTGGCGATGAATTTGAGGGCGGTGGCTTGCGTGAACACCTCGCACGCGTCGTGCACGCACGGAATGAACAAGTCCACCATGGCGGCGTTGGCATCCAGGTTCAGTAAACATCTCTCCACAATGTCGCGGTCGCTGATTACGCCCAGCGCGCGCATCACAATGAACAGCGGCATCGGTTTCCGCACGTTTGGTATGTCCACCACGATTTGCCGATTGGCGTACTTGGCATCGGGCGCCACCATTTTCACCGCCATTTTGCGCTCGGGCTTGGAGGGGTCCTCCGACACGGTGCGAACCTCCGCGCTGTGACTGTAAACCGCGTCGGGGTCGTCCGCATTGGACCGGATGTAAATCATGTTGTCGGCAAACTTCTCCTGCGACACGATGCACTTTTCTTTGCCGTCCACGATGAAGTAGCCGCCGTAGTCGTTGCGGCACTCCCCCGCATAAAACCGCGCTTCCGGCGTCAAGCCGTTCAAAATGCAGGCGTTGGACTGCAGCATGATGGGGAACCGTCCCAGGCTGAGCTGCTTGAGTTCCAAGCGCTCGTTCAGCACCGCGTTCTGCGCCGGGTCAAACACGCGGTACACCACGTCCACGTCGCAGTGGATGGTCATGCCGTACGTCATGTTGCGCAGGCGCGCCTCGTTCGGGTACATGAAGTGCGCCCTGGATTTTTCTTTTTCTGTTGTGGCTTCTTCGGCGGCGACTTCGTCGTAAATGATCGGCTTGCTAAATGCTATGCGGTCGCCCTGCACCCCGCCGAAATAAATTTCAATCACGGTATTGTATTTCCCCGTTTCCTTGTTCTCGTCTTTTTCTAAAATGATCGGGTTCCGGTCTTTCATGATGCGCGCAATGCCGTTGCTCAGAAAGTCGTTGTAGGACTCCAAGTGGTGACGCACCAGCACGTTGGGGTTGTCCTTAAAATATCGGTCAATGATGCTCCACGACAGCGTCTCTTCCGCGGTTTTAACCGCGTCTGCAATCAACTCGGTTTCGTCATTGGATCGGGGTTTAGCCTGTCGTGCCATCCTTTTGTATGTTATATGGTATGCGCAGTTGTGTATCGTTTATCTACTATTTGTGTTTATTATTTGTTCCGTGAATAAACACAAATTGGATTGAATCAATCAGAAGACACCGTAGCTCCAGCCACCACCACCACTACCACCCTCGCGCAGCGCTTGAAACGGAGGTTCATATGGAAGATCATTATATCCCTCGCGCATGGCGTGCATGGACGGTCCAGGCGGAAACATGGGGTCAAAGTTATCAACGTCGCGGCGCTCAATGGGCTGCATTCGCTGAACCCGTCCGGACTGCGTCAAACTGCGCGACGTGAGCATCATGAGCCCAATGAGCACAAAAAACAGCACGAGCGGGAACACCACCATGAACCAAGAAATGGAGGCGTACCCGGTGCGACACATGAGGTGCAGGATCCACGTCCAAAACAGAATGTAGAGCGCTTCGCTAAAGATCACCGCGGCGGTGCTGGGAACGTAGCACGAAAAATTGCCCATGCAGTACATGTTGTTCATGCCCATGTTTTGATACGCGATGGCAATGAGCGCCACCACGGAAATGGCTAAATACACCATGGCCGGTTTGCACAAGTGGCGAAAATCGCCCGAAATGCGACGAATGATTGACATGCTTTGCTTTCAAATGCGTTTGCGTGTGCGCGTGTGTCTATATATTTTGTAGTATATAAAATTTTATCGGGATGCACTGTTCATTAACGCCGTCGGAAGCCCATGTTTGCCATTTGCGGCACCCCCACAACGGGAATGCGGTTGATGCCGTTGTTTTTAACAATGTCGTATTCCTCAAATCGCAAGTTGCTCGGATTTTGCGGCGTGTCAAACGACGTCACGTTGATGTACTCGTCCTTGAAATGGTAGGTCAAGTTTCGGATGGTTGCGTACGAGTCGGTGCACGTGCGATACATGGCGGCCGACGTTTCCTTCCGGCTGATCATTTTAATGAGCCCGTCCACGAACTGCAGCATGGAGCGGTGACCGCTCGGGAAAAAATTGCTGCGGTCAATGTACAGCCGCGCATCAATGACGCGCTGGTTGAAGCAGTTGTCCTCGCTCCCCCACGCCCAGAAATTCGGATACCCGCCCGTGCGTTCAAAGTCTCCCGCCTTAATGGACACAATCCCCCCCAGCGTAAATGTAAATCCGAAAAAGTGCTTCACCACGCCCGGCCGAGTTTCATAATTCAGCAGCCCCTTCGTGTACGGCAGATTGTCCACGTCGTGAAACACCAACGTGATGTTCTTGTATTCGGCGGGATACATGGCCCGAATCGCCAGAAACCCAATGTTTTTCATGGCGCCACGGTTGAACGGGCGAGCGTCGCACTGGTGCACAAAGTAAATGCGGTACTTTTCCGGCGGCATGTCTTCCAGCAAGAACTTCATGTACACCGTGAAAAACATCTTGTGCTCTTCGCGATTGCGGTACGGCACAATGAACACGATTTCAGGCACAGAAGGCACAGGCACAGGCACAGGCACCGGCTCAGCAGACTCGGACATTTACACAGCAGCAAAAAAAAAGAATAAAAAAAAATAATAATCAAATATATTTGAATCGTCATATTAATTTCATGATGCAACCGAATACTTTTCAATGATGCACGGAGGGATCAACTGCGTCTTAATTGATTCCAGCTTCTTGAAACACTTGTTTATGGTGACTTCGCTGATTTGACTGATCCGATTCACGTCCTTTTTGGTAATGTTCAGGTTGCACACTTGCGCCACAAAGTAAATGATGCCCGCCGCAATCGCGTGCGGCGTGTTCTCCGGAATCAAATTGTTTTGTTCAATGCACATGGCGACAAATATGCACAGCTTCGTCAGTTCAATGTTCATGTTCAACGGACTGCAGTACCTCTCAATGAATGCGTTCGGGTTCGTCTTTTCAAAATTCGTCTTTTCCGAATTGTCCAAATTGCACTCCAGTTCGTTGATGATGGCCAGCGCATGCTTGCACCCCTTGGTGGCGCTCTTGTTGTTCAAGTGGAAAATGGTTGCAATTTCTTTCGGCGTGCGCGGGCATTCATTCATGCGACACGACACATAAATGGATGCCGAAATGATGCCGTCGCGGTTTTGCCCTCGGAACGTCTTGTGTTCCGAAATTTTCTTATGGTACCGCAGGGCGCAGTCAATGATCATTTTCGGAATGCCGGCATTGGATGCCGTGTTTTTTATGCGCTCAAATTCATCGTACAGCGCCTTTTCAGAGTACGGCATGGACTGCCACTCCGTGTATCGCCGGATTTTTCGCATTTCATAGCTGGAGGCGCCTTCACACAGCACCTTGCAGCCGTAGGATGACTGCAGCAACAGCGGGTTCACCGGCATGCCGCACCGCGTGGGATCCGTCATTTGGTTGTCATCCGCGCCGTAAAACCGCCATTCGGCCGAGTGATCCAGCACGTCCTTGTAGATGATGCTGCATTTTGGATTCGTGCACGTGGCAAACCCCTCTTCCGTAATCACCAAGTTGGACTGGCACACGTCACACACCTCGCGATTGCTTGACGACTGGTTGTAGACGCACTCCACGTCCGCACCGCGACCGTTCAGGGGGTCGTCCTCCATCATGAGCGACTCCAATTTCGTCCACAATTCGGTTTTATTCAAGCGCTGCTCCCCAGCGGCCCTGTTTTTGTGGGTCCTTGCTGAATTCATCCGATTCATGTTGATGTCTAACCATGCTTTGTTGGCATGTGTTTAATTCAATTTTTATATTTATTATTTTTTGGCACCGAATAATAATAATTGCAACAATAAAAATAATAAATAAGTAATAATAAGTATTAATAAGTAATCTAACATGGATTTGCGCGAGTTTGAAACAGAACTGGGTTTGCTGGATCCCGATACGAATGAGACCATCATTGTGGACGCGCTCCTGCATCTCAACTGCAACCCCATTCAAATGCACATGCGGTTGAAAAAGGGCTTCAACGACACGATGAGCATGGACGAACTGCGCGACATGCCGTCCGACAATGCAAACGCTGCTCGGAATTTGGCACGATTTTACATTCGCATTGCAAACCTGCGAGCGCGCATCTTGAACGAATTGCAGCAAATGCAACAATCAGAACAATCAGAACAATCAGAACAATCAGAACATTCAGAACATTCAGAACATTCAGAACAGCTGCAGCGCGCATATGCAACCGAATTGGGAAACATGCGTAACAAACAGAGAGAAAATCGGGAACATTTTGCACGGATTATGCAGACCATCATTTCGGATCCTGAATCCGAACAGGGGAGAGTGCACCCCGACTTGACCGATGCAGCGTTGGATGCATTGGAACTGCAAGTGCACGACATCATGGAACGCGGTTGCACCTCCAACCAGTTGCGCTGCATCAAAATCCGCGAAGCGGCAATGGAACAACGGATATACGATGCGCTCATTGCCGAACTCAATGCACTAAATGCATGACCAAATGCATGACCAAATTGCATGACCAAATGCATGACCAAATGTATGACCAAATGCATGACCAAATGCATGAATTATACGCGGTCCTCTATCTTCTTGAACAGATCCTGATTGTAAATGAGGTTGCCGGTGGGTTTGTACGACGCAATCGGTTTGAACTCCCCCGCGGGTTTTTTAGCTGACGCGGTTGCTGCCGCTGTGGCGCCCTTCTTGTTGTACATCATCAGGTTCAGGTCGCTGTCCGGCGTGCCGTCTGCTGCCGCCGTGGCTGGATCCGCATCCGAAACATAATTTCCAAACTTGTCAATCACGGTTCCCGTCTTCTTTTTGATTTCGGTGCGCACATAGTTGGGCACGTAGTGCTTCCACGAAATGAACAGCAGGTTGGGGTGCGTGTATCGCACCACAAAATCGTTTTCCTCCAGCTTGCTGATCATGTACGTGATGCACGCATTCTTGTCATAATTTGGCACCCCCATCAACATTTCCGGCACCAAGTACCAGCAAAATTGCTGGCTCTTCTTTTGACGGGCGGCCACCTTGATTTTGTCGTGCACCCGAGTCAGGATGCGGTTGAACGTGTACAACTTTGCTAAATCCTCCTGTTTTTTTTGTTCGTACAATTCGTCCAAATTCAGCTTTTCCACATTCTCTCGGTTCTCTTCGTTGCGATTTGAAAAAATGTTGTCCATGATACCTGTCAGAGGCACTATTAACACCACTTTAGATTTTTTAATAAATCATTGCAACGAACGAAATGGAATGGAACGAAATGGAATGGAATGGAACGAATGTGAAAAACATGAATTAAAAACAAGCCATTGGGTAAACTTATATGACATATTGACAATAAGCCAAAAGACATGGTAATCAAACACATCGTCATTTGCGGGGGTGGTCCCACCGGACTGCTTTCATACGGCGCAGCCAAGCACTTGGCAGAACAAGGGTTCTGGTCGCACGACAACATTGAAACCATTTACGGCACGTCCATCGGCGCGCTCATTGGCGCCATGTTGTGCCTGAAGCACGATTGGTCCACCCTGGACGACTAGATCATTAAGCGCCCTTGGGAAAAGGTGGTGGTGAATTCGCTTGAAATGTTTGAGCTGTTTTCATGCAAAGGCATGTCCAAACCCAAGCTGCTGGACGACATCATGCAGCCGTTGCTGGAATCCAAGGACTTGTCGTTGGCGGTCACGCTGGCCGAGTTCCACGCGCACTCGGGCATTGCTCTCAATGTGTTCACCGTGGAATTGAACACGTTCCAAAAGGTGCAACTTTCGCACGCAACGCACCCCGATTTGCCGCTCATGGATGCCATAAAAATGAGCGCGTGCATGCCGATGCTCTTTCAACCCATCATTCGCGACAACTGCTGCTACATTGACGGCGGCGCCATCTCCAATTACCCGCTGCACGAATGCATGCAGGACACGCAGTGCCGCGACGACGAAGTCCTGGGTCTGAAAAACGAATGGAACAACCCCAACGAACGCATTGGCGACCAGTCGTCGCTCGTGGAATACTTGCGCTTCATCAACCTGCAGCTCGTGCGCAGGGTCAATCGCACTGCTCCGATGCACTGCATTCCACACGAAGTGGTGTGCCACGTGAAACCCGGCATCACACCCGCGGAGTGGTTTTCCATCATGTCGGATGCGGCCAAGCGTTTAGCGTGGATTGAAGACGGGGTTGCATTTGCCCAACAATTCTTGACCCACGTTCATGGGACCAGCGTGGGCAGCGCAAATGGGACGAGCTGAATCATTCGTTTCACAATGATGAATAATTTCTCTCTAGTTTATTATAAACAACCCCGGAATGGACAGTTTCAGAAAATCAGCGGAGTGGATCCTCCATAATAAAAAGGTCATTGGATACTTTCTGATTGCCGTGTTTTTTGCGGTGCTTGCGCAACAGTTGTACAACCGCTACATCAACAACAACAACAACAACAACTCGCAGCTCGAAGGCTACTCCAATGCGTCGTCCGATTCCGGTGCAGACAATCATTCCGTTGCGGTGATTCGCATGTTCAAGGTGGATTGGTGCCCGCACTGCAAAAAGGCGCTGCCCGAATTTCAAGCCGTTCAAGACCAATACGACGGAAAGGTTGCAAATGGGCATAAGCTCAGCCTTGTGGTGGTGGACGGCGAGGACCCCGCCAACGAAGCCTTGGTGAACGACTTCAAGATTCAGGGCTATCCCACCGTGGTGCTCACAAAGAACGGCAAAAACATTGAGTACGATGCCAAAGTGGATCAACCCACCCTTCAAAAATTCATTACCACCATGGTTTAAGTGCGCTTGCTTACAATTCTTATGCTTTATTATATTTTGCCATTGTAATATAATGAAGTAGCACGCACCATTCCATGCCAAAAACAGTTAAAAATAAAAAACGCGTCTTCTCAGACAAGGATTTTTTGTCAGGAGACGGCTTTTTGACCACCGTGTGGGGTCCGCCCATGTGGCACTTTTTACACACCATGAGTTTCAATTACCCCGTGCACCCCACGGCCGCAGACAAACGCAACTACGGCGCGTTCATAAAAGGGCTGCAGCACATTCTGCCTTGTGGACACTGTCGCACCAATTTGAAAACTAATTTTAGGAACCACCCGCTGCGCGCGTGCCATTTGGCCAGTCGGGAGGCGTTCTCCAAATACGTGTACGAACTGCATGAAATCGTCAACAAGCTGTTGGGCAAGACGTCCGGACTGTCGTACTGCGACGTGCGCGAACGCTACGAACACTTCCGGGCTCGGTGCACGGACGACCCTAAACCCCGCATGCTCAGACAAACCAAAAACAAAACCCAGAAACACAATAAACACAATGGCTGCACTGAACCGCTTTACGGAAAGTATTCCAAATGCTTGCTTAAAATTGTGCCGCAGGATGCACCCAATGAGACACTGTCCATTGACCGACAGTGCATCAAACGAAAGGAATGAATGGAATGAAATATTGAAAGAAATGACGCATACTACAACCCAAACTGGCTGAAACTGCTGAGCACCGGACGCGGCAGCGCGTTGTTATTTGAAAGGCTGTAATTCGGAACCTTCTTGCATTCAAACGAGGGTTCGGGGCAGCGTGCGCACGGCGGGCACGGAGGACATTTTGCGGGCGTGCTGTTGTTAGCACCATCGCCATGCTTACCATTACTATTACTATTGCATCTCACCGCAGGGCAGGCCGGGCAAACCGGGGGAACTACGCTGGATTTCAATATGTACATGTCCTCCTGGCCGGGAAGGATTTGGCTGGCGGGAATGCCTGCTCCGCTTGAGCCTGCATTCGCAGAAAACGGGGCAAACTTGGAATCGGCGTCGTCATCGCCTGGATTGGATGGCGTATAATCAGGATTGTAATCAGGGGCCGCGGGTTTGTCCTTGCGATTATTGATTGCATCTTGTTGCTTGGCAAACTGCTTGTTATCGGAATACATGTTGCCGTAACTTGAAAACTGGTCCGAGTACTGTCCCTTGCCTCTGTAAGGACTGGTGTCGGACGGCATGTTGAATCCTTCTAAACCACCGCCACAAGCCCCGCCCAGGAAGGAGCAAAACACCAGGGCCAACAGCAGCATCACAAACAAATGCACTTTGGTAAGTTTCATTCCGAGAGAAATCTTATGATTTTATATTAGGTGCTATATATAAATTATGTTATAATATTATTTATAAAAAATGCATTTATGGACAACATTATTTTAAAAATTGATTGCAAATTGGTTTGAATTTAAACAGCAACAACAACAAGTAATCGCAACCAAGTAATTACAAGCAACATCAAGCAAAATGAAGATCATGGTATTTGACACTGAAACCACCGGACTGCCTCCCAAGAACCGCCAGTGCATGGACCACGCGCAATGGCCGCATGTTATTCAATTAAGCTACTTGATATACGACACCGATGCCGATAAAATCCAAGATTTCAAGGACGTCATCATCAGCCTCGGCACGCACATCCCGCTGCCCGATGAAAGCGTGGCCATTCACGGCATCACCCGCGCAATATCGCTGCAACAAGGCATTGACATCCGCATTGCGCTGTTTGATTTCAAGATGGCGCTCGCCCAGTGCGGCAAGTGTGTCGCCCACAACTTTGAATTTGATAGCCGCATGCTTCAAATGGAGGCTCAGCGCAACCGAATGTCGTTCTACTTCCCTTCTCCATTCTGCACGATGAAGGTCAGCACCGACATGTGTAAACTGCCGTCGCCGCACGGACTGGGCTACAAGTGGCCCAAACTGCTGGAGCTGCACGAGCACCTGTTCCAGCGCGTGCCCAAAAATGCGCACAACTCCAAGATTGACACCATTGTGACGCTGCGCTGCTACCACATGCTGACACACAACGAAGACTTGTGCCGGAGCAGCCGCGAATTCCTCGCTTTATTCCGCAACCACTGCACCATTGAGTGCGAACGCGACGAACTCGGCGAATTCGGCGACATGAACGAAATGCCGTCGCCACCCAAACCCACCGAATTCAAAGAAAAGAATGATTGAAAAATGATTAAAAAATGATTAATGATTAACTAGGTGCCACTGCTACTTCTACTAAAACAGGCAGTTAACCAATTGCATGCCAATTTGCAAAAGGGCAGCGGCATCAAGAACTCGGGCGGCAGAGATCGGGGTTTGGGTTGATTTATTTTTTTGGGTGGTAAAAACGGTTCATCCATTGCATACATATAAAAATATAAAAAGACAG
>Ga0114982_1000845_pt1 | contig 16030 bp, 10 predicted proteins | sample Shrwel_input2_FT_FD_87183 | JGI IMG/M metagenome (GOLD analysis project Ga0114982, IMG submission 87183) | Subsurface microbial communities from deep shales in Ohio, USA - Utica-3 well 1 S input2 FT | ecosystem: Environmental > Aquatic > Deep subsurface > Shale gas/oil reservoir > Produced... | reverse complement strand
GATATAAGATCCTTTTATCAATTCAGCAATTCTAACCTGATTATCATTAATCTCACCTGATTTTACAATTTGTCCAACAGCATTATGAATTTCATATCTTGCTTTATTGGAAACTTTCGTAATGTTTAAAACATCTGTTGCAGGATTAGGATATATCTGAATATTGTTTTTTACTGCACCGCTTGTCTCATTAGTACCCAACACTAATACTTTAAATGCTTTAGATTGAGTAGTACCAAAATTAGTTGCTCCTTCAGAAATTAAAATATTTCCTGCTGCATCTTTCACATTATAATAACCATAAAACTGTATACCATCACCATCGGAATCATTAATAGTGAATACATAACAATCTGGTGTCAAGTTCCAAGTTTGAGTAAAAATAGCAGGTAAAGATACTATTTGATTTCCGTTTGCCACACCATTTGCATATGGTCCTCCAGAATACAAAGTAGCTCCTGAGCTATTTTTCAAGGTCCAAGTAGTTTCAGTGCCGTAAAAATCTGGCTGAAGTGTAAAAGTAACAGCAGTAGAACTAGCAGTAGGTGTAGTTGTAAAACCGCCTGCAGATGCTACAGCATTATTATTACTTGCTCTTGCGTCTGAAGTTCCATTTACTGAAGTTATTTGTGCAGAAATTGTAGAACTCTCTGGTGCAGTAATAGAAAAAACAGCATATCTATTTTGAGCCAAATTTCCTGTCCAGTTGTAAGTCTGCGCAGAAGCACCATTTATAGTGTAAGTAATTACAGCAGATGTAAGAGCAGACGTCCCTCTGTTATATATACTAAAAGGAAAAGAAATAGACGCTGTACCTCCGCAAGTTGTTACAGAACTACAATTTTTTTCCGCTTTTAACTCTGCATCATTAGCAAATAATGGTATTGCTATATCTTTCGTGGAAGTTTTTAATTCTAATCTTCGTGGAGAGTTATTCATTACTGCTGTCATTCTTGCTTTTTGATCAAGAGTAAAAATATTCATACAAGTATCATTTGTATAATCCATATAGTTCTCTACCATTTCAAAGAGTCCTGCTGTACAACTTGCAATAGGCACAGTACATCCACCATTTGCTTTATGAGCAGGAGGTGTATCATTACAGTAGTCTGTAGCACACGCTAATCCATTAGGATCGGTATTATCATCATCTCCCCATATATGTCTTAATCCTAAAAAGTGACCAACTTCATGTGTCATTGTTCTACCCTTATCATAAGGAGCACCTAAACTGAAAGACCCGTCATCATAATCCGAGCTACCGAATGTAGCATAGTTTGCAACAACCCCATCAGTATTTGCAAGTCCTCCAGAAGTATTCAGCCCTGCAAGTCCTGAATTTGATGGAAATTGCGCATAACCTAAAATATTAGCACTTGCTCCACCAAGCTGAACACTCCACATATTCATATATTGAGTGGGATCCCAGATTGTCTGTGGCTTAACTGTGGTATTAACTTCATCGGTCGTCCAAAAAGATTTACAAAGATTTACCCTGTCAATACCATTTGTAGGATTTCCGTTCGGATCAACTTTAGCTAAAGCAAACTGAATCATTACATCAGCACCAACTGGATTTGAATTAAAGCCTGTAGTTCCTGCTAATTTTCTGAAATCATTATTCATCACCGTAATTTGTGACTGCACTTGCGTATCGGTAATATTTGGTGCTGTACCATAAGCTTGCCCAGCATGTATTACGTGTACCACAACAGGAATCGTAATAATTCCTCCATTTTGAGATTTGTTTGCTTTACTATTTTCTATAAGTGGTGCTAACCATGCCTCAAACTCTGCATCACTCATTCTATCTGGATACTTAGCCTGTAATTCACGTTCATTTTCTGTTGATGTACATCTAATAAATCCGTTAATGGCTTTTAATTCATTTACTGTGTAAGTTTTGCCTAAAACTAATTTACTATCTCCAATTCTTTGACTGTAAGTCAATATACTTACAGCAGAAATGAAGAGAAATGCAATTTTTGATAAAATAGAAATCTTCATTATAAATTCATTTAATTCTTGACAAATATAGCTATAAAATACGATTAAGATAATATTTCATGATCATAATTAAACAAAAAATCAGTACTTTGGCTAAATTATAGCTATATCAATATTTTGAATAATTAAAAAAACAGAAAATGAAACTTTTTATCACATCATTCATAACATTAATTATAATGAGTTGTACAACAAAAAATTCAGTGGAAAAATCACGCTCACAGATTAGTAAAATTTCATTGACAGAACGTACAAGAGGAACCAATAGAATTTTCACGATAGAAAATGGTAAGCTTGAGAATTCTACCAATGGAAATATAACCTCTAAGCAATTAACAGAAAATGATTGGTTAAAAATTTCAACACTAGCTGAAAAAATCGATACCGAAAATATTTCTAAACTAATAGCTCCATCAACTAACAGATACAGTGATGCTGCTTTAGCATCAACTGTTATTATTTATAAAGACGGAAATGAATATCAATCTTCAGGTTTCGATTCGGGGAATCCACCTGCAGAACTGAAAGATCTTTATACCGAAATTCAAAGAGTTATAGAAACAAAAAAGAGCAGGTAAATCTGCTCTTTTTATTTAAAATTTATAAGCGATATTCCACGCAAATCCCATCAAAAATTTAGAAGAACTTCTTCCAAATCCGGGGACGATCATTGGAACTACTTCATCCTGCTTTGATGTTACCATCAAGTATCTCGGTTGCATATTGACATCAATGAAAAAATTTGATTCAAAAAGCTGAACTCTTCCTCCAATTGTGCCTTCAAGCCAGAAAGATGACTGAGAAGATGCGGGTAAAGAGATTGAAGAACTGCTTCCACCAAAACCACGGATGGGAATAGAAAAATATTCCTGATTATAAAACGAACCTGCTACTTTTGCACCTCCGTAAAAACCATTGAATTCATTCTCACTGTCTTTTGCAAGCATATAAAATGCTCCTATCTTAGCAAAAGGTCCATTTACTGTTGCATCGTATCCGTTTTTCTGATAAATATTTTTTTCAAATCCCGCTTCTACGATTCCGTGAATACTACCTTTTATTTTTGATGAAATAAATCCCTGAAACAATTGTCTGTCAGAAAAAAAGGAAACACCTGTATTTAAAGCATCTACTCCAACCATAAAATTGGGTTCATACTTCCATTTTTCTTTTGCAGTTTCTTTTTTTTCCTGAGCAGAAACCAACAGTCCTAAAAGACTAAAAACCGAGGTAAAGATTAGTTTTTTCTTCATTTTGAATAAAGTTTTGTCCGGATTCTACTTTTATAACTGGGGTTGGTTTTAATAACTGACCGCTTACATTTTCATAATTCAGCTTCGCACCACAACCAGGCGAAACGTAAATTGCTTTTGTGGTATAACTTACTCGTACTTTTGAAGAATCTCCTTTTCTTGTTGTTTTTACAAATAAGTCAGTATATGGAGATTCGTCGACACGTAAAGGAATAAAAATAGAATCTACATTTCTACTCCATCCCAAATCAACGGTTCTCACTCCATAGTCTACGTATATTTTCAGCGAGTCTAATGTCGTTATTTTATCTCCGTTTTTAAACATGATTTTCATTCTCGGCGTACCTTCACCGCTTTCGCATATGTCGTCATCTCCACCACAGGAAATCATCACCAGAGATAAAATAAAGAATGACAGTAATCTTTTCATTTCTAAATTATTTAGGATCTAAAGCCTTCTCAATGCGGAAAACCAAATCTTCAAAATGATATTTATTTACTACATCTGAAGCAGATTTTGCTGAAAGCTCTTTTTTAATGGTATTTAAATTCCCTCTCACCAATGCAGAAACATCAGATTTATCAGATTTATTATCAACGAGTTTTATAAGAGAATCGATATAATTTCTCTGAAGATTTCTTGTATAAATATCTACGTTCTCTTTTTTAAGAATTGAAGTATTTAAATCTGAAAGCAATTCGATCACAGAATAAGTATTGGGCTCAATAGCTTCCATCTGATACATATTCTGTAAAACCATCGGACTCAAAATTCTACCCAAAACTCCATTCTGAATTTCTTCAACAGTTTTTACCGGAGTTTTACCTGTCTTTTCAAAAATATCCTTTTTTATCAGCCATTGAGGAGTTGTGAAAACATTTTCATCTAAAAATTTCATGGCTTCTTTCTGATCTTTTTTAGCTACTACTTCGTAAACTGCTCCGGATTGCTCAGCCGTTTTTGGAGTTTCCATTTGTCCGCCAATGTATTTTGAAACATGACCCAAATATCTTCTGAACTGACCTGTAACCTGATCATACATCATATCAAGATTTGTGTAATCTTCGTTTGGGGTTTTCGTCCATTTTTCTAAATTATCTACGATTCTCTGTAAGTTTTTAATTCCGTAATTACTTGCAATCATTGCATTGTCACCCACTTGCTCACTTTGAGATCTTGGATCTAAAGGATTAGATTCTGTACCAAACCAAAGTCTTTCGTTTTTAAGATTTTTGATCACCCATTGATTCAGATATTCTTTTTCTGCATCTGGAGTTTTGTATTGATTGAATCTTTTATATCCCCACTCAATCGCCCAATCATCATAATCTCCGATTCTTGGGAAAATTCCGGCGTCACCAATATTGTCTTCCGGTTGTGCAACATAATTAAATCTTGCATAATCCATAATTGAAGGAGTATGTCCGTTTTTCTCCAGCCATTTTTTATCTCTTAATTTTTCAACAGGAACAGTGGAGCTTGAACCATAGTTATGTCTTAAACCTAAAGTATGACCTACTTCATGAGAAGAAACAAAACGGATCAATTCACCCATTAATTTATCTTCAAATTCAATTTTTCTTGCTCTCGGATCGTTTGGTGCAGCCTGTACAAAATACCAGTTTCTTAACAGCATCATTACGTTGTGATACCAGTTGATGTGACTTTCAAGAATCTCTCCTGTTCGAGGATCTGCAATTGAAGGTCCTGAAGCATTCGGAACATCTGAAGGTTTATAAACAATCGCTGAAAATCTTGCATCTTCCAAACTCCATTCCGTATCTACTTTAGGATCCGGAACTTTTGCTATAATTGCATTTTTGAATCCAGCTTTTTCGAAAGCTTTCTGCCAGTCATTCACTCCCTGTATTAAATAAGGAACCCATTTTTTCGGAGTTGCAGGGTCAATATAAAATACAATCGGTTTTGCAGGTTCTACCAATTCTCCTCTATTGTATTTTTCTATATCCTGAGGTTTTGGCTCCAAACGCCATCTTTTAACTAATGAAACTTTTTTTACTCCTTGAGGATCTAGATCGAAATCTGTATAACCAACAGTGAAATATCCTACTCTCGGATCAAAATATCTTGACTGCATTTTGTTTTCCGGAAGAAGCACAAATGAAGAGTTGATTTCTACTGTATAATTTCCGCTGACTTTCGGAGCAGGTCTTCCGGGAATAGCAGGAGTTGCAGGTGTTCCTAAAGTTCTTGCGAAAGTTTTTGTAGTATTAACTTCAATATTAGTAGGGAAAGATTTCACAAAATTTACAAATGACATATCTTTCTGGAAAGCTCCTACTCTGTAAGAATCTTTTGACCAAACAGAAAAAGCTGTTAATTCGTTATCGGAATTTAAAACATCAGTAACTTCGATTACGGTTGAGTTTTTCTTTACACCATAAGCTTTTACATCAAAAGCTTTTATGATAGACTGCACATTATTTCTGGTTACAGAATTGTACATATCTGAAGTAGAATCTTTTGCGTAATCCACATGAGAAATTGATCTTAGTAAAATTTTATCTTTCGGACCTTTTTCAAATGCTATTACCTGCTGACCGATTTGATCTCCTGCATAGCCAGAAGTTCCTGTACGCATTCCTGCAGCAGCTTTTGTTAATCTGGTTACAAGTAGAAATTCCTTTTTCAGCATAGCATCCGGAATTTCAAAATAATACTTATCGTCTACTTTATGAACTGTAAAAACTCCCTGATCAGAAACTGCTTTATCAGTAATGATTTCTTTGTATGGCTTTATCAGACTTTTCTTTTTATCATCTTTTTTTACTTTTGCCGTATCGGTTTTTACGGCAGTAGAATCTTTAGGTTTTTCCTGAGAAAATAAATTTTGGCAGAAAACTAAAGTTGCCAATAAAAAGAATCCTTTAAAGTTCTTAATCATATTATTACTATTTAGATTTTGTGTATTCAAATTTATTAATTATTTCTTCACCAAAAGTGCAATATTTTCCACATGATGAGTCTGCGGGAACATGTCTACAGGTAAAATCTTCACCAAAGTATAATCATCTTTCATTAAGGCTAAATCTCTTGCCTGCGTTGCAGAGTTACAACTTACATATACTACTTTTTCCGGTGCCAGTTTTAGGATTTGCTCGACAACTTTCTGATGCATTCCGTCTCTTGGCGGATCGGTAATTAAGACATCTGCTTTAGGATGATTTTCCATAAATTCATCATTGAAGACATTTTTCATATCACCACAATAGAACGTAGTATTCGTCAAACCGTTCAGTTTAGCATGTTCAATTGCGGCATCAATAGCTTCCTGTACAGATTCAATTCCAATAACGTGTTTAGCATTTCTTGCTACATACTGAGCAATTGTTCCTGTTCCTGTATACAAATCGTACACTACTTCATCACCTTTAAGATCAGCAAATTCGAGTGTTTTTCTGTATAATTCTAAAGCTTGTTTATAGTTTGTCTGAAAGAAAGATTTCGGACCGATCTTAAATTTAAGCCCATCCATTTCTTCCATTAAGAATCCTTCACCAAAATAAGTGTTTACATTGAGGTCATAAATAGAATCATTTTGTTTTGGATTGATTGCATAAACTAATGTTTTAATCTGCGGAAACTGCTCCAATAAATAATCAAAAAGCTTCGTACGGTTTTCTTTTTCTTCTCTGTAAAGCTGAAACAAAACCATCCATTCTCCTGCAGAATTCTGTCTCATCATTAAAGTTCTTAAGAAACCTTTCTGCTCTTTTACATCGAAAAAGTCTAAACCATTTTCAATTCCGAAATTTCTAACTGCCAAACGAATCGCATTAGAAGGATCTTCCTGTAACCAGCATTCTTTTAAATCAAGAATCTTGCTCCACATTCCAGGAATATGGAAACCAAGAGCATCTCTGCTTCCAAAGTTTTCTTCGGAACTGATTTCATATTGAGTCAGCCATCTGGCGTTGGAAAAAGAAAATTCCATTTTATTTCTGTAGAAATACTGCTCTTCTGCACCTAAAATCGGAACAGTTTCAAAATCGTCAATTCCACCAATTCTTTTAATATTATTGTAAACTTCTTCCTGCTTAAAATCAAGTTGTTTTTGGTAGCTCATGTTTTGCCACTTACAGCCTCCACACGTTCCGAAGTGAATACATTTTGGCTCAACTCTGAAAGGAGATTTTTCAACCAGCTCTTTTACCTCTGCCTCAAAATATTTTGATTTGGATTTTTTCACTCTTGCGTTCACTACATCTCCGGGAATTGCTCCGGAAACCAAAACTGTTTTTCCTTCTTCAGTTTTTCCAATGGCAACACCTTTTGCGCCTGCGGCAAACAATTTTATATTTTCAAGAATTACGTCTTTCTTCTTTCTCATATCAATTTCTATCGATACGGATATAATTTTTATTTTACTTCCGTAAATTTTCTATTTTTCTAATTTCGAGATCTTCCTTTCGGTTTTCACCCTGCAAAAATACAACAAAAAAAACCTTATCCGAAGACAAGGTTTTTTCTATTGTAATAAGTTTTATTATTTTGTCTGAGCCGCTTGCTGAGGAGCTTGCTTCACAGGAGGAGCTTGCTGAGCTGCAGGATCCATATTCATTTGAGGCATCATCTGTGGTTGAGGTGCAACCTTTGGTGCAGAAAGACCTGTTTGTTTGTCTAAAACGGTAATCAAATCTGCATCACCAAGATTTACAAATGATCTGCTTGCCACTTTACCGTTTTTGTCTACTACAATAAAGTTTGGCAATTTGAATCCGTAAACTCCGTATTTTTTAGCAATATCAGAATTAAGACCACCTTCTGCATATACATTGGTTCCCTGAATTCCTTTCATCATTGCATTGCTTGTTTTTGTAAACTGATCTTTTGTATCATCTAAATTTACAAATACGAAATTCATTTTAGACTTATAGAAATTCACTACTTCTTTAAGAACAGGTACTGTACCTTCAGCAATGTAAGGATTCCAAGATGCATAGAAAACCAAAACGTAAGGTTTCCCTTTATTTTCGCTCAATTTATATGCACTACCGTCTGCTTTTACCAATGACGCTTCAGGAGCATCATCACCAATTTTGAAACCATTGATCGTAAACTGCATTTTCTTGATATCAGCTTTGATTCCTGCATCTTTAATATCTTCTTCGATAATTTTTTTGATTTTATCAGTTGTTTTAGCCGGAGTCTGTGGATGAATATCAGACTGCGCCATTACAAATGCCAATAAATAATCTTTCGTTACCTGAGAAACTTCTTTTTGAGACTTCAGGAAATCATTAAACAATTCTGAAGTTGTGATGTCTGTTTTTCCTTTGCTTTTAGCCTCTGCAAATTTTTGAAATTCAGCACTCATTTTTGTTAAAAGATATTGTCTGTAGAAAGGGCTTGTTTTCACCATTTCGTCATTATTCTCTTTTAATTTATTCTCATAATCTGTAAATACTTTTCCTAATTTGAAAGAAGGATTTCCAGACATTTGCTTTTTCGTCATTTCATAATTAACCATAAGATTAAGAATAGCCACTTTAGCATCTGTCTTTTTCCACTCTACCACTTCTTTACCCGGGTTGTATTTTTTTACATTCTCATCAATATTTTTATTGATGTCGGCTTCAATTTTTTGCATTCCTTTTACATACTTTGCCTCATCACCAGACATCAACTCCTGAATATTTAAACCTTGTCCATAAGTGGAAAGGAATTTCTGACTCGCCTGAAAGAAATCATTATCATTTTTTGCATCACCGGTAACTACATATTCAGCAGGAAAAGTAGCTGCAGTTCCTGAGATATTTACAGTTTGACCACCTTTAAGGAAGATTAAATTTTGCTTTCCTGCATAGTTGATAACGTACATTCCGTTTTTAGGAGCTTCGAAAGTTCCTGCGAAATTTCCGTCTTTATCTAAGCCCATATTAATTAATGGTAAAGTAGCAACACCAGAAGCTTCTACAAATTCTACTCTCTCTAATGGAGCACTTCCTGCAATTTTTCCTTTTACTTCAACTTTTTTTGAACAAGACACTGCAAATAGTGCAATGGCAAACAACAAAAGATATTTTTTAATCATTAGTGTACTATTATTTTTTTTGAATGATTGAATCTGCGATTTCATTTTTAATTTTAATAATTACGCAAAAATAAGTTTTTCAATAAACTTACTGCTATTTAACAATTGATTTTATGAAAGATTTAACTAAAAATATCGCCTTCCTACAAGAAGACGATATTTTTTATATATTTAGCAAAATAGAGATTATCCTCTGTCTGCCATTGCAGCCATATATTCTCTATTCATTCTTGCAATATTCTCAAGAGAAATCCCTTTAGGACATTCCACTTCACAAGCTCCTGTATTAGAGCAATTTCCAAATCCTTCTTCGTCCATTGCTTTTACCATATTCAGAACTCTTCGCTTCGCCTCTACTCTACCTTGTGGTAATAGCGCGTATTGAGAAACTTTAGCTCCCACGAACAACATTGCAGAACCGTTTTTACAAGAAGCCACACAAGCTCCACAACCAATACAAGCTGCAGCATCCATTGCTTTGTCTGCGTCTTCTTTTGGAACCGGAATTGCGTTTGCATCCAAAGTATTTCCTGAAGTATTTACCGAGATAAATCCACCAGCAGCCATTACTCTGTCGAATGCGCTTCTGTCTACCATTAAATCTTTAATAACAGGGAAAGCAGCACTTCTCCAAGGTTCGATTACGATAGTTTCACCGTCTTTGAACATTCTCATGTGAAGCTGACAGGTTGTAATTCCTGTATCCGGACCGTGCGCTCTACCGTTGATGTATAGGGAACACATTCCGCAGATTCCTTCACGACAATCATGGTCAAAAGCAATTGGTTCTTTCCCTTCGTTGATTATATTTTCATTCAGAATATCCAACATTTCCAGGAATGAGGAATCTGTAGAAACATCTGATATTTTGTAGGTCTCAAACTGACCTTTAGTTTTACTATTTTTTTGTCTCCAAATTTTCAGTGTAAGATGAAGGCCTTTTTTTGCACTCATAATTATTTATTTATAGGTTGGAGATTATTTATAACTTCTCGCTTTAACTTCGATGTTTTCGTAAATCAAATCTTCTTTATGCAGAACTTCATTCTTAATATCATCACCCTGATATTCCCAAGCTGCTACATATTTGAAATTGACATCATCTCTTTCTGCCTCACCTTCCGGCGTAGCATGATCTTCTCTGAAATGTCCTCCGCAAGATTCGTTTCTGTGTAAAGCATCAATTGCCATTAATTGTCCTAATTCAATAAAGTCTGCAACTCTGAATGCTTTTTCAAGCTCAGTGTTCATTCCATCAGCATCTCCCGGAACTTTTACGTCATTCCAGAAGTCTTTTTTCAACTGCTCAATTTCACTAATCGCTTCTCTTAGACCTTCAGGAGTTCTTCCCATTCCGACTTTATTCCACATAATAAGACCTAACTTTTTATGGAAATAGTCTACAGAATGTGAACCTTTATTATTTAAGAAGAAATCTACTTTTCTTTTAATTTCTTTTTCAGCATCATTAAATGCAGAAGAATCTGTAGGAATTACTCCTGTTCTGATATCTGCAGAAAGATAATCTGCAATTGTGTAAGGAAGTACAAAATATCCGTCTGCCAAACCTTGCATTAATGCAGAAGCACCTAATCTATTTGCTCCGTGATCTGAGAAATTAGCCTCTCCGATTACGAAACAACCAGGAATTGTAGATTGTAAGTTATAATCAACCCAAACACCTCCCATTGTATAGTGAACTGCAGGATAAATTTTCATTGGAGTTTTATAAGGATCATCTGCAGTAATTTTCTCGTACATTACGAATAAGTTACCATATTTTTCTTCTACCCAAGCTTTTCCTAAGTCATAGATTTGTTGATCTGTAGGATTCTGAATATGCTTTTCGATAGCAGCTTCTTTACCTTTTTTGATGATCTCTGTAGAAAAATCCAGATAAACACCTTCTTTAGTATCATTATTTTCGATTCCATATCCGGCATCGCAACGCTCTTTTCCAGCTCTGGAAGCAACGTCTCTTGGAACCAAGTTACCAAAAGCAGGATATCTTCTTTCTAAATAGTAATCTCTATCTTCTTCTTTAATATTTTCTGGTCTTAATTTACCTTCTCTAATAGCTACAGCATCTTCAATCTTTTTAGGAACCCAAATTCTTCCTGAGTTTCTAAGAGATTCTGACATTAACGTCAATTTAGACTGTTGTGTTCCGTGAACCGGAATACAAGTCGGGTGAATCTGTACATAACAAGGATTTGCGAAATAAGCTCCTTTTTTATGAATTTTCCAAGCTGCAGAAACATTTGATCCCATTGCGTTGGTAGAAAGGAAATATACATTCCCGTAACCTCCGGAAGCAATAACAACTGCATGAGCAGAATGTTTTTCGATCTCACCTGTCACAAGATTTCTTGCGATAATACCTCTTGCTTTACCATCAACTATTACAAGATCCATCATCTCATGACGGTTGTACATTTTTATTCTTCCTTTACCGATTTGACGGCTCATTGCAGAATATGCACCTAATAATAACTGTTGACCGGTTTGCCCTTTTGCGTAGAAAGTTCTTTTTACCTGAACTCCACCAAATGAACGGTTATCTAACTGACCTCCGTATTCACGTCCGAAAGGAACACCTTGCGCAACACATTGATCAATAATATTTGCTGAAACTTCGGCCAATCTGTAAACGTTTGCCTCTCTTGCTCTATAGTCACCACCTTTAATGGTATCGTAGAACAATCTGTAGGTAGAGTCACCGTCTCCCTGATAATTTTTAGCCGCATTAATACCTCCTTGAGCTGCGATAGAGTGCGCTCTTCTTGGTGAGTCCTGATAACAAAATGCTTTTACATTATAACCTTGCTCAGCTAAAGTTGCAGCAGCAGAACCACCTGCTAAACCTGTACCTACAACAATAATATCAATTTTATCACGGTTGTTAGGCGCAACAAGGTTCATATGGTCTTTATGATTTTTCCATTTATCCTTAAGAGGACCTGCTGGAATCTTTGAATCTAATTTACTCATATTAGTATAATGATATTATTGAGTTACGTAATGAAAAATTGCAATAAAAATAAAACCTAACGGAATAAGAATTGAATACCAATTTCCGAAAGCTTTAATTACAGGAGTGTATTTTGGATGTCTCGCTCCGATAGATTGGAAAGAAGACTGAAACCCATGTGCTAAGTGAAGACCTAATAAGACAAAGGCTACAACATAAAGAACAACTCTCCAAAGATCATGAAATTTGTGATGAAGCTCTTCCCAATACCTTGTTTCATTAGGAACATTAGCTTCAATATATTTGAAATTCATTTCTGGAAACCAGAAGTCATAAAAATGCAAAGCAAGGAAAGCTAAAATCACGGCTCCTGAAATAATCATATTTCTAGACATCCATGTAGAATTTGCCGAACCATTGTTGTTGGCATATTTTACAGGACGCGCCTTGTTGTTTCTTATTTCTAAGATGAACCCCATTGCAAAATGGAATATTACTGCAAACATTAAAATAGGTTGCATCAGAAACTGAACCGCCGGATTGTAACCCATAAAATGAGAAGCTGAGTTGAAAACATCTTCACTAAAAACAGATGTCATATTGGTGGATAAATGCATCAACAAAAAGATCAGCAAAAACATTGCTGAAAGCGCCATCGCATATTTCCTTCCTATCGAAGAACTTGTTAAACCTGCCATATTGAGTTTAAATTTGATTTTCAACAAAATTAAGGAATGTTAACAAAACTAAAAAGTGAGAAATCTCAGTATTATACAGTTTGTAATCTTTCTAAATAACATTACAAAACATTGATACTGCGGGAAAAATTATAAAAAAGAAATTTATTTTAAACTGTAAATCTTTTTGTTAAAAACAATCTTTTCTGACGATGAAGGAAGTTTTTTAATTGTGATATTTTTAAGTCTGCGTGAGGACAAATAAGGATTGACTATATACTGTTTAATTTTTTCCTGATCTTCATCATTCTCAATCCAAAAACACACAAAATCATCTTTTTTAACAGAAACAACTTTGCCTTTTCGGTAGTGATGCACCAAAACTTCTTCTTTTCTATGCTCATAAATTGTAAAGGAAATTCTTGCAATAAAAAATACCATGATAACTAAAGATAAATTTGCTAATCTTTTAAAACTATATTTTACAATTAAAAATCTCAGAAAATATACGATAGCAAACAATAAGAAAACCTCTACCAAATTCATTGAAATATTTTCAAAAAATAAAGAATTGAAATCTGCAAACCCATGAATTACATTCAGCAAAAGCTCAACAATGAATTCATAAATTAAATTCATGATGCTAAAATCAAAACCAAAAGCCATTACAGCGGTCATTAAAAATGAGAAAACAATAATTACTTCTGAAAAAGGAACGATAAAAAAATTAGCAACAATGGAAACGAAAGAAAACTGGTGAAAATAATACAGAACCAAAGGAAGTGTAACCAACTGTGCCGAAATTGAGATAGAAACCGTATTGTAAATTATTTTTTTAAAATAATTGTTTTGCTTCGGAAAACGCATCAAAATTGGTTGATTTAACCAATAAATTCCCAGAACCGCCAAAAAACTTAACTGAAATCCTACATCAAAAAACTGTTGTGTTTCTATGATAAGAATTATAAATGCAGAAAGCGCCAAAGAATGAAGTAAATCCGGTTTTCTCTGGAGCAGAACATATATAAAATAAACCGTAAGCATTATACAAGACCTGACAACAGAACTTCCGAAACCAATAAACAGTGCAAAAACCCATATAAACAAAAGGCTAAATAAGATAATCGTTTTTCTAAATTTCAATGGTAAAATTTTACCTAATACAAAATAAAGCATCCCGAAAATGACAACTACGTGCGTTCCTGAAATAGCAAGAAAATGCACCAATCCAGCTCTGTTAAAATCCTTTAAAGTATCAGAATCAATTTCCGTACGGTCTGCCAAAATAATTCCTTTAAGAAATTCCTGACTTCTTGCAGAAATTTCAGAATGATTAATATTTTGTAAGATTTGCAATCTTTTTTGCCGAATTTTTTCAGCTAACGAAAGATCATTTCTGTGTGCAGAAGTAATTTCGCCATTAACATAGCATTGATAAAAAATATTTTTCCGATGAAGATATTGAGCATAATCAAACTGAAAATCATATAACGGAGATTGTGGTTTGCTTACAAACGCTTTAGCTTTGTAATAGTGCTCAAAATCAAGCTCTTTGCTCTCTTTTGGAATTAATAAAACTGAATTGATTTTCTGACTTCCTACTTCAACAATTGTCTCATATTTTTTATTCTTATCTGTAGAATTTAGTTTTTTAGTAATCTTAAAAACAATTGTTTTGTTAGGCTTAACAGAAATTTCAGGTACTGTTGTAGAATTCAGAAAATGCAGACAAATTCCAAAACCAAAAAAGAAAACAGAAAGAGAGAGATCTCTTATTTTTGTGACAAAGTATGATTTAAAAAATATCGATATACAAATCAGAACACAAACAAAGGAAACACCAAGAATAAAACTAGGCTTAAGAGAAAAATATTCCTGAAATAAAATTCCAAGAATAAAGCAACAAACTAAAATCGGAAGTGGCTGTCGGTTCAATTTTCATCATTTTGTACTACTAAATTAATAAAAATGATGAATACTTTACTGAAAATTTATTTAATTTTTAAAATAATATCAGCAGCATTATCGCTTGCACCTTTTCCACCAAGTTTAGTTCTCAGAATTTCAAATTCATCCAGCATAATATTTCTCTTATTACCTTCAATAATTAACTTTAATTCCTGAACAAGATTTTTTGTATTTAATTCATTTTGAATCAATTCTTTAACTACTTCTTTATCCATGATAAGATTGACGAGCGAAATGTATTTAATATGTTTCACCAATCTTTTTGCAATTGCATAAGAAATTTTACTTCCGCGATAACAAACTACTTCCGGAATATTTAACAAGGCGGTTTCTAAAGTTGCCGTTCCCGAAGTTACCAAAGCAGCTTTAGAACACCTTAAAAGATCGTAGGTTTTATTCGACACAAAATGTACATTCTCATCCACATATTTTTGATAAAAATCTTTATCAAGACTCGGAGCTCCTGCGATAACAAACTGATAATCTTCAAAATAAGGTCTTACAGAAAGCATAATCTCCAACATTTTTTCTACTTCCTGTTTTCGGGAGCCTGGAAGAAGTGCAATAATTTCTTTTTCACTTAAATCATTTTCAGACTTAAATTCTTTAATATCAATATCTTGCAGAGACGAAATTGCATCAAGCAAAGGATGACCTACAAAGTGAGATTTCACCTGGTGTTTTTGATAGAAATCTTCTTCAAAAGGAAGAATTACCATCATTTCATCTACATATTTCTTAATAATTTCTACTCTACCTTCCTTCCATGCCCAAAGTTGAGGAGAGATATAATACACCACTTTTATTCCGAGTTCTTTTGCAAATTTTGCTATTCTTAGATTGAAACCCGGATAATCAACCAAAATTAAAACATCAGGTCTGTTATTTTTAATATCTTCTTTGCAGAGTAGCTGTTCGCGACGTAACGATGTTGTTGTTTGCTGTTGCTGTTGTTGTTGTTGTTGTTTGCTGTTGTTGTTGTTGTTGTTAACAAACGTCATTACGTGAGGTTTTGGTTCAAATTCAAACATCGTATCACAGTTTTTCTGTTTCTAGTTTCTGATCATATACCTATTTGTATTTCTCTCTCTCTCTCTC
>Ga0114982_1000844_pt1 | contig 16033 bp, 14 predicted proteins | sample Shrwel_input2_FT_FD_87183 | JGI IMG/M metagenome (GOLD analysis project Ga0114982, IMG submission 87183) | Subsurface microbial communities from deep shales in Ohio, USA - Utica-3 well 1 S input2 FT | ecosystem: Environmental > Aquatic > Deep subsurface > Shale gas/oil reservoir > Produced... | reverse complement strand
TCGCGCATCAGGTGCAGGTGGTCAGCATATTAACAAAACGGATTCGGCAGTGCGTTTAACGCATGCGCCTACAGGTATTGTGGTCGCGTGTCAGAACCAACGTTCACAACATGCCAACCGTGACCATGCGTGGAAGCAATTACGTGCCAAGCTCTATGAATTAGAGATGAGTAAACGAAATGAAGCGGCGCAGGCTTTGGAAGATTCGAAGTCAGATATTGGTTGGGGAAGTCAGATTCGATCTTATGTATTAGATGACTCTCGTATCAAAGATTTGCGTACAGGTGTTGAAAATTCAAACACTAAAGCAGTCTTAGATGGTGATTTAGATCGCTTCATTGAAGCAAGTTTGAAACAAGGTCTATAACTTTAAAACGGCATTTTCGTTCAGCAATTTTTAGTTAATCGGAAAAATATGATATTAATATCGGAAAAAATAGATATTAATATTTATTAAATTCGATATACTGATTTTAGGTGCTGAACGAAGTTTTGCCTGTTGAAAATGTGGTGAGTCTATGGATATTGATGTTATAAGCAAAGCCTTAGCCAATCCATTACGTCGAGAAATTTTGCAATGGTTAAAACAGCCAGAGCAATTTTTACCGGTACAGGAATGTGGTGGCAGTTTTGAACGAGGCGTATGTGCAGGTCACATTGAACGCTTAGGAAAAGTTGCACAATCGACCATGTCAAATCATCTGTCTGTCTTACAGCAAGCGGGTTTGATTAAGGTTGAAAAATATGGGCAATGGTCATATTTCACCCGTAACGAAGCTTTGATTCAGCAATACATCGAACATTTAAAAAAATCACTTTAGAAAGAGTTTTTTTCAAAACTCATCAAAAAGTGAAGTTGAGGCGATCATGGCTGAATTAAATTCTGCGTTACAAGTAGGTGATTTTACGATTAAAAATCGTTTGGTTTTAGCACCTTTAACCCGTGCGCGTAGTGGCGCGGAGCGTATTCCAAACGATTTAATGGTGGAATATTATCAGCAACGTGCCAATGCAGGTCTGATTATTACTGAAGCCACAGTGATCAGCCCCAAAGCGGCAGGTTATGCGAATACGCCAGGCTTATGGTCACAAGAACAAGCTCAAGCATGGAATAAAATCGTCAAGGCGGTGCATGCGCAAGGCTCAAAAATTGTGGTTCAATTGTGGCATGTAGGTCGTATTTCACATCCTGATCTTTTAGATGGTGATATACCTGTTGCTCCAAGTGCTATTCAACCCGCAGGTGAAGTCAGTTTACTTCGTCCGAAGCGTCCGTTTGTAAAGCCTCGTGCTTTATCTCATGAAGAAATTCAAGAAATCGTAGTACAATATAAAAATGCGGCGGAACAAGCAAAAGCAGCTGGTTTTGATGGCGTTGAACTTCACGCGGCGAATGGTTATTTAATCGATCAATTCTTGCAAAGTAAAACCAATATTCGTGATGATGAATATGGTGGTTCGATTGAAAATCGCGCGCGTTTATTATTGCAAGTGGTCGATGCATTTATCGAAGTGTGGGGCGCAGGTCGCGTTGGTGTACATTTAGCGCCACGTGCTGATTCTCATGATATGGGTGATGACAATCCATTAGCGACCTTTGGTTATGTGGTTGAACAGCTTGATCAACGTAACATTGCTTTTATTTTCACACGTGAATATGCAGCAGAAGATAGCTTACAGCCAAAACTACGTCCGAAATTTAAAGGGGCGTGGATTGCCAATGAGAAATTAACTCCCGATTCTGCTAAAACGATTTTAGAGGAAAAACAAGCAGATGCAGTCTCGTTCGGTTTAGCTTATATCGCAAACCCTGACCTATTAGAGCGTTTAGAACATGATTTACCTTTAAATCAGGTAAATTTTCAAACTTTATATGCTGATGGTGCAGAGGGATATACGGATTACCCTGTATTTGAAAAGTTAGAAGCATAATCAATATTTAACATTCAGAATCACTCATGCGATTTACTAAAATGGCATGAGTTTTTTTTTGAAATTGCGCATAATGAGCTTAAATTGAATTCTGAAATATGGTCTAGGATGGCGCAAAGCAACGCAGTACGACAAACGCCCTTTTGGTATAACTTTTTACTGAAATGTATCAAGCCTTTATACCGTTGGAAAATTAAACAACGGGCTGAAAGTGAAGCGCTATTTCAACAAGAATGTCTAGAACGTTTTGGACCGTTTCAAGCGCCTAAAAATTTAAATACAATTTGGTTTCATGTGGTATCGGTCGGAGAAACCAATGCTGCGCAACCTCTAATCGAACATTATTTAAAATTAGGGCATCCTGTTTTAGTGACCAATACTACCAAGACAGGTCAAGCACGTGCAAAGTCGTTATTTCTAAAAGAACCATATTTGAATTTATTTCAGGCTGTGTATTTGCCTGTTGATCAAAAACCTTTACTCAAGCAATTTTTTGATCTTTATCAGCCTAAGCTTCTTGCACTTGTTGAAACTGAAATTTGGCCAAATTTAATTGCAGAGACCAAGCAGCAACAAATTCCATGTATCTTATTGAATGCTCGTCTTTCAGAAAAATCTGCTAAAGGTTATGGCAAAGTTCGCCGTTTAACTCAGCCGATGTTGCAGCAACTCACATGGTTATTGGCGCAAGATGTCGCAACTGAACAGCGTTATATTGATTTAGGTCTCGATCCAAACAGGAGTATGGTGGTTGGTAATATTAAATTTGATATTAAGGCACCGATCTCTTTCATCGAACAAGCACAACAATTAAAACAAGATTGGCAATTAGCAGATCGACAGATCATCGTACTTGCAAGTACCCATTCGCCAGAAGAAGAAAGTTTGCTGAAACAATTACAGTCACATTTAAATTCAAATCCAAAGCTACTGTGTATCGTTGTGCCACGCCATCCTGAACGTTTTGATGAGGTCTATAAAGTCTGCCAAAATTTAAATTTAAATACGCAACGCCGCAGCCTTAATCAGTCGATTCAAGTCGATACACAGGTTTTTCTTGCAGATAGTATGGGGGAGATGTGGTTGTGGTATGCGCTTAGTCAAGCTTGTTTTGTCGGTGGTTCACTCAATGAACCGGGTGGGGGGCACAATATTTTAGAGCCGATGGTTTTAGATGTGCCAACTGTCATTGGTCCACGTTATTTTAATTTTCAAAGTATTGTAGACGAGTTCGTGTCTGAGAAAGGAATACTTGTGGGTGAAAATGCTGAGCAGGTGTTGCAGCAACTTTTAAGCTGCTTAGATGATCTAAGCCAGAGTCAGCAATTGATTAGACAAGCGGAATTGGTTCTACAACGGAATAAAGGCTCACTACAAAAGCATATTCAATTGATTGATCATTATTTAGAACAAAAAAATTTATCATGAATATTGTTTTACTTGAATCTGATCCAAATATTGCATTGGACGTATGGTCAATTGAGGATGCTCGTCAAATTCAACATTTAAAACAACATCTTCAATTAAATGTTGGTGATACTTTAAAAGTTGGTATTCGTCATGGTCAGCGTTATCTGACAGAAGTTTTAAGTATTTCAGAGCAACAAATCAAGCTTAAATCCATTCAGACTGAAACTGTGCCTGAAAAGTTACCTGTGCATTTAATTTTAGCGTTGCCTCGTCCAAAAGTATTGCGTCGTATGATCATGGACGCAGTGACGCTTGGCGTGGAGCAGATCAGTTTAATACATAGTTATCGCGTAGATAAAAGCTATTGGCAAAGTCCTTTTTTACAACAGCTTGAGAGTTATGTGACGCTTGGTTTAGAGCAAGCAGGCGATACTATTCCACCCAAAATTCAACTGTACAAGCGTTTTAAACCTTTTGTAGAAGATGTTTTACCAACCTTGATTACTAAGGAAAAACCCGCTTATGTTGCGCATCCTTATGCTGAGCTAAAGATGCCATCTGCGATACAAAATGGATGTAATTTAGTGGTGGGACCAGAAGGTGGTTTTATTCCTTATGAGATTGAGTTACTCAAAAAAAATGGCTGCCAAGCAATGAGCTTAGGCAACCGAATTTTAAGAACTGAAACAGCCCTATCGCATATTTTAGGTCGATTGTTTGTCTGAAGTCTTTATTGCAGTAGGAAGTTGAGCAATAGGAGTAGACTGCATTTTAAGCTCTTGGATTGGGTAGGGAATATTAATTTCTTGAGCGTTAAATGCTTGCTTCACTTGAGCTTGAATTGAACTGGTGGAAGATAAAATATCAGTCTCTGTGGTGTTGATCCACCAACGTACCGTTAGATTAACTGAGAAATCAGCTAAAGCTGTGACATTGACTGAGAAAGCTGGTTGACTTAATACATTACGATCATTATTTAAAATATCTAAGACAATTTGCTTGGCTTTTTGCTCATCATCATCATATCCAATACCGACAATGAATTCACAGCGGCGTTGTTGGTAAGCTGTGTTAACCGTAATTGGACTGGTATAAACAGTTGCATTAGGAATGACGATACGACGACCATCATATGAGCGTAAGAATGTTGCACGAATTTGAATATCTTCCACAACACCTTCCATACCATTGACAATAATGGCATCGCCAATACGGAATGGTTCACCTAATAAAATGAGTACACCTGAAAGTAAGTTTTGAAAAATATCTTTGAATGCAAAACCAATGGCAACTGAACCAATTCCCAATGCACCGATTAATTGACTAGGGGTAAAACCTGGAATTGCAATAACTAATGCGATTAGGAAGCCAAAAAATAAAATAAAAGTACCACCGACACGATGGAGCACTAAAACTAAGTTTTGTCGTGTATAAGAACGATTACTCAATGTTTTATTGACAAAAACTTTAAATAATTTAGTAAGTAACCAGAAGATTACAAAGACAATAAGAGCTAGACCAATATAGGGAAGACGATCCCAGAACGCATTCACCATTTTATCAATTGCAGTATATGCGTCTTGGTATTTCTCTGTATGGGTAATCACCGTTTGCGTTGTTTTTGCACCCGCTTGATGAATAAGCTCACCAGTATCTTTCGCTATATTTGTTAACGTTGTCTGTTCGTCTGCCACAGGAAAATCTCTATTTCGCAAAGTAATGTATTGTGAGGAACGCAATCATAATAAATTTATGATGATTGCGCATGCTAAATTCAGTAACGACATATTCTCTATCTATAGAGCATAGAACATTAAAAATATTCTGTCGTGTTTTGAATAATTTGAGTTGGTGTGTCCCAAAATTCAGGGCTTGCAAAATAATACGCAAAAATAAACACACCAAATATCATGAATAAACTGAGCATGATCATGATCCATGCGATGATTTTTTCCCATGTGCTTGAAGGGCGGATATCACCATAATCATTACGATGAGGTGTACCTGGTGCAAGTAAGACATATAAAGTAAAAAAGATTTGAATGAATGGAACCAGCAGTAGCAAACTGAGCCATCCTGTTTTATTTAAGTCATGTAAACGACGAATTAGAAATACAATTTGAAAATAAAAAGCAGCAAACCATATTGCAAACATGCCGAAACCCCCAATCCCTGAAAATGTCGAAAAAAATGGCTCATGCACATTTACATTATTGACACTAAAACTGCCAGCAAGCGTAATGATCAGCATAAAAGCCAGCATACAACTGAGACTGAGCAGACCATACCAACCCAAATAACTCAGACGATTAAAACGACCTTGAGTAGATAAAGGATGATCTTTGCGTGGTGTTTGGGAGGCAGTTTCGGGATTAAACATAATTTTTCCTGTTGTTCTGTTTATTAAATCTTTTAAGCTTTACAGATTGATCAAAATATTCACTTATTTTAAAAACAAAAAGCATAGACAAGCTGTTAAATTTTAAATTATTTTGAGTAAATTTTTGAAATTTATCTTGGTTGTAAAATCATAACAGTCCTACGACCAAAGCCGCATTGTTTGCTCTTGTAAATGGTGACAATACTGCAAGAGAAAACAAAACATACCAATCAATTAGATGTGTATATCTAGGGTATGAAATAAAAAACCAAGGAAGTGAGCTATGAAAGAAATCTACCCAGTGCCTGAGAAATTTAAACAAACGGCAAGAATCTCGGAAGCAGACTATTTCAAACGTTACCAGCATTCGATTGAACAGCCCGCAGCATTTTGGGCGGAAGAAGCGAAAAAGGTTGATTGGATTAAACCTTTTACCCAAGTGAAAAATACCAGTTTTCAACCAGACAACTTTAAAATTGAATGGTTTGCTGATGGCGAATTAAATGTCTCGGCAAATTGTTTGGATCGTCATTTAAAAACCAATCCGCTCAAACCTGCGATTATTTGGGAAGGCGACCATCCTTCACGCCATAAAATCATCTCATTTGCTGAATTACATGATGAGGTCTGCCGTTTTGCCAATGTGCTAAAAAAACAAGGGATATGCAAGGGCGATCGCGTTGTTTTATATATGCCAATGGTGCCAGAAGCTGCAATTGCGATGTTAGCTTGTGCCCGTATTGGTGCAGTGCATTGTGTGGTTTTTGGTGGTTTTTCACCTGATTCACTGGCGAGTCGTATTGAGGATAGTCAGGCGAAATTAGTGATTACAGCCGATGCAGGTATGCGTGGTGGCAAGCTGATCGCACTGAAAGAAAATGTTGATGCTGCTTTAGAAATTGACGGCACGAGTAGCGTTGAAAATGTAATTGTGGTGCATCGTACAGGCAATCCAATTCAATTTAATGCAGAACGGGATGTTTGGTATCACCTTGCGATTATGGAAGTGGATGAGCATTGTCCACCAGAGCCAATGAAAGCAGAAGATCCGCTATTCATCCTCTATACCTCAGGTTCTACTGGTAAACCAAAGGGGGTATTACATACCACTGGTGGTTATCTCGTATACGTCAACACAACATTTAGAGAAGTCTTCGATCTCAAAGAAGATGATGTGTATTGGTGTACCGCAGATGTAGGATGGATCACAGGGCATAGCTATTTGTTATATGGTCCACTCAGCAATGCAACAACGACTGTTATGTTTGAGGGGATTCCACAATACCCAACATGGGCGCGTATTGGTCATGTGATTGATAAGCATAACATCACCATTTTATATACCGCGCCTACCGCAATTCGTGCCATGATGCGTGAAGGCGATGCCTATGTCCGTGAAAGTGATCGTAGTAGCTTACGTTTACTTGGTTCAGTTGGTGAGCCAATCAATCCTGAAGCATGGAACTGGTATCACGAAGTGGTGGGTGAAGGTCGTTGCCCAATTGTGGATACGTGGTGGCAAACTGAAACTGGTGGTATTTTAATTTCTCCATTACCTGGAGCAACAGCACTCAAACCAGGTTCGGCAACACGTCCGTTCTTTGGCGTTCAACCTGCTTTAGTGGATGGTGAAGGTAATGAACTTGAAGGTGCGACTGAAGGTAATTTGGTGATTAAAGACTCTTGGCCGGGTCAAATGCGCACAATTTGGGGTGATCCAGAACGTTTTATTGAGGCATATTTTTCAACCTTTAAAAATTGTTATTTCACCGGTGATGGTGCACGTCGCGATGCGGATGGCTATTATTGGATTACTGGACGTGTCGATGATGTGCTCAACGTTTCAGGACATCGTTTAGGTACAGCAGAAATCGAAAGTGCTTTAGTTGCACACGAAGCAGTCGCGGAAGCCGCTGTTGTGGGCATGCCACATGACATTAAAGGGCAAGGTATTTGTACCTTTGTAACGCTGCAAGCCGATGTCGCTGAATCTGAAGCACTGAGAAAGGAATTAGTCGATTGGGTACGTAAAGTACTTGGTCCTGTGGCAACGCCAGATGCCTTGCACTGGGCACCTGCTTTACCTAAAACACGCTCAGGTAAAATCATGCGTCGTATCTTGAGAAAGATAGCAGCAAATGAATTGGATAGTTTAGGTGATACTTCTACGTTGGCTGAGCCAGCAGTGGTTCAACATTTAATTGCCACGGTTTATCCAAATAGATAATGCTTAAAACTCAAAAGAGCGCTTCATGTAGCGCTCTTTTTTATGGGAACAGCTTAATGATGGTTTAAGTAGTCAGCGGTATTTTGCACTGTAGAGAAGAAGCCAAGAGCAGACAAAAATGCGGTTTGAACATCGGCTGCTTTGACAATTTTGCCATCATGTTCAAGATCACGAGTTGCGGTCGCATCGGCAATTACAATCGGTTGATAACCAAGCTCTTTGGCTGCGCGCGTACCTGAATCGATACAGATATGGGTCATCATGCCTGTAATCACCAGTTGCTCAACTTGATGCTGTTTTAATATTTCTTGAAGTTTGGTTTCTAAAAAACTATTTGGAAAATGTTTTTCAACAATTATCGACGAGTCTTTCACTTGAAGCTGCGGATGTAATGCAACACCCACGGTATTTTCTTGAAAAAAACTCGCAGTACTAGGATTGATATGCTGTATATAAATAATGGGTAAATGATTATAAAAAAAATGATCTTCTAATTGGTTGATTTTATTCAAAGCATTATCAGGATTGACCAATTTCATTTTACCATTTTTAAAATAATCGTTTTGAACATCAATAATCAGTAAAGCTTGTTTCATGGTTGTGTTTCCAAAGTGGGAATTAAACAAGCATAGGGAGTAGAGCAAAAATCAGATATAGTCAGATGAAAGCATTGTTGCCTGTTTTCTTTCGTAATGAAAAATGAATATTGAACTTGATCCGATTGATTTAAAAATTATTGAAATACTCAAACAAGACTCACGTCTAAGCCACAAAGAAATTGGACAAAGCGTACATCGTACAGGTCAGGCGGTTGGTGCACGTATTAACCAATTAATCGATGCGGGCATTATTAAAAATTACACTATTGCCATGCGATATGAACATAAACAATTCATTCAATTATTTTTAAATGAACAACAAGCATTCATTGAAATTGAGCGGCTGGTTAAACAATATGAACAGATAGATGAATGTTTTAAGACTTTAGGAAATGGTTGTTACATGATCGTCAGTCATTTTAATCCACCCCAATTGAATGCGTTTATTGAGAAGTTGTCACAGTGGTGTCGTTATTCGGTTGAAACGGTCATCCGAGAAATTGAATTGACTTAAAATAAAATCCCTCAAGCCGAGTCATGAGGGAAAGATTCAATCGTTTTTATTTTTCTTCTTATTCAATGCCAAGGTTATGCCGATTTAGCCTCCAGTTGAATTTCCTGCTGTTGTTCTAACTGACGAACCAACGGTAATACTTTTGCTCCAAAATATTCAACTTCTTCAATGAAATGTAGGAAGCCTGACAGAATGAGGTCAACTCCGACATTTTTCAACGCCACAATTCGTTCAGCGATTTGTTGCGGAGTACCGATCAAATTGGTTTTAAAACCATCGTTATATTGTACTAAATCGTCGAATGTTGATTTTGCCCAGTTACCTTCTTTTTCTGGAGCGGCTGCACCTGCCTCACGAGTAGCATCGCCGAAGGCATTCACCGCTTCAACATTGGCGTGTGCAATGATGTCATTTAACACGGCTTTAGCTTCTTCCTCTGTATCACGGGCGATAATAAAGGCATTTACGCCAACCTTGACTTGTCGATTGGCTTGTTTGGCTTTACTTCGGACATCATCCACTTGTTTTTTGATTTCTTCGACACTGTTGCCATTGGTAAAATACCAATCAGATACACGTGCTGCCATATCACGTGCAGCACGTGAACTACCGCCTTGGAATACTTCGATATACGGTTTTTGCACAGGTTTAGGCTTGAGGGTGTAATTCTGAAATTGGTAATATTTTCCATCGAAACTATAATTATCAGTACTCCAAATTCCCTTTAAAGTGCGAATAAACTCTTCTGATCTTACATAGCGTTCATCGTGTTCAGGCCAAGGTTCACCAATCGCATCAAACTCACCACGAAACCAGCCGCTGACCACATTGATTGCCACACGCCCTTGAGTGAGATAATCAATGGTTGCCAGTTGTTTTGCTGCAATTACAGGCTTCCAAGGTCCTGGTAATATGGCTGCAATCACTTTGAGTTTCTCAGTTTTTGCCAGTAAAGCATGACTAAAACTGACTGATTCATGTTGATTGTCTGCACCATAGCCTGCGGTAAAGCGGATTTGTGTAAGCGCATATTCAAAGCCACTTTTTTCAGCTGCTTGGGCTAAACGCACGTTATATTCGTAGCTCCAATCGGTGCGTTGTTCAGTCGTACTGACAACCAGACCACCACTAACATTGGGAACCCAATAAGCAAATTTAATTGCTGATTCTGCGATTATCATTTTTGTATCCTCTCTAAAGAGTTGATTTATGCGACATGGGTTAATTTCTTGCCTGACTTAGGGTGTAGGCGAGATTCAGCAGCATCTAGACTAGGAACGGCTGCTGAAGGTAATACCTCAGCTTGTTCAATTTGTTTATTAATACCCAAGTTCTGATTGGCTTGTTCAGTTTTGGTTTTGATCGCTGCTGCTCGTTGACCTTTGGCAGGTGCCCATTCCAAAATTGGTAATGCCCGAGCGACAGCTAAAGTCACTCGGTCTGACAATTGCTCGCTTTTTACCGTATATTCAGGCGTGAAGTCTCGATCAGTCGCATAAACACCAATGGGTAAGGTTTGTGCTTGGAAGAAGCTAAACAAGGGGCGTAATTGATGCTCCAGTACAAGGGCATGACGATCACTGCCACCTGAGGCAGCTAATAATACTGGTACGTCAACTAAAGCAGTTTGCTCAACGAAGTCAAAAAAGTGCTTGAATAAACCTGTAAATGAAGCTCGATACACAGGTGTACCAACAATAAGCGCATCTGCTGCTTCTACAGCAGCCAAATCATCCTGTACCCGTTGTGGTAATTGGTTACGGTAAATTGCCCCACCTAACAACGGTCCGATTTCACTAAGCTTTACAAAATGAACTTTAATATTGATTGCTTCTGAAAGCTCGTCAAGAATGGCTTGAACCAAACTTTCTGTTTTTGAAGGACTATTTAATCCACCTGATACTGCAACAATATTAAGAGAAGTAGATGGGGTATTGTAATTGGACATAGCAACTGCCTAAAAAGATCATTTCGAATTGCTATTTATTTATCTACATGATGGTATGTACTGTAAAATAAGGAAATGCTGCAAGCTTATCTGTTTTATAGATATATCTAGAAACATAAAGTTAAGAAAAATTAAATCAATTTAATGCTCTGTTTCTAATGGTTATTTCTGTATAGTATTTCTTGATTGACCTAGGTTGTGTGATTTATATCAATATCTGATTTGTTTTCCAGTGATTTGAAATAAACAAGTTTTGATCTCAGACCAACAGTTTATTTCAAAATAGGCTAAGATAGATTAAATTTGAATAAACACCGTACAGTGACGTACTTGCAGACTGCGTAAAACGCTTATGAATATTTTAATTGTAGATGACCACCCTTTATTTAGACATGCTTTGATTCAAGCGGTTCGTTATAGCATTCCTCAAGCTCAGATTCAGGAAACTGCGGATGTTGATGAGTTCTATGAAAAGTTGGAACATGGTTCTGAACCTGATTTAGTTTTACTCGATTTAAATTTACCTGGTGCATCTGGTTTTTCTGCTTTGGTTTATGTACGAGCACAATATCCAGCAATACCGATCATCGTAGTTTCGGCGCATGAAGAAGTGTCGATTATTCAGCGAGCGATTGCACATGGTGCAATGGGATATATTCCGAAGTCATCTCACCCAAGTCATATTGGTGAAGCGATTAAACATGTTTTAGAAGGTGATATTTGGTTACCACCGAATTTACCAACCCATTCTGGCTTTGATCCTAGAGCAGCAGATGAAACGGCATTAGCAGAGCGTTTGCAATCACTTACCCCACAGCAGTTTCGTGTTCTGATGATGGTCGCAGAAGGTTTATTGAACAAACAGATTGCTTATGAATTGGATGTATCTGAAGCCACGATCAAAGCACATGTAACGGCTATTTTCCGTAAGCTAGGTGTGCAAAATCGTACACAAGCTGTTTTAGCGATCAGTGCGTTAAATATTGAAGATAAGAAGATGTAATGTGTTGAAGCATGAAGTCAAAGTGCTGATTTTATCTAAACCTAAATAATAAAAAACCAGTTCATCAGAACTGGTTTTTTATTATGAATTAAGTGTTCTAAGCTTAGAACCTGAATCCAATATTAGAAACGGAACTTCGCGTTTAAGCCTACAGTTTGCGTATCTAAGTCTGCATTTACAGCATTTGCATTTACGTAGCTTGCACCAACAGCAACAGCTGGAGTGATGAAGTAATTAACATTCGCGCCCCAAGCTGAGTCACTTGTATTTGTAAAACTAGATTCTGCGTAAGATGCACCAACGCTTAACTTAGGCGTTAGGTATACGTCAGTTTTTAATTCGAATGCAGTGTCATCGCCATAGACAAGACCAGCTTCGAAACCTACAGCCATGTTTGTACCGTCGATGTTACCAACGTATTTAGTACGTGCAGTAATCGCATCTTGGTCTTGACCAATAGTTTGTGATTCAGCTACAGTTTTTACGATACCACGTGAAAGTACGCTGTTTGCATCTAAAGCAACTTGGTCAGCGATGTTGGTATAACCAACTGCAACTAAGAAGTTAGGTGCAAGCATAGTACCTACTTCTAATGCAAAACGGTCACCATTGTCTTTCTTACCATCAGTTTTAGTTTGAGAGTGGCTGTATGCAGCACTTGTATAAACTGGTAGGTATGGTGTAGGTATATAAGCTTCACCTTTAGCACCAAGAGATTCGTTCTTTCGAGTTACGATTTCATCACCGCTTTCTTTTGCAAAGCTATATGCAACAGAAACGTTTGAAGCTTGGTTTAAGAAAGCAGCTTCAGCTAAAGGACCTTTAGAAGTGTCTACATTTTTGAAGAAATAACTTACTTGGCCAGCACCAGTAAAGTCTTTGTCATTTTTCGTAGTATCTAAAAATTCAGATTGACCTTGAATTTCTACTTGGTAAGCGTGAGCGCCGGTCATGGCTAATAATAAAGCAGTGGCTAAACCGAGTTTTTTCATAACAATTTCCAGCATTAACAGTAATGGGTAAAGTTGGAGTCATTGTATTGTAACAAAATATGAAGTCAATGTAATAAATCGAATCTCCCGACGAGTGAAAGCAAATACTAATTTTCAGATTAAAAAATATGCAATTGTATTTTTTGTTGTCAACCAAAATTTAAATTGATTTTTTACAATGAGATATCTTGATTTTTAATAGCTTTTAAATGATTTAAGAAGGAAAATATGTAGTGTTTAGCTATTGGATAAAGCGATTTATATGATCGTTTTTTTCATTTGATTGTGTCTTAATTTTGTCATATCGACTATGAATTATTGTGACATATTTCATTATTCATCCTAATTATAGGATGAGTATCAATTAATTGATGTGTAAATTTAGTCTCTGATCGCATTATGACTACAAATTATTCATTCGCAAAAGCGATAATAAAAACAAATCCGATCTATTTAATCAACTTTACTTTTTGAGACATAGTTCTCATAATGAGCACTAAGAGGTATTTAATTTGCATTATATCTCATAACATTTCTTAGTATTCGATGTGTATTCACATCTCTTTTTACTAGCTCAGCTTTCCCCAAGGTTGAGCTTTTTTTTGTCTGAATTTTGACTTTATCATAATTATTGCAATATCTAGAACTTCACTGTTGCATCCAAACCAACTGTAAATCTGATTGTTGATATGACTAAGTTTAGATTGTCTAGATTTATGAATAAAAAAATCCCAACCTGAATTGGAAAGGCTGGGATCAGAAAAGGATGTTTTTAATGGAGGGAGAAAACATCCTTAAGGAATCACTGAACTAAATTCGCAGTATTTATCTAATAAAAGTATCTCGTAGCATGTTCAGTTTGTGAAATTGTTTATTTTTATGTTAAAGATTTAAATCTCCGATGATGAATTTTTAATGGGAATTAAAAAATTGATATTATGCTTTTAATTAACCATATGTTTTAAACATATAGATTAAACCATACTAAGTGATTATTATTTGTGCGCTAATTATTTTTTTAATACATTGTTTTAAATCGAATTATCCTTTTTATTTTGAGGGTACTTGATCAAATTTATTGCTTATTTAAATTGAAATTAAATTTAGAGAAAAATTAAATAATAAAAAGAATGCGATGTTGTTGTATATATTTAAAAGCATAGAAAAATGAGATTAATAATGCCAGTATATTTTGAAAATCAGGTAAAATTATTCATTGTTTAAAATTTATTCGGGATGGCTTTTGAAAAAAACAAGGTGGGTGAATGGGACGTAAGTTAAAGCGTGTCAAATTACGTTCAGAACAAATCAGTCTTCGACTTTTTTTCTGCATGGCTATTATAATTTTATCGATTTTATATATTTCTATTCCTTTGATATTGAATAGCTATAAAGAATATAATAAAACAAATCAGGTGCTTACTGAAATTACAAGTCTGCGTGCTTTAGTGAAAACTGCAAATAAAATTTCTAGAGAACGTGCTCCTTCAAATAAAGTCATGTCGAGTACACCTGAGGAAATTGAAAAAAATAAAAAAGAATTAGATGAATTTAGACAAGTCGTGGATGGTCAAATTAATGAAACGATCGCTACATTAGATCAAGCAGGTTTTAAATCCTTAGCTCAACAATTGCAAACCGATTTAAAATTTAAACTGGAAAACTCACGTAAAATTGTGGATGCATATGCTGAAATACCTCATTCCGAGCGGACATCTGCTCAGCTTGATCATGCCATTTTAGAGATGTTTACTGTATGGGATGAAAGCCGTACGTTTTTAAATGGCTTGATGGCTCAATCAAAAAGTCAAGACAGTAGAATGTCGAATTATTTTATTTCCATCTTAATTTTAACCGATATGCGTGATCAAGCTGGGCGAGTAGCGTCCAATGTCATGGCACCAATTACTTTTTCAGAAACCATTTCAGATGTGAATCGATCACGTTCTTTACAAACTGAGCATCAATCACGTTATCTTTGGTCATTAGTTGATGCGATTCAACCGCAGTACACCAAAACATCTGAATATATTCGTTTACATCAAAGAGTCAAAAGCGAATTTCTTGACAAAGGATTACCGTTGGTTCGTCAATTGTTAGATGAAAGTAAAGCAGGTCAAGCGTATTTCTTAACAGGCACACAACTTACAGAGCGGATTGTCGGTAAATTTACAACAGTCATGGATCTGCAAAATTATATTTTAGATCATAGTATTCGTATCGCTAAGCAACAGAATAGAAAAGCCAAACAACAGTTTATATTTACCTTGTCTATTTCTAGCTTGTCTTTGCTGATTGCGCTTTTTACGATGATTTATACCAAACGAAAGGTATTTACGCCTTTGATTAATGCCAGAGACATGATTTTAGAATTATCGGACAGCTCTGAACTAATTACCAAACAACCTAAGCAAGAGTTTTTATCGCTGTTTGGTGCAATTGATAACTTAAAACTTATGTTGAAGCAGCGAGATATGATGGAGTCGCAATTAAAAAAAATTGCAAATACCGACATGCTTACGGGAGTATCTAATCGCTTGGCTTTGGAAGAGTATGTTAATCATTTAATCGCTAAACCAAATGCGCTATCTCAGACCTGCGTATTCGCAATTGATATTGATAATTTTAAATTTGTGAATGATCGATATGGGCATATTGTCGGTGATCAAGTGATTACGATGATTGCAGATCAGCTTAAGCATCATGTAAGAGTTTCTGATTTGATCGTGCGCTATGGTGGTGATGAGTTTTTAGTAGTCATCGAAAGTATTGAAATGGATGCTGCAAAAGCCATAGCTGAAAATATTCGATCAGGAATTTTAAAGCAAAATATTGTGAGCTCGACTGTTGGTGAGTTGATTCAGGTTTCGGTCAGCATTGGTGTTGCGATTGGTGCTGAAAGTTGGTTGGAATTATTGGAAAAAGCCGATCAGTCGTTATTAAAAGCTAAAGTAAAAGGGAAGAATATAGTTGAGACTTGATTCGCTCAATTATTGAATTATTATAAAATTTTATATTTAAAGCATTA
>Ga0114982_1000843_pt1 | contig 16037 bp, 32 predicted proteins | sample Shrwel_input2_FT_FD_87183 | JGI IMG/M metagenome (GOLD analysis project Ga0114982, IMG submission 87183) | Subsurface microbial communities from deep shales in Ohio, USA - Utica-3 well 1 S input2 FT | ecosystem: Environmental > Aquatic > Deep subsurface > Shale gas/oil reservoir > Produced... | reverse complement strand
CTTGATTAAAGCTTGGTTATACGAGGACCAATTGGTTGTACGGTAGATTTTAGGGGCAGGCTTCTTCATCTGGAAATTATATTGCTGAAGAAACCTTCAAGAATAGCTTTGTGCAACAAAGCCGAAGACTTCTAAAAATAATATTTTTTTTATAATCATTTCTGTCTTACTATGCTTGGCTGCACATATTTGGATTATAAGGAAATGGTTTTTAACGAGGAAAAAGGATTTTACAGAAGCGAATCAATTAGAATATTGGATAATCAAAGTTGGATTGCCATTGAGTGTGATTGTGGCTTTTATCTTATTTTTTAATGAATTTAAGTCTTTTTGAAGCTCAAAATAAAATTTGGAAAAAATATGTTATTAAGGAGCCATTTTATAGCTCCTTAATACTTTAAAAGATATTAACGACTATTGCGGCTACGTCCACGTGGTGCTTTGGTATTTGGACGTGTTGTACCATTGGTCTTACGACGTGGTTTATCAGCTTCATCAGTTTGCCAAATACGTGTTGTACCGCCACCTGCTTTTTTCTTCCCTTTAAACGGTTTTTCACCTTTTTCTTCACGGGCTTTATCTTTGGCACGAGAGAAATGCGGTTTATTATTCGTTTTTTTAGCGAAAGAACGTCCTTCATACGGTTTATCCGCAGGAACATCTTTAAAGTCAGGATACAACAAAGGTTCAATTTCAACTTGTTCGCCAGGTTGTAAACCTAATTTGACCACATCAATAGAACCAATTTGAGTACGAATTAGACGTAAAGTTGGAAAGCCAACAGCGGCAGTCATACGACGAACTTGACGATTACGTCCTTCACAAATTTGTAATTCAATCCAAGTGGTTGGAATGCTCGCACGATAGCGAACAGGTGGATTTCGTTCCCATAACCATTCAGGCTCATCTACTTTTCGAGCTTTAGCTGGCAAGGTTATACCATCAGCCAGTTCCACGCCTTTTTGTAATTGTTCAATGGCTTCGTCTGTAACGTCACCATCAACCTGAGCAAGATAGGTTTTATATTTCTTATTGTCTGGGTGGGTAATAAATTGATTTAACCCTCCGTGATCAGTAAGAAACATTAAGCCTTCAGAATCTAAATCTAAACGACCTGCAATACGGAGTTCAGGGTCTTTAATAAAGCTTGAAACCGTTAAATGTTTTTCATCTTCACGAAACTGTGACAAAACGTCAAAAGGTTTGTTGAATACGACTATTTTCATGGTAAACTACTGAATAAAAAGGAGATATTTGATTGTGGTTGTGTTTTTACCCGTTTCGTTACCCGTTAAATTTTGAGTACCCGTTAATTTAGATAAAATAAAGCCCACTAGATGTGGGCTACTATAACAGATTCTGTTTTGTGTTCTTCGACTTTTTTCTTAACGTAAGAAGCGTACCAAAAAACATCATGTTTGCTTAAACGGACAGGTTGTTCAATTTCTCCTGCTTCAACCATTCCATAAAATTTGTCTTTCTCGATAGAGAGTAGGAGCATAAATTCTTTAGCTCTTATTCTTCTATCAATGATAGTGTTTTGTCTTGTCAGTTCATCCAGTTTGCTTGCCATGCTTTTTAGGATGTCTACATCAATATTTACAGCCTGTGACATATTCACCCCTCCGCATCCGCTTTTGGTTCTTCAAAGAACCGTTTTGCTTCTTCAAAATCTGATGTCTTTAGAGTTGGAGAGCCTTTTTTATGACAATCAACTATCTCACCAAATTTAAAAACTCGTTCAGCCATTTCCAAGCTGTCACACCAGTACATTGCTTCTTGAAACCATGATTCTGTATAGAACATTTCTTTAGCGTGATCTTCCGCAGTACCTTGCCAAATTTGCACTTCAAAGCAATCATCGAAAATCTCTAATGCAAATTCATTACGCTCTTTTTCAAACATGCTTTTGTAGCGATCAACTGTTTTTTCTGAAAATTCTTTAGATGCAGCAGGGCATTGCTCAAAAGGGCTATCACATTCAGGCCGGATAGCTACACACCATAAATCTGATTTACTCATTTCCGCCCCTTGCTGCTTCTAGCAATCCACCGCAAAAACAACAGTTTTTAAAGTTGTGTTTATGCGGGTGTGAATCTTCATTAAAAACAAAACCTTCACCACATTGAGTCCACCAATTAGAATCTTCGTCTTGAGTCCATTTGCATGACTCAACAGGCACCACCACGCAGCCTTCGAGTTTTTTAAAAACAGCGCTAATAAATTCAGAAACTTCATTAGCATCAATAATTGGCTTATCCGGGTTTGCATCTTCAACTGCAAATGAGCGCACAGAAATCCAAGATTGTATTTCGTTCTCAATATCTTTAGTCATTTACGCCACCTTCAAACTTTCTAAAAATTCTTTGCCATTGTTTAGATACTGCTTTAAAAATGCTTCGTATCGTTGCTTCATTGGCTTGTTCATTCGACCTGTATAGTCCATTTCTAAGCGTTGCTTTGCATTGAAATACTGGACTGATGTTTGCGTTCGTTTACCTTTGAATCCGCCTTTAATCAGCCAAATTTCAAAGCATGCGAGGATGTTTTGATTCACCATGTCGCTACCACTCCCAATCCAAATAAAATCAAAAACATCAATCCAAGTTTGAGTTCGATCATGCTAACCATCCTTCTTTGTCAGATTTAGCTTTACACGCTTGGCGAATAGTCATGTGAACAGGAGTTCCTTTATATTTATTCGATATAAAGGTTAGATAATCTAAGTTTTCAACAGTCTCTATAGATCGCAAATCCGCTTCATATTCTTGTTGCTGTTGCTGTTGCTGTTGCTGTGGATGATGATGATCATAAGCATCCTGTTGATACTTGCTATCATCCCAACGACCAGAAAAAATATCTCCCGCAAATCCAACTGAAGACATTGCTTTTACTAAAGCATCTGTAACCGATTTTTTTGGTGCATCTTCATCAACTAGAAGCTTTCCATTGTTGGTTTTGTACATTGCTTTCGTACCGCCCATTTGCTGAACAGAACAGCGCTGATCATTCCGCATGTACCAAAATTCAACGATAGCCCAATGAAGCATGTCGTCTGGACCACACGGCTGAAAACCTTGACTAATAATGTTGTGGCCCCAACCTAGTCCAGCGGGACCAAACACTTTTGTAGCTTGCTCTATTAACCAATATGGCTTAGGGGAGTTGCCTTTATAAGACTTACCTGTGATTGGTTTTACAGCAAGTGGGTCGGTTACAAATACTTGATTCCACAAACCCATGTTTTCTGATGTAGACTGAATAGAAACAACTTGAGCATTCATAGCATTCACCTATTTAATAGTTAGTTTTTTGGTACGAATAAACTCAACACCTTCGATTGCCGCACCATCTTTGTAGGCAAGCTTGATTGCATTCTTATTCACGGTGATAGTTGTCTTTTCAGATTTGAACTGAGCAGGTACTGCTTCTTCATTTTTAATAACAACAGATAATGGATTTTCACGAACCTTAATTGTTAAAAGAGGGTTCTTAATTTCATCCTTGCCAAACTCTTTCATTTGCCAAAGCAGCAAGTCGTGCAAACTTATGAAGGCATTTGATAGACTCTTTTTCTTCTTGGTTAAGCGCTCAATTTCAGCTTCAACTTGTTTTTCATCAAGGCTAAGTTGATTTAAAAATTTACCAACATTGATTGCTTTGTTTTCCCAGTCTTCTTCCTGAGCAACCATCTTTTCAAGTAACTCTTGAACGCTTTCATCGTTCGGATCAACACCTTCAGAAAGAAGGTCTTGCACACGTTCAACTGTTTCCGCTAAATTTGTTCCGTAATCGTATAATGTTGTCATCTCTATTCTCCGAGCAAATATCTGCACAATTTCCTAACTTTTTGGATTAATTGCGCAGATTTGTTCTCATTAGGCTGCTAATTCAGCTTTGATTTGATTAAGTCGGCTAAGTGTTTCAGTTAGATAAGCCGTTCTAGTTTTTGTTGAATATTGGTCGCTTATACTCAATCCAATGCTTTCTGTGCCACGCCCTACATAATTAAAATTAATCATGTTTCCGCTCTGAGTTACGATCGTGTCAGATTCATTTGAAAGACCAAGCAAATCACTTACAGCATCATTGATTCGATGATTTAAGCGCGTGATTTCGATAAGTTCAGGATGAGCGTTCATGCTTTAATCCCTCCGCGCAAAGCTTCGAATGCCTTACTTACATCTGATGCACTTCTATATGCGCCAAGCTGCATATAAAGTTTGTCGCCATCAGAATCATCAAATTCAGTGAAGTCGAAACCCTGTGAATTACTTGTCGTGATGAAGTAGTAGGTTTCACCCAACTTCGGCTCAAATGGTGCAGGAATCTCTAGGCTCAGGGTTATGGTGCGTGGTTTTAGGCGGAATTCAAAGCGCGGCTTATTCTCTAAAAAATAACTTAATCTATACTCATTAAGCGCCTTAATTGGTGTCCACCTCTTTTGAATACTTGGGTCATTCTCACACCAATATTCAACATCTTTCCCATCCGCCAAAGCTCGTAACGCATCAGCCCCACTAATCAAACCTTGTTGTTTAAACTTGCTTTGAGCAACAAGGTCTCGAAGCTGAGGGAGGGTGAGTTCTTGGAATTTATCTCCCAAGCCATTCCAAACATAGATTGGTAAATGACAACAAGTAGATTTTTCAGCATATAAGTGTGAGTACCAACCTCCATTTTCAGGATAAACACCAGCCCACTTAAAACCCAACTGCTCAAACAACTCCTGAGCCTCTTTACTCTCAGCCTCATCATTCACTTTGATTTTGTAGTTATTCATCTCACACACTCCACACAGCAGGGCAGATCACTTTGTAAAGTACGATCAGAGCTGCAAATAAACCGATAAATACAAACACCATTACAAGAGCAAATTCTTTCCAAGGGTCAGTCATAGCATTCTCCACGGAGCGCTTAAACGCGCTCTCTTAGTTCTTGTTCGATGACTTGGACGATCTCTTGAACATCAAGACGATCAACGTATGCTTGGATTTCACCATCTTCTGAATAGACGCGAATGTCTTTGATTTCTTTAACTTCGACATCAGTCCAGTTGTGACCAACACCGTTGCCATCTGGGTAAACGTCTGCAACGTATTGCACTTCTAATGAGTACTTCTCATCCAAGGTCTCAACAGCAGCCGTATTATTTTTAATGTCGATTGAATCAAGCTTGAAAGGAGCCATTACATAGACTGGCTCAGTAGGTTGCTTAGGCAGTGATGCATAAGCAGTAGCAACAGATACGATGCTTGCCACTAATGCTGATTTGACCAAACTGTTTTTTATGTTCATACTTATCTCCGCATTTGATGCAAACCGCCTAGAACTTCGAACCTCTTAGGCGGTTTTTGTTGTCTGTGAGGTTATTATTCAATATTGAATTATTTTAGTCAATACATAATTATTCAAATATGAATTATTTTATTCTTTTTTTGTAATCTATAATTTATTTAATTCTTATGTGAATAAAAAAGCTGCCTATTAAGCAGCTTTCTTTTAAGAACTTGTGATTACCATTTATCTACAGTTGACCACCAAAACACCCAGCCAAGCAATTTAACATCGTTTTGCCATTGCTCAGCAGTTAGGATCTCATCAGGATATTCCGTTTTATCTGGATTATCACTTACTATTCTTACAGAACCGTAAGGCAATCTATAAAGCCTTTTAACGCGGAACATACCACCATGATCAAAGGCAAAAACTTTATTGTCTCTGATCGCTTGCTTGCTTTTATCAATGCCTAATGCAGCACCATCCATGATAGTTGTTTCCATACTTTTACCATGATTAGTGCCACATGCGGCATACGCAGCATCAACTCCTGCGTTTTTTAAAGTGCGTTTGCTAAATCGCAATTTTCTCCCCGTTTCTTCAATAACTTGTGTAGCACCACTTCCTGCTGAAAATAATACCTCTTTAAAGTAAGGAAGCTCCACATCATCTTCATCTAATGGAGTTGAATCATCCCATAGTTGAAAATCTGTTAGAGAAGCTGTGGTTCTTGGTGTCACAGAGATTCCATTTTTCAAATCACCATATTTCAAATCACTCAAAGGTACAGAAAAATAGCTCGCGTACTTCTCCAAAGTAGTATCACGAATATTTTCACTTTCCCCGTTAAGGATTCTTCGAGTAGTAGGTTGTGCTAAAGCACCATCTGTTACTTCACTTAGTGAATTTGCATTCAAGTTTCTTTGTGAGAGTAGAAACTGCAAATTACTTTGAACTGACATCTGAGCAATTCCCAAGAACATTAAACAAGCTCTCATTATTTTATTCACATTAGAATAATGCCAATTCAATTATGAATAAAAATAGTCATAACGCTTTAAAGTAAGAATTAGCGATGGAATTAATTCAAAAAATGATCATAGAAATGCTAGGTGCTTTCACTCAGCAGGAATTGTCAACTTTAATTCCTGAATTAGCACAAAGCGATGTCAGCAAAATAAAAACGGGAAAGTTTAAAGACATCAGTCATTCAAAGGCGGAAGCAATTAAATTTTTCTATTTCTCATGGAAACAAAAAGCCCCAGCTACGGCAAATAGCTAGGGCGGTCATTCACACAGGAGTTGCTGTATGAACTATCAAATATTAGCAGACATTGAACTAAATCGGAAGATTAGTTTATTTCAAAAAGCGGTTGAGGCTTACGTTCTTAATCGGACACTCGAAAACTCTATGGCAGTTGCAAAAGCTAAAGCTGACTTGGCTTGTTTTGTGTGGGGTGGCTGATGAGTGCGTTAAAACAAGCTGAGATTATTCCAATCTCAAAAGGTAAGGGCAATATGACAGATAAGTTTGAGGAAGGTCATGTCCGCTCAAGTTGGCAGTACAGACGTGATGTATATCCATTCTTATCTGATGCAGCTCGCCATGTCTATTTCATGCTTGAGGGTTATATCAACGGGTTTAACAAAGAATCTGACTATGTTAGCTACTCGCAGATTCAAGAAGAAAAGCGTCACAAAGACAATCCAAAAGCAAGAAAATCTAGCTCAAAAACTGTTGGTAAAGGGCTTGAGGAATTAATTTCATTGGGTGTTATCAGTGTTATTTCTACACATCCGAAATTAGGAAATCAGTACAAGATTAATGAAGTTTCACTAGCTGACCACTTTACTAAGGAAAGTACTTCACCTAGTACAGCACTTTACCTAGTAAAGCACGACCACTTTACTAAGGAAAGTACTAGCACTTTACCTAGTAAAGACACAATAGATAATACTTATAGAAATATTTATAGAGAGAGTGACGCTCAACAAAATCCAGTCGATGAAGTTTTAAAAATTTGGCAACCTGATTTACATCAACTCAATTCTTGGATGCAAAGATCAGGATTACCAAAAATCAATCAAGCTCAAGTCGAAGAATTACTACTTGAAATCAATCCTCACTACGAAAGCAAAATTCATACTGGTGCAGTGACACCAAACCAAATGTATTCAAACTTCGTAAAGTGGGTAAAGCGAGATTTCAAACTCACTGAAAAACTATTCAAACAAGCTGCTCAAGATAATACCCAAGTTATCAATCCTGAAAATTTTCAAGCTGACATGGGGGATTGGTAATGAGTCATATCCATAATATCCCGATGGAACAAGCTGTACTTACAGCACTCATGACGGTTGCAAACTCGTTTGACGTGGTGAGCAATGATCTTGATGAAAACTGCTTCTTTCCAGAGCGTCATAAGCAAATTTTCACAGCAATTGCAGAATTGGCCAATGAAAATAAACCCTATGATTTCGTAATGGTTGAGCAACAACTCAAACAGAAAAATGTAATCCATTTGATTGGTGGCTCTGAATACTTACTTCAAATGAGCAGCGAAGCACCTTCGAGTTTTTACAATCTTGAGTCGTATACGGCTGAACTCAATAAGTTCAAAGCTCATCGTGAAGTAGAGAAAATGGGTGAGAGTATTGCTCAAATCTCACAAGACCTAACCATTCCAGATATTCACATTGCAGCCGAAGCGATTCTTGACGGCAAGAAAACAAACACCGATGTTGAGAAATCAAGTTTTACGTTTGAAGAAGCATTAGTTCGTGCATCAGATCGCTTGATCCAGAAGGCAGAAGCGAAAGCCGCCAATAAATTTACTGGTGTGCAATTTAATCTCAAACACTTGGATAACTTGGTAGGAACAATTCAGAAAGGCCATTTCTGTGTTGTGGGAGGAAGACCAGGTTCTGGTAAATCTACGTTAGCTCAAATGCTGACAACACAAACGGCTTTGCGCTTTGAGGAAGCAGTATTGGTGATTTCGGCTGAAATGGATGTAGAGACATTCACGAATCGTTGTATCTCTGCATTAGCTCAAATCCCATATGACAACATTCACAATGCTGAACTCTACGATGGGATGCTTCAAGAGTTTGTTTACGCTCAAGAGAAATTCAAGAGATTGCAGATTCACATCGAAGATAAGCAAAAACCAACAATTGCGGAAATTCATTCGTATGCACGTAAGGCTAAACGCAAATATAAGCGTCTTGGCTGCATTGTTATTGATTACTTGCAGTTAGTACGCGACCCAAGCAAGAAAGAACGCTACCAGGAAGTCAGCTCAATTAGCCGTGATTTAAAAGCGTTGGCTAAAGAATTTAATTGTCCAGTGATTGCTTTGGCACAGTTAAACCGTGAATCAGAGAAAGGTAAACGCCCTAAAGCTTCTGATCTAAAAGAATCGGGACAGATCGAGCAGGATGCAGATCAAATCATATTAGCTCATCCAATTCTTAATTCAGATGATGAGTTACCAAGCGGAATCACAGAAATCATTGTTGCGAAAAATCGTCATGGCAAGCGCGGTGTGGTGCGTGTTTTAGATCGCTTAGACATTTGTCGCTTCGCAAGTATTAGAGATGAAGTGGGAGGTGCAGCGTGAAAGTACTTGTAGCTTGTGAAATGAGTGGTGCTGTACGTGATGCGTTTATTCGACTTGGTCATGATGCGATTTCTTGTGATATCCAGGCAAGTGAGTCTGACTTTGGACCTCATTACCAAGGTGATGTTCGTGATCTGCTTGATTACCCATTTGACTTAATGATTGCTCATCCACCATGCACACATATTGCAGTTAGTGGAACGCGCCATTTTGAGAAAAAGATAATGGATGGTCGTCAACATTCAGCTGTTAGTTTTTTCATGATGTTGGCAAAAAGCCAAATCCCACGAATAGCAATAGAAAACCCTGTTTGCATCATGTCAAACATGTGGCGGAAACCTGATCAGATTATTCAGCCCTGGCAATTTGGAGACTCTTTCCAAAAGACTACATGCCTTTGGTTGAAAGGATTACCCAAGCTTAAACACACCAAAATTGTTGACAAAGGCGAGTTCATTACTTTTGACAGTGGAAAGCGCATGGCTAAGTGGTATGCAAATGCAACAGGCGATCGTTCAGTAGTTAGAAGTCGCACTTTCCAAGGTATTGCCGATGCTATGGCAATGCAATGGGGTGGGGATGTTAAACAGCGCGAACAAACTGACCTATTTGGAGAAGCGGTATGAACCAAATCCCAACAATTACTCAAGTGAAGCAAGCACTTCACAAATTAGCTGAACAGAAGAATAGACCATATTACGAGCTTTGCACTGCGAAAGAAGTGAAGTACGCATTAGAGAATGGGTTAGAGCATCCGTTGATTGATGAGTTAAGAGGGTTAATTCAGGAAAGAACGATTCCTCAAGACATTACTTATGACAAGAAAGTTTCACATGCAAGATTAACTAAAAAACGTGTGTATCCAACGAGAGAGCAAGAAATTGGAATTATTCGTTGGTTGAATGAAAGTCGTTATTCATTGTCAAAGATTTCAAGAGTAGCAGATTGTGGTGGCTCAACACTGTCACAGATCAGACTTGGCAAGCAGAAATTCACCATGGATGTTTATAACAAGATCATCTATGCGCAGAAAGAATTGGGAGATATGGCATGAGAAAAACTAAGCAAGCTCCAAAAGCAAAACACTATCAACTTAGTTGGAACGTATTTCATGCAGTGGAAGTGGTTGAGCAGTATGAAGCTCAATCAGGAGATACAAGCGGAGTATTACCCTTTCCAGTTCTAGCAAAGATTTATCGCGGAAATCTAATGCCAGCGCTTCAGCTTGGAAAGATTGTGAATCATCAAACTTATGGTGTGACTTTCTTCGCAAAGATTAAGAGGGATTCGGGCGAAGAGGGTTTGGTTGAGCGTGGATTTCGCATTGATACACCGATGAAGCTCTCAGAGTTCATCAACGGTTATGAGAACTGCTATGTGAACAAAGGGCATGGATTGAAAGTCAAAGGATGGAAGGGTGCTAAAGAGGAGTGGTTGTTGATGATGGACCAAGAATTCAAAAACGATACATGTCTTGATGCGTGGGCAGTGGCTAATTGCTTAGTGAGGGCGAAGGTATGATTAAGAACATTACAAAACGTGACTCAGTTGAGGAGCAAAGCCAATGAACGCGATCAAATTCATGAAAGAGCACGGTGTTGAGAAGGCGAGGGAAGTTGTTGCTAAAGACAAGTTCGTTGCCGACCTTTGTTTAATTACTCCATCAGGCAACCTAATTTACTACAAAGAAGTTAAAGGTTCATTCCCTGAAGTAACTGATTTCGGGAGGGTTGAATTGACTGCTGATGATTATTTGATGTTTGATCTTTCCGACCTCAAGCGCCTAGTTGAGAGCTGGGAGTTGGTGGAGTCTGTAGGTGGATTGGAAATTGCGAAAAAAATTACTTTCCAAAAGAGATTAAGAAACGAAAAAGCGACCCATTTCATTCAACACACTGAGAATCAAAAGTTGATTCAATTGATAAGTCGCAATCAAAAAAAGCCTGAATCCTCAATTGAGTTTGAGAGATTTGAACAAGCCATCGCAGATTACGAGTCGATTTATGGAGGTGAGCATGTTTAAGGTCGAGGATAAGGTTGTTTGCACTGATGATTTTGAAGGTAGAACAGATCTAACAACAAAGGAAGTGGCTCGCTGTATTACTGTAAAAAAAATTACAGGATTAATCGATGATTGGGGATTGGAGCTAAATGACGGTGAGCATTGGGTGGCTAAGGGTAGATTTCGTCACGCCACACCCGAAGAAATCGCAGCTGGTCATCGCATTGACAAATCACCACTGATGCAACATTTAGACAAGTGTGAAGAGCTTGTTAAGACATGGCCGAAATGGAAATTACAGAGTATTCGTGATGCTTTTGGTATTCCAGTTTTAGCCAACGACATGGGCGACGACTCACACATTGAGAATCATATCTCTAAGAATTGTAAGGTGATTGATTATGAAATTGACTGAATTGCAAAGAGAAGAACTAAAGCAAAAATATGATGGTCGTTGCGCTTACTGTGGTGATGAATTGACTGAAAAATGGCATGCAGACCATCTTGAAGCAGTGGTGCGTGATTTGGTTACAGGTAAACCTGAGAAGCCAGAAAACGATGTGTATGAAAACTTAATGCCAGCATGCACCCCGTGCAATCACAACAAGAGATCAATGTCACTTGAAGCATGGCGTGATCTATTAGCTCACTATCGTGATGTGCAAGTGCCAAGAGATTGCTCTCAGATTCGCCATCTCATGCGCTTTGGTTTAGTTGAGTTTATTCAAAAACCAGTAGTCTTTTATTTTGAGCAGGTGAAGTGATGAGAAGTGAATTTGAGAAATTAGAAGAAATAGCAAACCTATTCAAAATAGGTAACTTTCAATTCAATGAAGATGAAGGCAATTACACAGGAACAAAAGGCACAGCACTATCTTACTTGCGCGGTGCTTGGGTTATATACCAACACCAACAATCCAAAGTGGATGATCTGACAAAGCAACTCACAGATCAAGGTCAGCGATTTAATGAACAATCTCAACGTGTCAAAGATTTAGAGCACAGGAATGGAGAGCTGCAAAAACGGGTGGATGCTTCTAGCAAGGTTTTGGAATCAATCCGAAAAGAGATAAAACACGGTCATTTATCAGATGATGAATCTCAAACTCTATCCAGTTACGCGAATGATTTAGAGCAAGCGCTCAAGGGGGAAAAACAATGAATTTTGATAATGAAATGATTAAGGGTATTTCTCAGAGTGATTTTGAAAAAGCCTTTGCTAAGCAGATGATGAAAGATCGAGTTTCCGATCAGATGCAAAAGGATATGGAAGCTCTGCAAAAACTTAATAGTGGCAATTATGTGATTGTGCCAAAAGAACCAACCCAAAGAATGCTTAACGCTGGTCATGTCGCGATGAATCCTGTCAAAGGTTCAGATGTACATTCGGGCACTAATCAAAAGCGTCGTGAATGCTACAAGGCAATGTTAAGGGCTTATCAGGAGTATGGTGACCAATGAACACAACATTTAAAGAGGCTCAAAGAAAGCGTTCTCAACCAGTGGCGCGTTCTAACGTAAAACAGAAATTTAGATCAAAGGTCAGCAAAGGTGAGGCTCTGTTGGAGAATCATCTTAACGCTCTAAAGATTCCATTCACCAAGGAGTTTAGATTCCATCCTGATCGTAAATGGCAAGCAGATTTCAGAATTGATGACATGCCTATTTTGGTTGAGGTTGAGGGTGGGGTATTTAGCAACGGCAGACACACAAGAGGTGAAGGCTACACAAAAGATTGCGAGAAGTATTCAGCAGCAGCGGTAAACGGTTGGTTCGTGATTCGTGGCACTACAGCACAGATCAAAGCAGGATTAGTCATCCAATGGATTGAGAAGCTTATTGAACGGTTGAGAGGTGGGTGATGGATAGAGAAGCATTGGACTTAGCAAGACGTTGGAATACGCAGAAGATTAAGCATTGGTACTCAAATATTTGGTGTGATTTGCTCGATTCACTAGAAGACTTTTTACACCTATTACTACTGATATTACGCTTAATTTTATCACCAGTATTAGTGTTGATCTGTATTTTCGACATTAGATCAACTTATAAAAAGCTCAACACTTACGACAAAGAAAGTCGTGAGCGAGTAAGAAAACACATAGAACGATCAGAAAAGAATTGAGGTGACGGTATGAATGCGGCAGTAAATCACATTATGCAAACGGTGGACTGGACTCGTTTTAGTCTTGAAGAGTGGCTTTATCAGTTTGGTGCTTGGATGCATTCAAACTCAGGAACTTGTGGTAAGAGCATAAACCCGATTGCTGTCGCTATGGATCAGGCAGTAAAGAAGCGTAAGCAGCAAATCAAAGGTAAAGATCAAATAATTGCTGACTGGATTGGAAGTTTAGATAGTTTTCCTCAAAAAAGAGGAAAACCTACTACATGTGAAATAACAGACAATGAAGCAAGAGCAGTTCAAAGACTAATTCTAGATATGCAAGGGAAATCGCATGTGCTTGATGAGTGGCTCGATGCAGTGATTGATCGTTATTTCTATGGTAACTCGTGGCCTAACATGGTGATAAAGGTTGGTCGTGTTGATAACCCTACAATCTTACGCTCAGAAATGGATGCACGTTCAGATGTTAAATGCGGCTTGGCAGCGCTTCACAGCCGATATGGATTTATTAAATATAAATAAGCTACTTAACTTGACCCTGTACAGGGAATATGGCATATTCGTGTTATAGTGGCGTAAGTTGTATGTAGGTCACTAAGGCGATGGATTCTTACAGCATCTTTCGCCGATTCGAGATTAAAAATGCCTGAGAGTGAAATAGTCTGTAAGCCTCAAGGGTTCTCACCAAATACCTAGCAGTAACCATTGCAACATAGCATTAAGGCGAACCTAGATTTAAAAGCTCATCGAAAGGTGGGCTTTTTTGTTGTCTATCGAAAAGTGAGAAGAAGAATGGAAAACCAGCATAAGCACATCAAAGGTTATCGTGAGTTAAGCAAAGAAGAAATTGATTTAATGAATCGAATAAAAGAGAAAGGCGCGGAATTGCTTGCACTACAAGCTGAACTGGCAGGACGACTAGATACTGACACAGAAGTAAAGCTTGCTGAGGCGCGTCGTTCTATTCAAGGGATGGATTACGAAGGTCGTCCTTACACCGTTTACAACGGCAATACAGATGAATGCCATGAGTTCCGTCGTTTTGAGGCAGCTGAGCCATTACGTTGGGCTGCAATTGGTAAAACAGATATTCAAACAGGGATCATGGCATTGGTTCGTGCAGTAGCTCAACCAACCTTATAAAGTTCCCTCTTTATGCCCTGCTTCGGTGGGGCTTTTTTATGCCTAAAAATAAGAAGGTGTCAAATGAACCGCAAACAGAAGAAAGCAAAGCGTTTGAATGCAACGGCACACACTAAGAAGCAAGCAACGGTTTATTTGACGCAGAAAGAAACAGATGAATTATTCGAGTGGAAAAATTACTGCATTAGAGAAGCTGAATTAGAACAGATCAGCGAAGAATGTAATCAATTTAAAAATATTGTGAAGACTGCACTTATTCTGACTCCTTTGTTTGGCATGGGCTATTTAGTTTGGTGTAATTGGTGATTTTATGGACCTAATTGAAGCAAAACGAAACCTTGAGTCACTACATCAAGACAAAGAAAAACTGGAAAGTCTTAATCATTTAAATGCAACACAACAATTCAAAGAACATTGTGCTAGACGTGTGCATGAAATTGACAAACAGATCAACAACATTCAGCACAATATCAAACGCTATGCGAGACCATAAGAGGAAAGAAAAATGAATAATGAAGAACTGTTAGAGCAACTTGAATCAGTTGCTAACTTTATGCGTGGTATGCAGTTTGATCCGCGTATCCCTCAAGACGTAAAAGAAGCTTTGAGTTATCGAGCTCAGGAGATTGATGAACTTGTAGATCAGCACCCTGATGCGTGATGCAAAGCGACTAGCAGCGATTAGAAAGCTGCCTTGTGTGGTATGCGGTAGATCGCCAGTCGATGCAGCTCATAGCAATCAATCTAATCACGGTAAAGGCATGGGATTAAAAGCCTGTGACTCTAAGACAATTCCATTGTGCAGGAATCATCATGTGGAATACGACCAATTTCAAAAGATGAATCGCTCACAATCTGTTGAGTGGTTTGGCAAAATGCTTGAAAAGACTGAAAGATTGTTGAATTTAAATAGTGATGAGGTTTTCTAAAGGATGTGGCAATCTGCCACCCCCTTTGAACTATTCGGAATTTCCTAATAATTGAGGTGAGCATGAAACCAGCAGTGTTCACAATCAAAGACCACTCGGATATTGGTAAAACAATTAACTATCTGCATAACAACTACACTAAGGCTAATTTTGAGGGTAAGCCGCTTGTTGTAACCATTAAACCGAAAGAATCCAAACGCTCAAACGATCAGAACTCACTATATTGGCTTTGGATGACTAATTGGGGAAAACATGCAGGTCACACTAAAGATGAAGCATCAGCTCACTTTAAGTATGTTTGTTTAGCCAAAATATTTGAACGTGATCGAGTAGGCGAATACCCCAATACATTTGCTGCATTAAGAGCTTTGAAAGCCGAACAGAATCCTAGCTATGAACAACTCAGAAAGTTTATAGCTCAAGAGATTTCAACAACGCACGCAAATACAAAACAATTTACTGAATATCTAAACGACATACATGATTGGTCAATGGTTAATTCTAATTTCTATTTGGAGAAGCCTGAAGATTTAATGTATGTGCTTGAGAGTAAGGAATAGGTCATGGTCTGTAAATCATGTGAAGAACGTCGTGAATGGATGAGAGTTCAATATGAGCGAGCAAAAGAAAGAACAGCCAAGGCAATCAACCGCATTAGAGGAATTGCTGACAAAGATAGTGGAACAGAACACAACACTGATTCAGCAGATAGCGAACAAGGATCAGATAATACTCGCAGTACTGGAACAGAATAGTGAACTCCTCATGCAACTAAGCGAGCAGGAAGAGGATAGACCAAGGTCGAGAACGTTGGATTGAGAGGTGGTTATGTCACGCAATATTGTATTGAAAAGAACAAAAGGTTCTAAGGGTCCATTGGCGTTACATGATGCAATCACAGGTGAGATATTAGCCTCACAACAACAACTCAACAT
>Ga0114982_1000833_pt1 | contig 16169 bp, 18 predicted proteins | sample Shrwel_input2_FT_FD_87183 | JGI IMG/M metagenome (GOLD analysis project Ga0114982, IMG submission 87183) | Subsurface microbial communities from deep shales in Ohio, USA - Utica-3 well 1 S input2 FT | ecosystem: Environmental > Aquatic > Deep subsurface > Shale gas/oil reservoir > Produced... | reverse complement strand
GGATTCTCTGTTTGGAGAACATTTTCTATTGATGAGACCGCGACGATCTTGTGCAACAGCATCAAATATTTAGCAAAATCTTCGGCGACGCGGACGGGGTATTATGTGGGTTCAAGCGCCAGCGGGGTCGCTGGGGGCGGGTCAGAGGAACCCAAAACTAGCAGCGACAAGGATTATGTGAATGTTGTGAAAACTATTAAAAAGGATAATGTTACGCCCAACAATATAGGCGAAATCATGTTGTGTCAAATACCGGGAATTAGTGCGAATACCGCGATTGCTATTATGGAGCATTTTAAATGCATGATTAATTTGATTGCCGACCTACAAGAGCATGGTGCGAGTTGTTTGGATAAGGTAGAACTGAAAAACGCCAAGGGCGCAAGTAGAAAATTAAATGAAACATGTGTAGCAAACATAGTGAAATTTTTATTGCAAGAATAATGGCAAGAATAAATTATAATTTAATAATATAAGCATGCAGGACGGATTTATGAATATTATTGTGATTTTAGCCATTATAGTGGGAGTCTTGTTCTTTTACTCTAGATCGGTTCAATTGGATGTCTATGTGAAAGAAGGTTTAACGAATAGAAAAAAGGGCGACCCTGAACCTACAAGCGATGCGGCGGATCGTGTTAGCGATCTTGAAATTAAGCTAGACAAGCTTAAGACGTCAGTAAGCATTGACGCCAATCGTAAGAATTACGAGAATATGATAATAAATTTTGAAGATATTATCAGTTATTCCATGATGAGCAGGCTCTCACAAATAGATCCGAACGGCAAGTTTAGCGACATATCAGCCGATTTCAGCGAATTAAATGAGATGCAAAATGCAAAGAAAACCTTGAACGACATGATGGCGTGGTTAGATAAAAAATAAAACCAATAGTAGGAATTTCACCTACGATGGTCTAACTTTTTCCACTTCTTTTTGTATATTAGATGTGGTGAAAGACGAAACTGCTTGTTTCCATCGCTATGTCTGTAATAAGATAAATCATTAAATATCTGCTGATAAAATGGTTTCTTTATTTATTGGTTTGTCGGTATATGTTTATTTATAGTAGAAAAATGAATGTGTAAATAAAATAAACGCTACTATAAATCCAACAAGTTCGCTGAAATATACGAAATGTTTTTCTTGGCTAAACATTTCTACAAATATTAACAATCCACCGACTCCATTTAATAAATAAAACCAAAAGGGAAGAATCGGCCTCCCTTTTTGTATAGTGAGTATAAGCAAATATATAATCGATAATGTTATTAACGCAATGCCGATATGATGTTCTATGTCTATTAATAACGAGTATGCCATATAATATAATATAATAAAAATATTTATTATATTTGTTTCAAAATCGGAGTTTTAAATTACCAAGAGTGTAAAAATATAATAAATTTATAAAACAGCAAATTTATGCGACTTGAATCATAACTTCGTTGTCCTTGAAATACTTGGAATCTATTAGATATTGCGTATATTCAGCACCACCCCAGTTTGGATCCATAGGATTATAACTCATCGGTTTGGACTCTGCAATTACGTCCAACTGGTCCAATGGTGTGTGTTTGCCTCTATAATAGTTAGATTTATCAAATGACGGATATGAATTTTTATTATACGGCGGGTCATTTGCAGTCGCATCAATAAGCAACGTTCGTTCTAAATTCGGATACCTATTAGAAGGATCAATTGCATAACTGCTTGGTGGAATGGAAGATTGATCAGGCAAAACAGGGTTTTCAATAACGGACATTACAGGGTCAGATGCGTTACCAGGTATTCCAGGCCGAGACGGGAACTGAGTAACGTTTGCATCTAAAGATGCGGTTGTAGGAGGCAATCCACCCTGTGGATCGGTGACACAGGGACGCGCTTTATAAGTCATATTTCCTTGACTATCATACACTTCTTGTAAATATAACACAGGGCATCGTATCCCCTGACTTCGTTGCCAATCTAAGAATTCCACATATTCTTCTAAATTATTAAACCTTACCGGATTTACGCCAGGCACTTCTGCCAATTTAGTATTGTATAAATAAAAAGCGGCCCCCTTTTGTATCAACATATTCGGACATCTACCCGAACTACCCCCCATTACGGACATAGTTTCAAGCGTATAACTTCTTGTGTAAAAATATATGCCCGCTAAAATGCAAATGATTATAAATATCTTTAAAGCCATGATTATATATATATATTATTAGCAAAAGAATTTTGAGTGAATCTTTTATTTTCTCAAGTAATATTATTATAGAAATGCCTGTTATTCATATACCTTCAAAAATGAATCAAACTAAAATGAAGGACAATGCGTCTGCAATAAACAAATTTTTAAAAAGTGGAAAAGATGCGTTTGTTTTAATTTACATGGATGGATGCGGTCCATGCATGAGCACTCATCCAGAATGGAAGAAACTGGAATCTAATTTTAAAGATCAAGATGACATTGGTGTATTTGATATAGAAATGTCCAACTTGGCAAATATTCACCATGAAGGGTTAAAACGCAACATTGCTGGATATCCGACGATGCGTCACATGCATGGAGACTCTGCAAGTGAGTATGAAAAGTGTGAAAACATCTCTCATGATCGAACACACGAATCGTTTGTAGACTGGATTGAAAAAATGAGCTCAAAGCAAAAGAGTTCCATGCGTGGCGGCGGTAGCTCTCGTGCAAAAATTGCGAGGCGCAATCGCAAAACGATTAAGCGTGCAAAGCGCACAAGGGGTGGACGAAAGTGGAGCCTAAAATATAAGCGCAGCATTAATTGCCGACGCCCTCGCGGGTTCTCCCAGCGCCAACATTGCAAGAGACGCAAATAAATCCTGACGATAATGGTTTGTTATATTACGTGATAATATAACAAAATGAGACGATATGATAGAGAAATAACAATAAAATTGATTTAGAATTATACTAGTTGTATTATCAATAAACTAAGTTAAAATGGAAAGGACCTTCAAGTTATATGATTTCAATGTGTACTCAAACAATGAGACGTCAAGTAGTGGCAGCGAAGAGGAATATCAAAGTCATCGCGATTCTTCCAACTACATGATTCAAATGTTTGGAATCAATGAACAAGGTAAGTCGGCTTGCATATTGGTGGAAGGTTTCAAACCATTCTTTTATGCCATGGTTGATGATTCGTGGGACATGGCAAAAAAGACGCGCTTTAATGAAAGCATCAAAGCAAAGCTGGGCAAGTATTACGAGAAATCTATTACAGATTGCAAACTTATTAAAAGAAAAAAATTATACGGATTTGACGGCGGTAAGGAGCACAAATTTGTTCGCCTTGATTTTGAGAATGTTGCTGCGTTCAACAAGGCCAAGGGTTTGTGGTATGGCGCATATACAAAGACACCTGCCGGCAGAAGTGAGCGCAAGTTGTTGACCGAAGGTCTCGTATTTGAAGGGACATCTACACGTCTGTACGAGGCAAACATCCCGCCTCTGCTCAGATTCTTTCATATTCAAGAGATCAGTCCTTCTGGTTGGATTTCTTTGCCTACCAAAAAGTCATTTGAGGTGACTGGTAGCGACAAGAAGACGAATTGCGATTTTGAATATGTTATTGACTGCAAAGAAATAGTTCCGTTGAACGACAAGGAGACGCGCGTCCCCTATAAGATTTGTAGTTTTGATATTGAGGCCAGCAGTAGTCATGGCGATTTCCCAGTACCTGTCAAGTCTTACAAGAAACTCGCGACAAATATCGTAGAGTATTTTGAAAAAATGTCTGCGGATATTACGCCGGATGCGTGCAGGGAGCTATTAACCAGGATCATACAAGTCGCGTTTGGATTTGACAAGTCGATGGAGACAATTGACCTGGTTTATCCCAAGAAACGGCCAACAAAGCCCGAAGTAGATACCATGACAACAAAATGGCTCAACGCACAGGCGCGATTTATAAACAAGGTTGAACAGCAAAAAACCACATCGATTGAGTCATTATTTGCCAAAATGCACCAAGATGAGGAACAAGACGACGCGGAATCGTTCGGTTTCAAAAAATATACCAAGGCGTATGCAAAAAACACGGCTACCATAGTAGATATCTTGTGCGACAAAAAGTTTGAACGCGACGGCAAGTTGAATGAATTGACATATTCGTTGAATGCGAATTTTCCGCGTCTAGAAGGCGACAAGGTCACTTTCATCGGGTCAACATTCTTGAGATACGGCGAGAGCGACCCATACAAAAATCATTGCATTATCTTGAATACGTGCAGCAAGCTCCCAGTTGAAAATAGCGAACAAGAGTCATATTCCACTGAGAAGGAGGTATTGTTGGCTTGGCAGCGACTTATTCAGCGCGAGAATCCCGATATTATTATTGGGTATAACATCTTTGGTTTTGATTATAACTTCATGTTTCATCGTGCAGAGGAAAACAATTGCACCGCGCAGTTTCTCAAATTGTCGAGGAACATTGACGAGGTTTGCGCAGAGAAGGACAGAGACTCGCAGCAATACAAGATAGAGGAAAGCAGTATTCAGATTGCGAGTGGACAACATGATTTACACTTCATTAAAATGAATGGTCGGTTTCAGATAGATTTGTACAACTTCTTCCGTCGCGAGGAAAATCTGACCTCTTACAAGCTAGACTATGTCGCGGGTCATTTCATTGGCGACTTTGTAAAAAAGCTCGATGTTGATCACGTAGCAGGAATAACAACAATTCACACGACCAATCTGACTGGCTTGTTGGAAGGAAGCTATATTCATTTTGAAGAGATTGCGCATACAGTAGATTATTACAACGATGGTGCGAAATATCAAGTGGGTCTAGTGAACAAGAAGGAGAAGTGGTTTCAGCTTGTACGGACGGATGTTTCGCCTGACATGCAGAAAAAAGTGCGTTGGTGCATGGCGAAGGATGATGTCACGCCGAAGGACATCTTTCAAATGACCAATGGCACAGACGATGATCGAGCAATCATCGCAAAGTATTGTATTCAGGATTGCAACCTCGTCCACTATTTGATGAACAAGGTGGACGTCTTGACCGGCTTTGTAGAGATGGCAAAGATTTGCAGTGTCCCAATGAATTATCTGGTCATGCGTGGTCAGGGCATCAAGCTTACAAGTTATATTGCAAAGAAATGCAGGGAAAAGCGGACTCTGATGCCCGTCATGGAAAAGGGGGAACTTGATGATGGATATGAAGGCGCCATCGTGTTGGAACCCAAATGCGATTTATATCTGGATAATCCTGTCGCGTGCGTGGATTATGCATCGCTATATCCGTCGTCCATGATGAGCGAGAATTTGTCGCACGATTCAAAGGTATGGACACGCGAATATGATTTGGCGGGTAATATGATTGAAGAGTGGGGTGTAAAGGACAAGGACGGGAGTTTCTTGTACGGCAACTTGCCAGGTTATGAATACGTACATGTGACGTATGATACATATGTATATGTGCGCAAATCGCCGTCGGCTGCCGCGGAAAAAATCAAAAGTGGACGAAAGATTTGTTGTTTTGCACAATTTCCTCAAGGCACAAGAGCAATCATGCCTTCTATCTTGGAGGAATTATTAACTGCGCGCAAGACGACGCGAAAGCTGATTCCGCAACAGACGGACGAATTTATGAAAAATGTATTGGATAAGCGTCAGCTGGGATACAAGTTAACGGCGAATTCATTGTATGGACAATGTGGCGCAAAGACGAGTACCTTTTACGAAAAAGATGTTGCTGCTGCAACCACTGCGACGGGTCGTTTGATGTTAACATATGCAAAGCGTATCATTGAGGAGTGTTATGGCGATAATATAGTAAATACGGATAATCATGGTCGAGTGCGCACAAAAGCCGAGTACATATATGGTGATACGGACTCAGTATTCTTCACATTTAATTTACAAACGCTTGATGGAAAACCGATTCGCGGGAAACAGGCACTTGAAATTACGATTGATGTAGCACAACAGGCTGGACATCTAGCATCGAGCTTCTTGAAAGGCCCACACGATCTAGAATATGAAAAAACGTTCATGCCGTTTTGTTTGTTATCCAAGAAGCGATATGTTGGAATGTTGTACGAAACAGACGCGAATAAATGCAAACGAAAGGAGATGGGAATAGTTTTGAAACGCCGCGATAATGCGCCGATAGTAAAGGACATTTATGGCGGAATCATTGACATTCTTATGAAGCAACAAGATATTCAAAAAGCGATGGATTTCTTGCGCGGATGTCTACAAAATATCGTAGATGAAAAATATCCGATGGAGAAGTTAGTCATTACAAAATCGCTGAGATCAGGATACAAGAATCCTATGCAAATTGCGCACAAAGTATTGGCTGATCGTATTACATCACGAGACCCTGGCAACAAGCCGAGCTCAGGGGACAGAATCCCATTTGTGTATATTCACAATACCAGTAAAACAGCGCTTCAAGGCGAAAAGATTGAAACGCCGACATATATCGTAGAAAATAATCTCAAGATTGATTATTCGTTTTATATTACGAATCAAATCATGAAGCCAGTACAGCAAGTATTTGCACTTGTCTTGGAGAAGATTTGGACGATGCAAAACAAGAAGGCCAAACTTATGAAATTCAAAAATGAGGTTAAGTCGTTAGAGGCGAGTTGCGACCCAGAGAAGTTTGAAGACAAGTTGGAGCAATTAAAGAACAAGGAGGTAAAGGCGCTACTATTTGATGAGTACTTGCGCGAGACGAATAATGCCAAGGCGGGAACACAAGCGATGACATCATTCTTCAAAACAAAGGCCAAATAATTTATGTAAAAACCCAGATAAAAAAATATACCAATAGTTTAGGTCATGAACGTGTTAAGTATGTTGCAATATTTATACAGCAATAAAATAAAGATAGCATTGTATGCATTTGCTGTATTTTTTCTATTTATAATTAGTAGTATTATAATTACATTTTTTATAGCGTGGATAAGTTATATATGCATAAAATATATCAAATTAAAAATATTTGGTCAATTGGAAAATATAACAGACTATAACGATAAATCAAAAAGGGTTTTGAATACGTATGGGCATTGTCGTATTAAACGTATATATCTAGTAAGAGCACCGCTGGATACAAAAATTGATTTTTTATTTAATATGCTTTCTTTGTATAATTGGGATAAATATAAACTAGAAAACACATATCATATATTTTTATTGTTTGAAGTTGAAGTATCAGAAAAAGTATTCAAACACATAGTAGTTGAAAAAATCAATGGAATTTATATTAAATCTGATTATATTATCAATAAAAACAATGAATTGATTCCAATTAAATTTGATAAAAGTGTGAAATATACCATTAGCGATTTGCTTGAACAAACGCAAGAACGTCTGAATCTTCATAAATTTTATAATTGGAGTGTGAATGGTCATTGTCAGATATTTACAAAAAATATGTTAAAATGTATTAAAACAAGGACGAAATACAAAAAGTATTTTAATCTAACATACTCTTCATCTAAGTTTAGCGAACTATTTAGTGAATTTACAAAACATTTATTGGAATGGTGTGTTCATATTTCATCTTATCAGTATACATTGATATAACATACAATATTTGGGTTGACATGACAATATTCACACGAATGTGTGTTTGTTCTTGACGAAACGAATGCGGTAAAACATAATTATTTTAAAATAATTATGTTATAATGGCTGATAGTGTTCAATATAAATCTTTGCCCGAAGTATTATATTGTAAAACGTGTAATTATTATACGTGCAATAAAAAACAAATAGAAAAACATTTTCTTTCAAGCAAGCATATTAAAAATATTTCTATTTCCGTGGAAGTTCCACCTACTCCTCCTCCCGTATTAGAGCCTGTTGCAATAGAGGATACATTGCAGTCAGATTCAGATATTCCTTTGCCGCCACCAAATACTCCAACCCCATTAGTATGTGAATGTTGTGGTAAAACATATAAGCGCAAGAGAGCATTACTTCGTCATCAATGTAGCAAACAACAAGAAGAAGCACAACCAGATACAAAGGATACAAATAGTTCTCTCGACAATCAAGAAAATGACAATCAATCACTTGAATTAATTAGCGACGGCGAAGACGACATCGTCAACAAGTCATCTAACATAGAGTTTGAATATATAACTATTGAACCATTAATTCTTGACCCATTGATTATAAATAATGAGGTAATGTATTTCCTGCAGGCATTCATGTATTCGGTTGATGTTGTAATCGGTATTTCTGTATTTATTAATAAAATCTTTTCTTTTTTTTCACTAACATCTGACGACGATAGTGATTAATTATGTTGTGGGGACTTTAATATCCCACAACATAATATATATTCCTAACTGGCTTAAAGAGCGCGACGGGGGTTCACACGCACAAATATTTCTTATCAATGAATGTGTTCTCTGCTACGCGACGTATTATCTTACCAAAGTCTCTCTTAACCTCGTCTTCATCTACTGGTCCGATGGCTTCCATGGTCAGTTTCAGGTATTGGTCGTTTTTTCTGCTGTTATATTCCGTGCAACCTGGATTCGCCTTTTTCCAGTCGTCCACCTTCAAGATATTCTTGTGGGTTATTTGTTTGATTATCTTTCTGAGCCTATCCAAGTTTGCATTGTCGCGTTCCCACTTATTATCATCCTTGATATGTATTATTTCTCTCTTGACATCACTACAATGAATGGGACGCTTAGTTATATCTAAGCTATTCAAGCGGTCAACAAAGAGTTTGGATACACCTTCTGCAAAGCCTATTTCGCCCATCCTTTCCAGCTCGAACATACTCAACTCCAGTGATTTTATAAAATCCTTCATATTCATTGCATCTTTACAAGTCTCGTTCAAGAACACTTGGAGGTTGAATGTCTTGTTGTGGCTATTGGTATGTATCGTGTTATTATTTACATTGCTATTTTTTGCGACTTCTATAATGGTCTTGTTTTGTTCTATCATCTGATTACTTTGTTGTATTAGCAAGTCCTTGAATTCTTGGTTTTGTTTGATTAGCTCTAATATAAGTGTCGTTTGCATATCGTCTGATGATGTTTTAGCTGGTTCATCAGGTGGTCGGCGATTTGATAATATGCATTTTTTTTTATGACGATAGTAGCTAGAGTGATGTATAAATGTTTTATCACAATTATGACACACATTTTTATTTTCTGTAGCCTTGATGTAGCATTGTGTAGCATTTATATGTTTAGATGTGGTTGTATGGCGTGTCCATTCACTTTTTTTAGAGCATGTATAATGACAATTTGTACACATATAATTTGGGATATGTAAGGTGTCGCCGTTTGTAGCCATAGTATATAAATTATGGCTACAAAAAAAATCGCCTAAAGAATCCGCTTAAAAAATAAAAAAAATTAGCATCACAAAATTTTTTATTTTTTTTTAGGCGTGAGACGCTAATTTTTCATTATGCTCACAAAACATCGAATTCTCAAAAGTATTTTAGGATTTCCAAAAATGGACATTTATAAATGTCCATTTTTCATTTTCTGAAAAAGGATTTGGAGTAAAAAATCGTATTTTTGCAATGTGGGTTGTGGGACCCACAAATATTTTAGGCGCGTTTCATATATAATATTTCGGATTCTTGTGTTTTTATGATATTTTCAAGAAAAGGTTGTATGTTATTTGGTTTATCTAGTAATTTTTTACTCATATGAATTGCCATTGAGTGATGTGGTATCATGCCTAATTTGTATTGCGTTTCGGAGACCATAAACTGCGTTCTTATGCACCATATATTAGCGACGACCAATACCAGTCCAAACATAAATACGCGCATTTCTTGATAATACAATCCCATAAAACAAAACATCCAGCCGTTCATGAGTAAAATCATGTATGCGTCATTTATACTGAAACGCACATCGTCGAATTTATCAACCCACATATTCATAGTGGATAACAACCCAGATAAAATCATTATAAAAAACATGACAATATTATGATTACTTTGTTCAGCGGCGGTTGCATGTAAATGTTTCATTATATATAAAGTATATAATAAAATATCACAAAAGGCGTTAAATTTATCTATCGGCGACCTTGTATAAATGTATCAAATGTGAATGCATTTGCGGATGCATCATATGTTAAATTTTCAATGTTATTATTGAATAAGTTGGCCAAAATTTGACTAGTTTCATTATCATCAAACATATTTTGTAAAGCCTGATTTGTAAGAGTATCCATAATACTAGTAAGCTGATTGTTTAATGTAGACATAGACGCAGCGTCAGAATCAGAATCTGCCAAAGGAGGAACCGGAGGAGGAAGAGGTGCCTCCCGCGGTTCAGTATTAGTTGATGGTGTAGCCGGTACAGGAGGAACATCCGTATGGTCGCGAATATCAAATCTACAAACTGGACATCGCACATTTGTTTCAAACCATGTAGCTAATTCAGCACGATTGAATATGTGTCTACAATTATTAATTTGCGTCACCTCGCTAGTCGGTTGAAAAACCTCCAAACAAATTGGACATCTATCATTTGTAGGTGTCTCAATATTTTCATATAATAGCTGGGTTGTTGCTGTAGAAATTTGACGAGGTGTCGCGACAACATTTACAGGGTCATTAAAATTTCCCATGGCTCGTGAAATAATGGCTCTTGGAAATGTTCTTGGGGCTCGTACAGGTCTGTGAATCGGACCATACCGGTTGGGGGGTGGGGGTATAGCGGAACCACCCGACCTGTGTGTTGGCACAGGTCCTGGAGCATGCGTCGGTGGATTAACCGGATTCGCAGTATTTATATTTACAGGAGCAGTCTGGTCAATAGTATAATAATGTCCATTAAAATAGAATAAATTGCTGGGATTTTGATTTTGATAATTAGCATTATATTGTTGTGGCGCATGCAGTAATTGACTATATAGAAACTCAATATGCTGTAGAATAGTATTATACATTTCCTTGTAGGTTTCAATCATAAAACGTTGGTCGGCATTGATAGTATAGACTCTATCTGTAGAATTAACACGACGATTATCTAAAAATGCGTTGCCTCTTCTGGCTACAAATCCCATGTTTTTCTGTATTTCTTCTAAAGAACGATATAGTAGACTTATATTACGATATACAAATGAAGAGTTCATTATTATATATTATATCAAATATGTTTAAATATATTGCGCAATATAGTATTATACGATGGAAATTTACAAACATAAAGGGCTAACTGGTTTAGCAAATCTAGGTAATACGTGTTTTGTAAACACATGCTTGCAAATTCTATCACATACTTATGAATTAAATGATTTATTAAATGATGAAAAATATAAAACGCGTTTAAATAACAAATATGAGACGGCTTTGTTAGTTGAGTGGGACAATTTAAGGACGATGATGTGGAAGGAGAATTGTATTATATCCCCCGGAAAATTTATTAAAACATTGCAGAAATTAGCGCAATTAAAGAACGTAAGCTTGTTCACTGGCTTTGCACAAAATGATATGCCTGAATTTTTGTTGTTTGTAATTGATTGTTTTCACATTTCTTTGCAACGCGAGGTAAAGATGTCCATCGTTGGAAAGGCGATGAATAACACCGATACGTTGGCGGCGGAGTGTTTTGAAATGGTTAAAAACATGTATGATAAAGATTATTCAGAGATATGGAACATGTTTTATGGGATTCACGTGTCGCAAATAACGGCGATTAATAACAACGCCGAAATATTGAGCAGACGCCCAGAGCCTTTTTTTATGATAGATCTATCTATTCCGCAGCACATTAAAGAGCCGACATTATTGAATTGTATGGATTTATATGTGGAAGGTGAAACTCTGGTGGGAGATAATGCATGGTTCAATGAGAAAACAAAACAAAAGGAGGACGTAAGGAAGGGAATAACATTTTGGAGCTTTCCGACGATTTTAACCATTGATTTTAAGCGATTTAATTCAAGAGGTATTAAGAACCAATGTTTAATTACATTTCCCTTGGACAATTTAGATTTGTCCAAGTATGTAGTCGGGTATAAAGCGGCGAGTTATGTCTATGATTTATTTGCCGTTGCAAACCATACAGGCTCAACGCTAGGCGGTCATTATTACGCAATAGTCAAAAACGCAAACGGCAAATGGTATACATTCAATGACACGAATGTAACTGAACTAGCCGATTTAAATCACATAGTCTCGCCCAAGGCATATTGTTTGTTTTATCGCAAAAGAAAAATTGGTGCTTAATTTTTAATCCACGTTTAGAAAATAAATTCTATTGTTGGTTTTATATATAAATGTCGCTTGCAAACTATGAACCAGTTACATTTCGTGCTGGATTAAATTGGGTAACATTTGCTGGTACTGATGTTCAAGTACCTGACGATCGTACTTTATATTGTTTCCTACCAGTTGGAACTTTAGACCAAGTTAAGAAGGCATCAGGTTATGGTACTTCGGATGTACGTAGCGGCCTTAATCCTAAGTTGTTGCTAGGCGATGTACGTAATGTGAAGTTATATTATGACACAGGCGGACGTATGACTATACCAGAAAAACAAATGGTATTGGAGGTTGGAAGGAAAAAGGGAATAGCCCCACATGTACAACGATATATGACAGAATTTGGTGGTAAACGCAAAACAAAATCAAATAGAACCAAAAAGAGAAAAACGAAACGTCGTTAATTATCATTTTTAGAATAATATTTTTAATTACATATATTAAGATGCAAGTAACTACAGATGCGACATTAGACCCAAGCGTTACATATAATTATTATGATTCGTTGAACAATGTCAACATTACGCCGAGCGTAATCATTATTATTATTGTTGTTTTAGTGGTATTTATTGGGATATTCGCCTCTTTAGGAAGTTCGGGGGAAGGTTCCTCTGATGGAAATAACGAATATCAACAAGGAACGACATTCTTTGGTATATTGGTTGGAATCGTGTTTTTGTTTATTATAATATTAGGCGGTGTAGACTATTTCTATGGAACCACGATATATGCATCTGGGAAGAATTTGTTTACAAACACTCCTGAAATTGATATTACGTTGGATCAACGAACGAATAAAGACCAGCAACCAGCTTCTCCAGCGCCATTGAATGTATCTAGTGAACAAGTATTTAATATACCTGGAAACTATTATGGCTACGAAGACGCAAAGAGTTTATGCACTGCATATGGAGCGCGTTTAGCAAGTTATGATGAGGTTGAGAATGCACATAAAGATGGTGCTGAATGGTGTAATTATGGTTGGTCGCAAAATAAACTCGCGCTCTTTCCGACTCAAAAATCAACCTATGATAAATTGCAAACCATTCCTGGACACGAAAATGATTGTGGACGTCCGGGCATAAATGGCGGATATATGGAAAACGAAAAAATAAAATATGGTGCAAATTGCTTTGGTAAAAAGCCGGACATTACGCCAGACGAGATGATGCTCATGAGTAATACGACCCCTTATCCTAAAACGGAAAAGGATCTTGCGATGGAAAAGCGCGTAGAATATTGGAAGTCCAAATTGAGCGAGATTTTGGTTTCTCCGTTCAACTACAACCAATGGAGTCGTGTGTAAATAATTACATTCAATGCGTATAATATAATAATTTATATTCTATAATTTATTATATAGTATGATAGCAATTACTATTTCTACTAACTATCATGATATTTTAAATATAATTATTCCACAAAATCACACCTTTTTCGAAAAATGGTATATCATAACAGATCAAAATGATAAAGATACTATAAAGGTTATTAACGATTATAACTATGATAATATTCATATTTTGTATTATAATTTTTATGAACATCATCGCATATTTGATAAAGGTGGCGCAATAAAATATTGTCAAAAGGAAGTCGTTTCTAAATTAAATTATACAGGCAATATAGTTATATTAGATAGCGATATATTTCTACCTAGTAATTTTCCTGAGATTATAAATAATTTTAATATAAAAGACGACACTCTATATGGAACTAACAAAAGGATAGATTATTATTCATATGAAAATTTAAAAAATAATGTAATCGATTATCATTATGAACATAGTAAAGAATTTCACGGCTATTTTCAATTATATAAATACGATCCAAATAAATTATACTCTGAAAGTTATAATTGTTCTGGGTGTGATTTAGTATTTAAAAACCATTTTAAAGATAAAATTATAATTGATAACTTAGACGTGTCCCATCTTGGCAAATCATATGTTAATTGGAATAAAAGATTAGATAAATCAGATTTTATAATCTAAAACTCGTGTTTATGATATCCAATAAACGATATCATAAATCTAAATCTAATCCTTACTTGCTGACTTCTTGAGTTTTTTTGTTTTTCTAGCACCTGCAACTAGAATAATCTCAGCTTTTCGCGTACCAGATTTTCGTTTGCGTTTTTCATTTTCAGACGCAAGATTGAGTAATTTATCAAATAAGTCTTCACTTATATCGTCTTCTTCATAAATATTGTCTTGTTTGCAAGGCTGGTTTTTTTGTTGTATATAGAAAATACCTGCGGGTACAGAGAGATTTTTAAACATATCAGAGACATGATGATGAATGCTGTTGCCAGACGAGGGTCTCATTTGTGTCTCAGACTCTTCTTCATCATCATCATCTTCATCATCGGCACTTCGCGCACTACCACGTAAAAAAGGCGTCAACCCCATCATGGGAGATTTACCTTCTCTCAAAAGTGCAGAATTCACACTAAATCCGCAACTAGTTATTTCTCCGTTTGGTTTTTTGCAAAAGATAAATTCGTCTTCATTATAAACAGGGCCATTTGAATCTGTATTATCCTCATCAGTTATAATTACTATTGGTTTCTTCATATATATTATTAAAAGCGTTTAATTTCAGAAACTAATTTTATTTCGCGGTTTTCCTTCAAGTAATTAATTATTTGTTTTACTTGAGTTTCGTTTTTTATGATTTCGCCTAAAGATGTTTCCAAATACTTATATGTTAATGGTGCAGGTACCCGTGTATTTACAAACTTCAAATTGCCATCGCTAATTTGCACAGATTTATTGATCAGGTTATTTTTTTGGACAATAGTCTGAATATTTTCATTCACTGAACTTCTCTTTTCGCGTATTTCTTTTGCCTTTTCATTTAAAATTTTTAGTTGATTGTCCAATAATACCCATTGTTTAATATTTTCTTCAAAACTCATTTTTTTTGAGATATGGATATAAAATAATTTACAACATATTCTGTAATTATTTTTGTCGTGTAAATATATAATGGCACGTACACGTCGAAGAATGAATCGTTCAAGTAAAGCAAAAACAAACAAAAATATGAATGCGGCTGTTGCGAATATATTGTCGAGATTAAGGTTAACCAATAAAAGCATTGCGGCTGCAATTGGTGGCCGTCGTACGCGAAAGCAACGGGCCACTATACCTAAAAGTGTAGCAATGCGCGCAATTAAGGCAAATAGACGCGTAGCATCTGCTGCTGCGGCGGCCATTGGCGGACGACGATGGTAAGCTGTGGGTTTGGGATTAAATTTATTTGTAATGATGTAAATACAAATAAATAAACTGCAAATAAAATTATTTAACGCCTAAATCTGCGACTACGTCTAGACTTGTTCATACGGCTCTTACGGCGACCATATCTGTTTTGTAAAGCAAGAAGACCAAAGGGAACAACTGCTTGGTTAATAACTTCGCCCATTAAGAATCCACCTCGCTTTTTAGTCATGCGCCCGCGTCTTCTGCGACGTCCTCCAGCGCTTTGGATTAGCGACAATTGTTGCGGGGTGGGCGTTTGAGATGCAGGAAGTATAGTGAAAGAGTTGCCTAAAGTTTTGGAACCAATATCAAAGACATTGTTATATTGTTGGTTTTCACCTCCATATTTGCCTTCTACCCAACCAGCCCCTCCACCTCCATTGTTTGGGTAGTTAACGGTTGCAGAATTCTCCGCAAGAGCGCCACCCCCTAGAAACCCTCTATGCTTATTTGAGCGGCGTCTAGATAGTCTATTATTACGTCGTCGGTTAGTTCTAGCCATTTATATATTAAACAAGGATAAAATTTATTCTGCCTTTGTGAAAATTCCTTTATTACGCATAAACCATATAAATAATGCCAGGTTCGCTAAAACCATTACAAAAATCATAAATAGTAATAAAATAGTGACATACGTATAAGGTCTAATTT
>Ga0114982_1000832_pt1 | contig 16170 bp, 14 predicted proteins | sample Shrwel_input2_FT_FD_87183 | JGI IMG/M metagenome (GOLD analysis project Ga0114982, IMG submission 87183) | Subsurface microbial communities from deep shales in Ohio, USA - Utica-3 well 1 S input2 FT | ecosystem: Environmental > Aquatic > Deep subsurface > Shale gas/oil reservoir > Produced... | reverse complement strand
GCCGGGCGGTGTCCAGGGTCAGGTAGATTTTTTCTTCCTGCTCGCCAATGATGTCGGCCTTGGCCACGTCAGGCAGGCGCAGCGCCTCGCGCTTGACGTATTCGACATAGCGGCGCAGGTCTTCGTAGCCCAGGCCGTCGCCGGTAAAGGCGTAGATATTGCCGAAGGTGTCGCCAAACTCATCGTTGAAAAACGGCCCCTTGATATCAGCGGGCAATTGCTGGCGGATATCGCCCAGCTTTTTGCGTACCTGATACCAGGCGTTGGGCACGTCCTTGGGCGGCAGGCTTTCCTTCAGATTGACAATCAGCACCGATTCGCCGGGCTTGGTGTAGCTTTTTACAAAGTCCAGATCCGGGTGTTCCATCAGCTTTTTTTCCACCCGGTCGGTGACTTGCAGCTGCATGTCGTCGGTACTGGCCCCTGGCCACACCACGCGCACCAGCATGGCCTTGAAGGTGAACTCGGGGTCTTCCTTCTGCCCCAGCTTGCCGTACGACCACACCCCGCCAATCAGCAGGATCACCATCAGGTAGCGCACCAGCGAGGCGTGGCGGATGGCCCATTCGGAGAGATTGATCCGTTTCATTTGGCCTGGGTCCCCACCGCTTGCGCCGGGTCGGCAGTCAGCCGGCGCACCGGCTGGCCGTCACGCAGCAAATGCACGCCGGCAGTCACCACTTCCTGGCCGGCTTGTGCCCCGCTGGCAATCCAGGCGGTGTCGCTGCTGACCTGCGCCAGTTTCACCTCCGTGCGCTTGACCTGGGCGTCCTTGCCGCTGATCACCCACAGATAATGCCGGTTGTTTTCATCCAGCACCGCGCTCAGCGGCACGCTCAGCCCGACCGGGCCGCTGCCTTGCGGAAACACTCTGGCAGTCATGCCCAGCTGCACCGCGCCATCGGCGTCATTCAGGGCAATCCGGGCGGTGTAGGTGCGCGTCACCGGGTCGGCATCCGGCGACAGTTCACGCAAGCTGCCGCGATAATGTTTGCTGCTCTGGCCCAGCTGCACGGCAAAGCCGCTGGCCGCGCGCAGCGCCGCCAGTTGCGATTCGGCCACGGCAATCACCGCCTCGCGCTGGCCAGGTTCGGCCACCCGCGCCACCACCTGGCCGGCATTTACCACCTGGCCCACCTCGGCGTCGAGAAAGGTCACCACCCCGGCGCGATCGGCGTTCAGTGTGGTGTAGTGCTGCTGGTTTTCCCCCAGCTGGGCCGTGGCCAGCGCCGACTGATACCCGCCCTTGGCCGCTGCCAGCGCGCTGGTGCGCCGGTCAAACTCGGCCTGGCTGATGAAGTTTTGCGCCAGCAGTTCGCGGTAGCGCCGGATATCGGCTTCGTTCTGCTTCCAGTCGGCTTCGGCGGCGGCCAGCTTGGCCCGGCGCGCCGCCAGATCCAGCTCGACATCGTTGCTTTCCAGTCGGGCCAGCGCCTGACCCGCCTTGACCTCGGCCCCCACATCCACCAGCCGGGCCACCACTTTGCCCCCCACCCGAAACGCCAGGCGCGCCTCATGGCGGGCGCGAATTTCGCCAGCGTGAAAACTGCCCGCCAGCCCGGCGGCGCTGCCCAGCACCACACTGCGCACTGGCCGCACCGCTTCGGCCTGTGGCGCGGGTTTGCTGCAGCCGGTCAACACCAGGCCCACGGCCAGACCAGCCAGCCCGAGATGATGAAACTTCATTGCTTCTTCCTTCATGTAGTCAGCGCTTCTGGCTCTGGCCGGCGCTGCCCTGGCGGCATTTCGCCACAGCAGGGTCAGCCAGCGGACAAGCGCAGGCGCAGAAGGTGATAAACCGGAACGGGCGATATGTTTCGCCTTGTGTTCAATCGGAGGGTGCGTGTTGTGTGGGGGTGCTGCCCATGGCGGTTCTGGCCGGCCAAGGCTTATGTGAAACTATAAAACATTTATCTGGAACAGCATAGCGGCCTGAGCAGTTGCCCGCAGGCAACCTTTCAGACCGCAACAAACGTTAAATACTTGAGCCAGAGGGTCTGAATCAGCGCACTTTCAGCCCGTTGAGCAGCACATCCAGCACATTGTCCAGGTGGGCCGGCATGTCGAACTTGGCCGATTCAAAATTATGAAACGAATGCTTCCACACCATGGCCAGCAGCAGCGGGGCAATGACAATTTCCACCGCATGATCCATGTTCAAAATACGACACTCCTGGCGTGCCACGCCGTCTTCCAGCACATGGCGCACCATATTGCGACAGCGCACAATCACTTCGGCGTGGTAAAAACTGGCCAGCTCGGGAAAATTGGCCGCTTCGGCAATCATCAGCTTGGACAGCCCGGCCAGCCGGGTATTGCCAATGGATTCCCACCAGCGGTAAATCACCTGGCGCAGGCGCACCTCGGCGCTGGCTTCATCCTGGCCGGACAAGCCTTCGAGCTCGTCAAACTTGGTCAGCATGCCCTCGCGGATCACCGCCTTGAAAATTTCTTCCTTGTTTTCGTAGTACAGGTACGGCGTGCCCTTGGTCACTCCGGCCTCGCGGGCGATGTCTTCCATCTTGGTGGCGCGAAAGCCTTTTTCGACAAACAGCTTGAGTGCAGCCTCCAGAATCTCGCCGGGGCGGACATCTTTGCGGCGCGACCAGCGCGTGGCGGGAGGAGTGGCGGGGATTGCCGTCATGAGGGTTCCATGCGTTCAGAGTATCAGACTTACTTTATAGTAAGGGGCGTCTGCCGGCAAGGTATAGGTAAATGTAAATTCAGATAAACCCTGGCCGGCGTTGCGTTTACAATACGCCCTTCCCTTCCCTTTGCGACAGGAAACCACCCATGACGCTCACTCCGCATCTGGCCCAGGACAAGGCGGCCATCCTCTCCGAGGCTCTGCCCTATATCCGCAAGTTCAGCGGCAAAACCATTGTGATCAAGTACGGCGGCAACGCCATGACCGACGACGCCCTGAAAGAAGGCTTTGCCAAGGATGTGGTGCTGCTCAAGCTGGTGGGGCTCAATCCGGTGGTGGTCCACGGCGGCGGCCCGCAAATCAACCAGCTGCTGGCCCGGATTGGCAAGCAGGGCGAGTTCATCCAGGGCATGCGCGTGACCGACAGCGAAACCATGGACGTGGTGGAAATGGTGCTGGGCGGCCTGGTGAACAAGGAAATCGTCAGCCTGATCAATCAGCACGGCGGCAAGGCCGTGGGCCTGACCGGCAAGGACGGCAGCTTTATCCGCGCCCACAAGCTGTTTCTGAAAACCGACGACGGCGAAGAATCCATCGACATCGGCCAGGTGGGTGAAATCGAATCGATCGACCCCAGCCTGATTGCGCTGATGGACACCCGCGACTTTATCCCGGTGATTGCCCCGATTGGCGTCGGCCACGATGGTGCCGCTTACAACATCAACGCCGACCTGGTGGCCGGCAAGCTGGCAGAAACCCTGGGTGCCGAAAAGCTGATTCTGATGACCAACACCGAAGGCGTGCTGGACAAGGATGGCCAATTGCTCACCGGCCTGACCGCCAGCCAGGTGGACGGCCTGTTTGCCGATGGCACCATCCACGGCGGCATGCTGCCAAAAATCAGCTCGGCGCTGGATGCGGCCAAAAATGGCGTGCAGTCGGTACACATCATTGATGGCCGGGTGAAGCACGCGCTGCTGCTGGAAATTCTCACCGACGCCGGGGTAGGCACCATGATCCGGGCGGATTAAGCCAAAAACTGCCGCTGGCCGAAAGCGGACGGCCTGCGGCGTTGGCGCAGTGTCCCGGATCGCATGCCAAATCTGTTCGCGCATCCGAAGCAAATATCGCTTATAACTCAAGAGCACGCTTGTCGCGTGCTCTTTTTTGTGCGCGGCACACCGACCAGAAACATCTATCTCAAGGGGATTTGACCATGTTGACCGTTCGCCAACTGCTGCAACAGAAACAACCTGCCGGTTTTGTCAGCGTCCCGCTGGAAGCTACCGTGTTCCAGACTTTGCAAATCATGGCCGAACACAATATCGGTGCCGTGCTGGTGATGAACGGCGAGAGCCTGTGCGGGATTTTTTCCGAACGCGACTACGCCCGCCGGGTGGTGTTGCAGGGCAAAACCTCGGCCAGCACCCTGGTGGGCGAGATCATGACCAACAAGGTGTGTTACGTGGGCCCGGAGCATACGGTAGACCAGTGCATGGCGCTGATGAGCGACAAGAATATTCGCCACTTGCCGGTGCTGGAGCACGGTGCGGTGATGGGCGTGGTGTCGATGCGCGACGTGGTGCGCGCCACGCTGGATGAGCAGGCGCAAACGATTGAGCAACTGGTGAGTTACATCCAGCAGTAAGCGCAGCTCAGGATACGCTGAAAAAATCGTCATTCCCGCGAAGGCGGGAATCCAGGACGTTGATTTTTCTGGGTTTTGCTTGTGGCACAAACGATTTTTCTGAATAAATCAGCGCGTCCCTAAGTGGCCTCAAGGTGCGTCACCCCGCTGGGGCGACGCACCCGGCGCGCGGCGGTCATGCTAAGCTTGCCCGCCCTGGCCGCCTTCAATGAAACCCTGTCATGCCCCGTTCTGCCCGCCTGTGGCTGTTTGACCTCGACAACACCCTGCATCATGCCGGCATCGGCATTTTTCCACGCATCAACCAGCAGATGACCGACTACATCGTCCAGCATCTGGCGCTGACGCCCGACGAGGCGCAGCAACTGCGGTGGATTACTGGCAGCGCTACGGTGCCACGCTGACCGGTCTGGTGCGCCATCACGCGGTGGACCCCCGGCATTTTCTGCGCCATACCCACCCACTGCCGGAATTGCTGGCGCATGTGCACCATGATGCCGGCCTTCCCGCGCTGATTGCCCGCTTGCCGGGGCGCAAGGTGGTGTTTTCCAATGGACCGACCGACTATGTGCAGGCCGTGTGCCGGCATTTGCGCCTGCTGCCGCATCTGCAGCAGGTGTTTGGCGTCGATCGGGTGGGGTTTCACCCCAAGCCGGAGCGGCGGGGGTATCTGCGTTTGCTGGCGCAGCTGGGTCGCCCGGCGTCGCGCTGTATTCTGGTGGAAGACAGCCTGGCCAACCTGGCCACGGCCAAGGCTCTGGGCATGCGCACGGTGTGGCTGGCACCGCAGGCGGCGGCGGTGCCAGGCTATGTGGATGTGTGCGTGCGGCGGATTGGCGAACTGGCGCGGCACGCCGGGCTGGCGCGTTGAATCCGGCCAGGTCAGCTCAGTCGGCCTGATCCGGCAGGCTTAAGCCCAGTTCGTTCAGCACTTCCCGCGCGGCGCGAAAGCCTTCCACCGCCGCTGGCGCGCCGGCGTACACCGCACTGTGCAACAGCACTTCGCGCAATTCCACCAGCGAGGCACCATTGTTGATGGCACCGCGCACATGGCCTTTCAGCTCGGTGCTGCGTCCCAGCGCCGCCAGCATGCCCACCGTCACCAGGCTGCGGGTTTTCAGGTCGATGCCGCCGCGCTGCCAGGTAGCGCCCCAGGCGTGCTCGGTAATGTACTCCTGCAGCGGGCGGGAAAACCCGTCCAGCTCGGAGAAGGCGCGATCGACAAACGCCTGGCCCATCACCTGGGTGCGGGTGGCCAGGCCACGGTCGAAGTCTTGCTGGCTCATGGATAAAGTCTCCTTGCTTGGCGCACGCCTTCAGCAGCTGGCGCGCGCGGGATGGGCGCTGTCACAGCGTGGGGCGGGGCTGCCGCTCAGTTGGGCGCGGCGCAGTGGGTCGTCCTGGTAGGCCCAGTGCCGCCGCCAGGCCCCCAGTACCAGATCGGGGTAGTCGGCTTTGCCCAGGCTGCCGTTGTAGCGGCCCAGCGCGCGAAACAGGTCGCCGCGTTCGCGGTCGAGGTAGTGGCGCAGGATGGTGCAGCCGTAGCGCAGATTGGTGGTGAGGTCAAACAGGCTGTGTTCGGCCACGCCAATCTGGCGCACCCAGAACGGCATCACCTGCATCAGCCCACGCGCGCCAGCCGGCGAAATGGCGTACTTGTTGAAACCGCTTTCCACCTGAATCAGGCCCAGCACCATCTGTGGGTCGAGCCCGGCGCGGGTGGCTTCGTAGTGTACGGCGGTGAGCAGGCGGCGGCGCATGAATTCATCTGGCACCTTGCTGGCCAGCCGGGCGGACATGGCATCCAGCCAGGCCTGGGCTTCCTGTGGCTGGTCGAACACCAGCCGGGGCGGGTTGGGGTCTACCAGTGCCCGGCGCAGGGTCGAGGCCACATTGGCGGCCAGGTCTTCCTCACGCTGGGCACCAGCCCACACCGGGCCGGCCAGCGTCAGGCACAGCAGCGCCAGTAGCCCGCACCTGCGCATCTCAGGCACTCAGACGCGCCTGCACCCAGGCGGCAATGTCGGTCAGCGCCACACTGGTGGCGGCGGCATCACGGCGGGCCTGGTATTCCACCATGCCTTCCTTCAGGCCACGGTCGCCAATCACCACCCGGTGCGGAATGCCAATCAGCTCGCAGTCAGCCAGCAGCACGCCGGGGCGTTCGTCGCGGTCGTCGAGCAGCACATCCACACCCGCGGCCTTCAGCTCGGCGTATAGCGCATCGGCAGCGGCCTGCACCGCTTCGCTGCGGCAGTAGCCCATCGGCACGATGCTGACGGTGAACGGGGCCATGGCGTCGGTGAAAATAATGCCACGCTCGTCAAAGTTCTGCTCGATGGCGGCACCCACAATGCGCGACACGCCAATGCCGTAGCAACCCATTTCCATCACTTGCTGCTTGCCGTCGCGGTCCAGGTAGGTGGCACCCATCGCTTCGGAATACTTGGTGCGCAGCTGGAACACATGGCCCACTTCAATGCCGCGACACAGCGCCAGCACGCCCTGGCCATCCGGGCTCGGGTCGCCGTCCACCACATTGCGCAGGTCAGCCACTTCCGGTTCCGGGCAATCGCGGCCCCAGTTCACCCCAGTGTGGTGGGTGTCATCCTGGTTGGCACCGGCAATCATGTCGGCCATCAGCGCCACGGTGCGGTCGGCCACCACCCGGCCACGGAAGCCCACCGGGCCGAGCGAACCCGGCTTGGCACCAAAGGCGTCCTCGATGGCAGCCGGGCTGGCAAACGTCAGCGGCGAGTTGATGCCGGCCAGTTTTTCTGCCTTGATTTCGTTAAGCTGATGGTCACCGCGCAGCAACAGCAGCACCGGCTGCTTGTCATCGCCCTCCACCACCACCGCCTTGATGGTCTGGCGGATGTCGACGTTGAGGAATTCCACCAGTTCGGCGATGGTTTTCACCTTGGGCGTGCTCACTGCCGTCAGCGTCGCAGTGGGGGCCGGGCGCGGCGTGCTCGGGGCCACAGCTTCGGCCAGTTCGATATTGGCGGCGTAGGGTGAGGTCGGGCAGTAGGCAATCACGTCTTCGCCGCTGTCGGCCAGCACCTGGAATTCATGGCTGCCGGTGCCGCCAATCGAGCCCGTATCCGCCGCTACCGGGCGGAAACTCAGGCCCAGACGGGTGAACACCAGGCAGTAGGCGTCGTACATGCCCTGGTAAGTGGTTTTCAGGCTGTCGAAATCGGTGTGGAAAGAATACGCGTCCTTCATGATGAATTCACGCGCGCGCATCACGCCAAAGCGCGGGCGCACTTCGTCGCGGAACTTGGTTTGCACCTGATAGAAATTCAGCGGCAGCTGCTTGTAGCTGCGCACTTCCTTGCGCACGATGTCGGTGATGACTTCTTCGTGGGTGGGGCCGACACAGAACTCGCGCTCGTGACGGTCTTTCAGGCGCAACAGCTCCTTGCCGTAAAACTCCCAGCGGCCAGATTCCTGCCACAGTTCAGCCGGCTGCACTGCCGGCATCAGCAGTTCGATGGCACCCGCGCGGTCCATTTCTTCGCGCACGATGCGTTCAACTTTTTTCAGCACCCGGTAACCCAGCGGCATCCAGCTGTACAGGCCGCTGGCCAGACGCTTGATCAGGCCGGCACGCAGCATCAGCTTGTGGCTGGGCAGTTCGGCTTCGGAAGGCGCTTCCTTGAGGGTGGACAGAAAAAATTGCGAGGCGCGCATGAGTGGAGTTCCTGGAAGTTGGCGGGCGAGGGAGCGATGTCAGTCTGCCATTGTAACGAGGGCGGGGTTTATTGCACAAATGGCAGGGCTTGCGTACCCGCCCTGCATCTGGGTGGCGACAGGCAGGGCAGCAGCTGACAGGTGTCGCGATTGTGCAACGCAATAGCGCACAGAAGAACCATTCCGGTGCATTCCTGTCGCCACCTTGACGGTAAGAGTTGGCGCAACACCGTAAAGTTACTACCATTCGGGTTTGGCACCTCTCCGGCTTCTCATATGTCCTCTGCTTCCGGCCACAAACCGGCGCTGCCTGCGCTAACCCTTGCTGCCTTAGGGATTGTTTACGGCGACATCGGCACCAGCCCGCTGTATACGCTGAAAGAATGTTTCAGCGCCCACACCCACCTGACCCCCACGGTGGCCAATGTAAACGGCATTCTGTCGCTTATTTTCTGGTCGATCATCTTTGTGGTCACCCTCAAGTACATCTCGTTTGTGCTGCGTGCCGACAACAAGGGCGAAGGCGGCATTCTCACCCTGGCGGCGCTGGCCGGACGCCGGCTGAACGGACTGCCCAGTGTATTGGTGCTGGTGCTGGGCTTGCTGGGGGCCGGGCTGTTTTTTGGTGAAGTGGTGATCACTCCGGCCATTTCCGTGCTGTCTGCGGTGGAAGGGCTGGAAGTGGTGGCCCCTGAACTGGAGGCCTATATCCTGCCGCTGGCGCTGGGTGTGCTGATTGCGCTGTTCCTGATCCAGAAAAGCGGCACCGCCAAGGTGGGCGCATTTTTTGGCCCGATCATGGGATTGTGGTTCCTCACCCTGGGGGCGTTGGGGGTGCACGGCATTCTCAGCCAGCCGGCGGTGCTGCAGGCCATCAACCCGATGTACGGGCTGAACTTCCTGCTAGATCACGGCTGGGCCAGCCTGCTGGCGCTGGGGTCGGTGGTGCTGGCGCTGACCGGGGCCGAGGCGCTGTACGCCGACATGGGCCACTTTGGCCGCAAGCCAATCCGCTACGCCTGGTTCAGCCTGGTATTGCCGGCCTTGCTGCTCAACTACTTTGGCCAGGGCGCACACCTGCTGAGCAACCCGGAAGCAGTGGAAAACCCGTTTTTCCACCTGGCACCGGACTGGGCCACCATGCCGCTGGTGATTCTGGCCACGGCGGCCACGGTGATTGCCTCGCAGGCGGTGATTTCCGGCGTGTTTTCGCTCACCCGTCAGGCGGTGCAGCAAGGGCTGCTGTCGCTGCTGACCATTCAGCACACCTCCGACCATGAAATCGGCCAGATCTATATTCCGGCAGTCAACTGGATGCTGCTGGCGTCGGTGATTGTGGTGGTGCTGGTATTCCAGACCTCCAGCGCGCTGGCTGCTGCCTACGGCATTGCCGTGACTGGCACCATGATCATCACCTCGATTCTGGCCTGCACCGTGGCCCGCCGCCAGTGGGGCTGGCCGCTGGCCGCCGCGCTGTCGCTGCTGACCGTATTGCTGGTCATTGACGTGCCGTTCTTTATTGCCAACGTGCTCAAGCTGTTCTCTGGTGGCTGGCTGCCGCTGGTGATTGGCTGCATGATGTTCATCATCATGAGCACCTGGCGGCGTGGCCGCGAGCTGCTGTTGCAGCGCCTGCAGGAACAGGCCTTGCCGCTGGATTCGTTCATCGACAACCTGGAAACCTATCCGCCCACCCGGGTGCAGGGCACGGCAGTGTTTCTGAACAGCGCCACGCTGGGGGTGCCGCACGCGCTGCTGCACAACCTCAAGCACAACAAGGTGCTGCACGAACGCATCGTGCTGCTGACCGTGCAAAACGTGGACGAGCCATACATCAAGCCAGAAAACCGGGTGACGGTGACCCAGCTGTCGGCCAGCTTCTGGCAGGTGGTGGCGCGTTATGGCTTCAAGGAAATGCCCAATGTGCCGGAAATTCTCGAACTGTGCGCGGCCAGGGGGCTGGAGTTCGAATCCATGGACACCTCGTTCTTCCTGTCGCGCGAGACGCTGATTTCCACCGACCGCCCCGGCATGGCGCGCTGGCGGGAAAAGCTGTTTGTGCTGCAGTCGAAGAATGCCCTGCGCGCCACCGACTTCTTCCAGATTCCGGCCAACCGGGTGGTGGAAATGGGCACGCAGGTGGAGCTGTAAGAACGTGTTCAAAGCCTAGCGAACGACGGGTCAGCCAAGGCGAAATGAACCCAAAAGGCGCAGTTGACACGCGGTCAATGCGCATTTTGGGGGGCATTTCAACGCAGGATCACCCGAGTCTCGCAGACGTTGAACACACTCTAAGCGCGCTCAGGCCTCGCCCGGCCACACCGGTAGCCCGCACACTGCTGCCGCCCGCACCCAGTCAAACGACGGGCCGGGATCGGTTTTGCGGCCAGGGGCAATCTGCTCGTGGCCGGTCATTTCCACCAGCGGCAGCTGGCTGGCCAGCAGCGTGACCAACTGGCCCAGCCGGGTGTACTGGGCGTCGGTATAGGTCAGTTCGCCAGTGCCTTCCAGTTCCACGCCCAGGGCAAAGTCATTGCACACCGGACGGCCACGCCAGCACGACGCCCCGGCGTGCCAGGCGCGCTGCGCGGTGCTGACAAACTGCACCAGCTCGCCGTCCCGGCGAATCAGAAAATGCGCCGATACCCGCAATGCGGCAATCCAGTGGTAGTCCGGATGGGCGTTGGGGTCCAGCGTATTGGTGAACAGCCGCTCGATGTCATCGCCGCCAAACTGGCCGGGGGGCAGGCTGATATGGTGTACCACCAGCAGGCAGGGAGGTTCCGGCTGGGCGTCGTGATTGGGCGAGGGCACATGTCGGGCCGGGTGAACCCAGCCGGCGGCATCCAGAGTCAGAGGGGCGAACATGGCGGGCGGGCCGGTGTGGAAGAAGCCCGCATGATAGCGCAACGGCTTGCATCCGGTAGCCACCGCCCATCCCCTGTGTGACAAGGAGGCATCGCCGCCACATAAGGTGCGTTCTCCGTGGCGCGCGCTGGCTGTTTCTCACCCGACAAGGCGTCTGCCGCATGAATCTTTTGCGTCAGCATCGCCAGCTTGTTGCACAATATCCGCGACAGAACTGTTTGCCCAGCCGGCTTTACCGGCTTGGCAAACCGTTTTGATCTCTTGGAGGTTTTCATGTTGCCATCCGAACCGCTGGCCAGCCCGGCTGCCGCCAGCTTTGACGCCCCGCTGGACATGCTCACCACCTGTCATCAAAAGGTGCTGCGCTTCTGCGCCCAGCTGGAAAAGCTGCCGGGCTACCTGGACGCGCACGGCATCACCCCCACCGTGGTGACCACGCTGGAAGGGGTGTTGCGCTACTTTGACGTGGCTGGCCCGCTGCACCACGCCGACGAAGAGCGCGACCTGTTTCCGCTGCTGGCGCAACGCGCGCCGGACAGCCAGCCGCTGCTGACCGAAATTGCCATTGAACACATCACCCTGGAAGGCATGTGGAGCCGTCTGCGTGAACAGCTGCAGGCGGTGAATGCCGGTGAAGCGCAGGCGCTGGATGTGCATCTGAGTCAGGCCTTTGTCCAGCGCTACCGCGCGCACATCGACCACGAAGAAAACCAGCTGCTGCCGCTGGCGCATCAACTGCTCAGCGCCGATGAGCTGGAACAGATTGGCGACACCATGAGCGCACGCCGCCGCGACTGAGCCCCTACCCGGCTGAGCTGACAAACAATCTGCCCCGCGCGCCAGAAGGCGGACGGGGCTGATTATCCCAGCAAGGCGCAGGGCTCAGGCGGTCAGCGCCAGCAAGGCAGCAAACGCCTCGTCAAACAGCTTCAGCCCGTCGCGCTGCAGTTGCTCGCCAATGGCCGACACATCCACGCCAGCCGCCGCCACCCCGGCCAGCACAGCCTGACTGTCTGCCGGATCACTCAAGGTATCCGCCGCCACGCCATGGTCGCGAAACGCCAGCAGGGTGGCGTCCGGCACGGTGTTCACCGTGCGCGGGCCAATCAGGCTTTCCACATACAGCACATCGGAGTAAGCCGGGTTTTTTGTCCCGGTACTGGCCCACAGCAGCCATTGCGGCTGCGCGCCAGCCTGACTCAGCTCGGCCCAGGCCGGGCTGTCCAGCCGCGCCTGCCAGCGGGCGTACACATCGCGCGCCAGCGCCACGGCGGTTTTGCCGCGCAGCGCCTCGGGCAATTGCCCATCCAGCAGGCTATCAATCCGCGACAGGAAGAAACTGGCTACCGAACGTACCTGCCCCACCGGCAGACCGTCGGCCAGCCGGGCGCGCAGGCCGGCTTCATGGGCCGCCCAGGTGGCCTCCACCTGCGCCAGCGAAAACAGCAGGGTGATATTGACGTTGATGCCTTCGTGAATCAGCGTGGCAAGCGCGGCCACACCCGCTGCGGTGGCCGGTACCTTGATCATGGCGTTGGGCCGGTCAATCTCCTGCCACAAACGGCGGGCGGCGTTCAGCGTGCCAGCCTCGTCGTGAGCCAGCTCGGGCGACACTTCCAGGCTGACATAGCCGTCATCGCCGCCGCTGGCACGGTAGTGTTCCAGCAGCAAATCGCAGGCGGCCTGAATATCGGGGATCACCAACTGCTCGTAACGCTGCTCGGCGTCGAGGTCGGGCAGTGCTTTCAGCGCCAGCAGCGCGGTGGCGTAGCGGGCGTCATCACGGATGGCCTTGTGGAAAATCGCCGGGTTGGAGGTCACCCCGGCAATGCCGTCCTCGTTGATCCAGCGGGACAATTCACCGCTGTGCAGCAGGTCGCGGGAGAGGTTGTCCAGCCAGATGCGCTGGCCGAACGGACGGATGGCTTGCAATCGATTCATACGGATCTTTCTGGCAGTGCAAAGAGGGCTGAGCACATGCCGCGCAGCGGCAAAACCCCATTATGCCAGCAGCACGGCGCAGGGGAAGCAGGAAATGCGCCACATGGCGCAGAATTCATCTAGCTGTCACGCCACGGGGTGGTGGCGCACGCGCAACATTTAAACGAATCCGTTTTAAAACAATTGCGATTTAAAACGGATTCGTTTAAATTTCCTATGCCGCCCTGACCCGCCCTGAACACAGGCCGTGAGCTTCTGTTGGCGGTGCCATTCCCCGCTTAGCGGCGCTTAAACACTGCCTCACGGAGATTTTTTATGTTCTACCGCCAAAAATCCTATGGCCGCAACGCCGAAGTCACTGAAATTTATCGTCATTTTTCCGCTGGCCAAGACCTGCACATGCCCGGCCCGCGCCGGCTGGGCAAATCGTTTTTGCTGGATCGTCTGGTGGACGCTGGCCCCGAGCACGGCTGGCGCACCATCAAGATAGAGCTGGCCGGCGTCAGCGATGCTGCAAGCTGTTATGCGCGGCTCAGTGAAGCCATCGGGGCTAGCCTGCCCGCCATGCACAAGATCAAAGTTTGGCTGGCGCAGCACGCGCATCAGGTGTTCAGCAGCAGCAAGCCCGCCGGCAGCAGCCTGCCTCAGCACCTGCTGACCCATGACAGTGAGGGCCATCTGGAGCGCCTGTTGGTCAGCCTGGCCGACGAACCGCAGCCCTTGGCCATTTTGCTGGATGAGCTGCCGATTTTTCTCAGCGCCCTGCACCACAAAGGCCCGGATGGCGTGGCTCAGGCGCGCGAGTTCATGAACACCCTCAGCCGCATGCGCGACAAGGCGCGCCATGTGCGCTGGCTGATCACTGGCTCGATTGGCATTGACCCTCTGGCGCGTTTTGGTCAGTATCAGGGCGCGCTTGCCAAATACACCTTGTACCGTCTGGCACCGTTGATGGCCGGGCAAGCCAAGGATTTGCTGCAAGACAGTGCAACGGATGGCCAGTTGATCCACCGTCAGCGCATCACCGACGCCGAAGCGCAGGCGCTGATTGAGCAAACCGGCTGGCTGTCGGCGTTCTATCTGCTGGAGCTGGCCGGGTGCTTGCGCGGCGCGCCCTGTGAGGATGCCGCACAGGCGGCGCAACAAGTAGAAAACGCCGCCGCTAAGCTGCTGGGTGACGCCAATAGCAATACGTTTTCCACCTGGGAAGAACACCTGCGCAAACATTATCCCGACCCGCAACGCGGCCAGGTCTTTGCCCTGCTGGCCGAACTGGCGCTTCGCCCCGGCCCGCACACCCTGAACACCCTGCTGGCCGGGCTGGCCGACGCCACCGTCAGCGAGCCATCATTGCGCGCGCTGTTGTTGCGCCTGGATGGCGAAGGCTTTGTCAGCGTCGACTGGGACAATGCCGACTCGCCCACCTTGATGTTTCGCAACCCTCTGCTGCGGCGCTGGTGGGCACGCTATCAACCCACCGCCGCGTAAACCGCCATGGACCTGACCTTTTTTAACCCGCGCGCACAAAAAGAAGCCGACTTTCTGGCCGCATTTTGCGCACGGCAAAACACCCTGGAATTTTTTCTGCGCCAACTGCGCCGCCTGGCGGGCAGTCAGGCGCCGGCGCAGCACCATTTGATTGTCGCCCCGCGCGGCTATGGCAAAACCTCGCTGCTGCGGCGCATCGCCATCGCCATCCGCCAGGACGACAGCCTGCGCGCGCACTGGCTGCCGCTGAGCTTTCGCGAGGAACAGCACAACGTCATCAGTCTGGACGTGCTCTGGCAAAACTGCCTGCAATCACTGCAAGAAGCCCTGGACAGCGAAGGCGCCGACGACGCCACGCTGGACGCGCTGGACGACGTGATCGACCAGCACGCCCCGCGCAGCCAGCTCAAGCGCGAAGCACAAGACGGCCGCCCGGCGGAAGCCTATTTAATGGACTACTGCCGCCGCCATGGCCGCCGCCCGCTGCTGCTGATCGACAATCTGGACGCCCTGCTGGCCGGGCTGAGCACCGAACACCAATGGGCCTGGCGCGCCAGCCTGCAAGCGGCAAATGGCCCTGTGCTGCTGGCCGCCGCCGCGCGCTACCCAGACGCCCTGCGCGACCACGACGCGGCATTTTATGATTTTTTCCGCCTCCACCCGCTGGAGCGGTTGAGCGACGCCGAAGTGATGCAATGCTTAAGCCACATCGCCCGCCAGCGCGGCGACAAAGGCGTGGCGGTGCTCAATCAGCTTCAGCGCCAGCCCGGCAAAATCGCCACGCTCAACACCCTGGCCGGCGGCAACCCGCGCACCCTCAGCGTGCTGTACAGCGTGCTGGAAGCGCATATGAACGAAGATGTGCTGGACAACCTCAGCGCCATGCTGGATCAATTCACCGGCTGGTATCAGGCGCGCACCGAAGAGCTGCCCATGCAGGCGCGCGCCGTATTCGACGCCGTCGCCCTGCACTGGGACCCGATCACCGCCGCCCAGCTGGCCAGCGTCACCGGCCTGGAAGTCACCGTCATCAACAGCCAGCTGTCGCGGCTGGACAAACAAGGCTATATCGAAGCTGTCAAACTCTCCCACAACGGCAAAGGCCGCAACGCCTACCAAGTCAGCGAGCGCTTTTACAATATCTGGTATCTGATGCGCCACGGCTCACGCCGCCTGGAGCGGCGCATCCGCTTTCTCACCGCCTTTTTGCAAAGCCTGTACACCCCGGACGAATGCCAGCAACTGAGCGAGCGCCTGCTGCAACGCCCCCGCGTTGAACCCGCCACCGCGCTGGCGCTGGCGCATAACCTGCCGGCCAGTGAGACGCGCCAACGCCTGCTGAACGCCGTGGAAGCGCAGCTGGACGATGACGCCAGCCTGGCGCAGGAATACCACAAAGTGCGGCGCATTCTGGCTGAGCAAGACCAGGCCGCCAGCTCATCCTCGCGCGCCCTCCCATGGCCAGAGTCGGTGGCGACGCTGATAGAGCAAGAGCGTTATACACAAGCCGAAGTGGTGCTGCGTCAGGCCTTAGCGCACACCCCAGACGATGCTTCGCTGTGGTTTCACCTGGGCCGGTTGCTGCACAAGCATCTAGGGCGCTACGAGGAGGCGGAAGCGACCTACCGGCAAGCCATTGAGTTAGATGCCAAGGATGCCACTCCGTGGAATGGCCTGGGCAATCTGCTGCACTATCGTTTGGCGCGCTACGACGAGGCGGAGACGGCCTACCGGCAGGCGATTGAGTTAGATGCCAAGTATGCCAATCCGTGGAATGACCTGGGCAATCTACTGTACTATCGTTTGGCGCGCTACGAGGAGGCAGAGGCGGCCTACCTGCAGGCGATTAAGTTAGATGCCAAGTATGCCAATCCGTGGAATG
>Ga0114982_1000831_pt1 | contig 16172 bp, 10 predicted proteins | sample Shrwel_input2_FT_FD_87183 | JGI IMG/M metagenome (GOLD analysis project Ga0114982, IMG submission 87183) | Subsurface microbial communities from deep shales in Ohio, USA - Utica-3 well 1 S input2 FT | ecosystem: Environmental > Aquatic > Deep subsurface > Shale gas/oil reservoir > Produced... | reverse complement strand
GTGTTTGAAATCAGTGATCATCATCAGTCAATGACGCTCAGTCACCGCTGGCCGGATGGTTCGGCACTGGCTTTTGTCAGCCATTCTGAAACCGGCAACGGCGATCAGGGTCAGTTGCTGGCTTTTAAGCTGGCGGCACAGCATTTTCAGTCGGGCACTGATGTGATTGGCGCCGATGTCACCTTGCCACTGCAGCATAAAATCTATTTTAGCGAGCAACATCCGTCGGGTATTGCCTGGTTACCGGCGGCCGGTGTGCCAGAGCGCGGTTATTTACTGGTGGCTTCAGAAAATCAGCGCAAAGTCAGGGTGCATCAGTTTAGCCAGAATGGCCAGACTGTGGAGCTGGTGGGGTTAGAGCAACAGCAACTGGATCAGATCACCGATGTCTGGCTGGCGCAACAGGGCGAGTACCAGTGGCTGATGCTGCATAATATGAACAAAGCCACCGGCAGCGCTTATCGCGCCAAAACTGCCGATTTGTTTCAACTGGGCACGCCCCGCCAGGGCGAACTGGATCTGAATGCCTTTCGGCTGATCAACCAGTATCAGTCGCCGGCCAATACCGGTTGTGGCAAGAGTCTGGGTCAGAATGCGCAATTGGTGCAGGACAGTAACCAGCAATGGTTTGTGGTGCACACTTACACTGGCGAAACTATCTGTGGGGCGAATTCGGGCCAGAATTTCGTCAAAGCTTATCCGGCCGCGTTTAGTGCGCAGGGTGAGTTTAGTGTCAGTACCAATCCCGTCCCAGTGGCACAAACCACAGTTGGCAGTTCCACCTTACCGGATGATCGTGGTGCCGACGGTGCGGCCGGCTTTCGCGTCAGTCAGGATGGCCGGTTAGTGATTTATCTCGGCGGCCAGTACGCCTACAATTCCTGGTTCGACTGGAAAACCGCCGCGCGCGAGTGCCGTTCGGCTAAGCGCTAACAAGCCGCAGGCAGCGAGCGCGAGACTGGCTGCCTGCAATACCAGCAGAACGATATCAACATACTGATTTATAATAAATTATCCGCTTTGCATTGACCGCCACACCTCGAGTCCAATCTTCGTTTGATTGACAGCCAACTTACTGATTGAGAAGACATTAGCCTTAACCGGAGCCGGGGGGGTGACGCTGCGGCGCTGTAATTTTAACCAAATTAAACCTTGCCAAACACAGTTACTATGTTATAGGTTATACCTTGTAATACAAAGTATGTTTCGCAGCAAACACAAAGTGAGCCCAAGGCATGAGCACTGATAAACAAGATCCGGCAGCGCCGGAAGAACAATTAGAACAGAAATGGGAAATTCAGTTACGCAAAGGCACGCTGGAGTTGGTGATCCTGGCCGCATTGCAGCAACGCACTTTATATGGCCTGGAGTTATTAAAGTTGCTGCAGACTTTCCCAAGTACTGCCATCACTGAAGGCACTTTGTATCCACTGCTGGACCGGTTAAAGCGCGAGCTGTTGCTGGATGCGCAGTGGGTACAGGAAGGCGACATCAGACCGCGGAAGTATTACCGGCTCACCGTCCAGGGTCAGCAAAAGTTACAGCAACTGACCCGGGTCTGGCGGCAGTCAGTGCAGGATATCGAATATTTATTGGCTCATCCCGGGCCGGACCCAATGCCAGCGACAGGAGTTTGATATGGACCAGAGACAAATGATCAACCAATATCTCAATACGTTACAACGTTATCTGGCCAGACTGAGTCCAGCCGAAGCCACCGAGGTGATCCAGGAAATCGAAAGCCATATTTTCGATTTAATCGAACAACATCAAGCCAATGGTCAGACGGCGGATGCGGCGGCCATTTTGCAGGGTTTTGGTGAACCACGGCAACTGGCTGCGCAGTATGTGGCACATCTCACCACAGGCGCGCCGCCGCCACGCGGTTTTAAAGCCATTGTCCAGGTGAAAAAAACGGTGTCTGCTGCTTTGTATTACAGCATGGCGGTTTTTGGGTTTCTGACCTCAGCTTGTTTACTGTTTCTGGCCGGTGCCAAGGCGTTAACCCCGGATGCGGTCGGGGTCTGGGCCATGGCCGAAGGCAACAGTCTGACCATTGCTTTTTTAGCCGAGCCTTTCCCGCCGGAGCAGGAACTGCTGGGGATGACATTGATCCCGCTGGCGACCGGGCTGGGTCTGGCCTTGTTTTGGTTAACGCAGCGGATTTTGCGGGTACTGAAACAACTTATGTAACGAACCCAACGACACAAGGGGTAGGGTGATGCGTTTAATTTTGACCAATCTGAAGCATTTTTTCGCCACCCTGCTGCTGTTGTTGGTACTGGCGTTGCTGCTGGCCAGTTATTTTGGCATTGATATCGATTATGGTGATGACCGGCGGGCTTACAAAGTCGGAAATGAAGGCCCGCATATTTTTTATCAGGACGATCACTTGCTGCTGCAACATATCCGCGGTGATGGCGACAATGGCTTTTATCTGCAGCAACAGCGGTTGGATCCGGCGCAGCCAATCCGGACTGAGGTGTATTTTCCGCTGGATGATCAAAGTTTTCCGCTGCACATGAGTGCCAGTTTTGCCACGCCACCGGTGGTGTATCAAGATGATGAACCCGTGCTAGCCGTGTCTGATCTCGAAAGCTCTTTTGCCACGCTGCGCAGTTTTTTAATCCGTCATCAGGTGATCGACAGGCAACTGAACTGGATTTTTGGCCGCGGTCATTTGGTGCTGCTGGGCGACTTTGTCGATCGCGATGTCTCGACCACCCAAGTGCTGTGGTTGATTTATCAGTTGGAACAACGGGCGTTGGCGGCGGGTGGCCGCTTGCATTATATCCTTGGTAATCATGAAATTAAGAATTTGCAGGGCGATTTTCAGAGCGCGGCCAAAAAGTACCTGTTTGTCGCCACTGTGTTAGGGCGATCGCAAACGGCGTTATTCGGTGACGATGCGTTATTGGGGCGCTGGCTGGCCAGCAAAAATACCGTCGAACTGATCAATGGCCATTTGTTTGTGCATGGCGGTCTGCATCCGAAGCTAGCGACGCTTGATTTGGATTTAACCCAAATAAATCAGAAGATTAGGGCGCAGTATCGGCAGGGGTATTATCCCCAACCCAATGAAAGTGCACAAAGGATGCTGGTCTCGACCCGGCATGGCCCAGCCTGGTATCGCGGTTATTTTGACGGTAAGTTAACCCAAGCCGAAGTAGAAGCGCCGCTGCAAAAATTCGCTGCCAGGGCTGTGGTGGTCGGCCACACGCCACAATGGCGGGTGAAAACTTTGTATCAGCAAAAAGTGCTGGCGATTGGCGTGCGCCATCCCCGCGACTATCGCGGCAGCATTCCGCCGCGTAGCTCAGAAGGGTTATTGATCAAACAAGGCCAATATTTCCGTTTGACTGAAGATGGCCAGCAGCCACTGGAATGAGTGGCAAAGCGCAGTGTTACAACCGTAGTACACCGCCTTGCACCAGTTGCTGATGGCTGATAAAGGGCGTTGTCAGGGCTTGACCTTGCCAGCTATAGCTGACATCAGCAGCCGTATTTTGCTGAATTTCCAGTACTTTCCCCGGGTAATAAGCCGGCTGTAACTGGATACGGGCACTTTTTACCCTGGGCGAAAATACCGTGTATTGCGGGTTGCCCGGCTCGGTCGGGTAGAAACCGAGCATACTAAACACCAGCCAACTGGATAAGGTGCCGGTGTCGTCGTTGCCGGGTAAACCGGCTGGCGTGTTGTGATAATGCTGCTCAAGCAATTGTTTTACCCTGGCCGAACTTCGCTGGTAAGCCGATTTAGCGAGCGCCTGATCCTGCAGCGCCAGATAGTTATACAAAAACGGATAGGTAATATCCGGCTCGTTCGCCATATCAAATTTGCCGCTGTCAAAGGTCAGATCCAGTTGCCGGATAAACTCATCCGCCCCCAGCAACTGAATTAAGCCCGGCACCTGGTGCGGTACATAAAAGCGATAGTTCCAGGCGGTGCCTTCAATATAACCGGCGGTGGGTTCAAAGTTGCGACCGCCATCCGGGTTAAACGGCTGATGCCAGTCGCCATTGCGTTTTTTCGGCCGCAGCATGCCGGTGGATGCATCAAATAACTTTTGGTAATTTAATGATTTTTGCGTAAAAAACTCGGCATCTTCCGCCTGACCGAGCGCCGCTGCTAAACGGCCGATCGCGGCATCAGCCAGATAATATTCCAGACTGGTCGAGACGCTGCCATCAAAAGGGCCTTCGTCGTCGACCGGCACATAACCCAGCTGCAAATAATCAGCATTCTCGGGTCGCAACGGGTTGTTGCTGGCCGTCAGGGCGGCTTTTTTCATTGCCTGATAACCGGTCTGCACATCAAAATCACGGATGCCACGCAGATAAGTATCCGCAATCACCACGGCGGCCGGATCGCCCACCATCACGCTTTTTTCCATGCCAACCAGCTCCCATTTTGGTAGCCAGCCATGCTCCTGACTCATCGCCACCATGGTTTGCACCATGGCACTTTGTAGTTCCGGATAGACCAGACTCAGCAGCGGATGCACATTGCGATTGCTGTCCCATAACGAAAACACCGAATAACGGGGTTGGTTTTTATTATTACCAAACAGCGGTTGATCTGCTGTGGCAGCGCCCATCCGTGGGTAATCGCCATTGACATCACTGATGATGCTGGGGTGGATCAGGCTGTGATACAAGGCGGTGTAAAACAAGGTTTTATCGGTTTGGCTTGCCTCAATCTCGATGCGGCGAAGCAGCCTGTCCCAGGCGGTGACCGCGCGCTGGCGCAGCTGCTCAAAGCTTAACCGTGCTGTTGCCGCCGCGGTTGTTGCTGGTGCTACCCTGCTTTGATATTGCTCAGCTTCCAGATTTTGCCTGGCGTTGTCGATGCTGACCCAGGAAATTCCCAGCTCCACTTCAATCACTTGTGCTGTGGTGGCATCAAAACTGAAATAAGCACCAATCTCATCCCCACTTAACTGTTGCCGGTAAAAAGGATAAGGCTTGATGCTGTGATTGTGTGAGACCCACTCTGCTTCCACGTTGTGATACTGCGGCATTTTTTTAAAGCCGCCGAAGCGCTTAGCCGGTTGGCTAAAACGGGCGACAAAATACACCGGCCTGGCTTGTTCGCTGTGATAACAAAAAGTACCGATAGTGCGGCTGCCTTCCACTTCGCTGGCTGAGTGAATACGCAAACTGCCACCACTTTCGTTACTGAGGCCCAAACCTAAATTCAGCAGAATATTGGCCTGACCGGCCGGAAAACTAAACCGACTGCGGCCGGTGCGCAAGGTACTGGTGACTTCAGCGCTGATTTGGTATTTGTTTAACAAGGTGCGGTAATAACCGGGACTGGCTTGTTCATCCTGGTAGGTGGAACCGTATTTTTCTGCATCCAGCTCCAATGGGCCTGTGGTCGGCATCAGCAACAATACGCCCAAATCCGGACAGCCAACGCCACTTAAATTGACATGGCTAAAGCCGGTCAGGAATTTATTCTCGAAGATATAACCGCGGGAATTCCAGGCAGCGTCTTTTTCAAACTGGTTCAGTGGGCTGCCATCGGCAGCTTTGCCGGCAAAGGCCACATTAAAGGGCGCCACCGATACTAAAGCCTGCGGATATTGTGCCCCAGGGTGGGTGGCACCAAAGTTGGCGCTGCCAATAAAAGGGTTCACATACTGGCTGGGGCCTGTTGTCGTTGGCGCTGCCGCCAGCGGCTGGCTGAGTAACAATACCAGCAGTACAGTGGATGGCGCGGCAAAACCGCTCAAGCGGGTGTTTAGGGTCATGGTGCTTGCTCACTCATGGTAAAAATCAGTTCGCCGCCTTGCATCAGTTGTTGATGCGACAGGGTAAAACCGCTGACCGGCATGCCGTTGAACGTCACCGATTTGACGTAAAGATGCTGTGGCGATTGCTGCAGCGCTTTGACTGTCAACTGCTTGCCGTTGCCAAGTTTGAGCACTGCCTGATGCACTTCCGGGCTGCCCAGCACATAAACACCGGACACTGGATCAACCGGATAAAAGCCTAAGGCACTGAATAAATACCAGGCCGACATTTGACCGGCGTCTTCGTTGCCAGCCAGGCCATCCGGTTGGGTACTATACAACTCTGCCATGATCCGCCGCACCATGGCCTGGGTTTTCGCTGGCTGGCCGGCGTATTGGTACAAATAAGGCACATGATGGCTGGGCTCATTGCCATGCACATACTGGCCGATATAACCAGAAATCCACTCTGGCAGCTGTTGTTTGGCTGCTGCGGCGTTGGGCGCTGAGGACGCAAATTGCGCCGTCTCAAACAGCTGATCCAGTTTGGCGCTAAAAGCGGCAGGCCCGCCATAAAGTGCCATTAAACCCGGCACATCATGTGGCACAAAAAAGCTATATTGCCAGGCGTTGGCTTCGCAATAATCTTCCGGCTGATAGGCTGTGGGGTCAAACGGCAACCTGAAGTTGCCGGCACTGTCTTTCGCCCGCATAAAACCGCTGCTGGCATCAAAATGCTGGCGGTAATGTTGCGAGCGGGCGCGAAATTCGCCAGTAAGCGTCTTGTGGCCTAAGTGTTCAGCCAGTCGGGCAATGGCCCAATCGTCATAGGCATACTCTAACGTCAGGGCGACATTCCATTTGCGCTCGGCATAAGGCACAAAACCAAGTTGTTGGTAACTTGCTAAGCCAAACTCTTGCTGTCTGGCACTTTTGACTGCCCATTGCAGAATTTGCTCGCCAAGTTCCGGCGCTAATAAGCCTTTGAGATAATTATCCACCAGCACAGGTACCGCGTGGTAGCCCAGCATCATATTGGTTTCGTTGCCCTGAAAATTCCATACTGGCAGCAAACCAGCTATCTGGGCGTGATCCAGCAATGACCACAACTGTTGCTGATTCTGCTGTGGATTAAACAGCGTTTTCCATGGATGCAAAGCGCGGAAGGTGTCCCATAAACTGAAAAAATCATGATGCAGATGGCCGGTGCGTTGATGCACCTGACCATCAGGTCCTAAAAAGCGGCCGTCACTGTCGGCGAATACCCGCGGCGCCAACGCGCTGTGATACAGTGCCGTGTAAAACTGCATCAGATTATCGCGGCTGGCGGTCACTTGCACTTGCGACAGTTCAGCCCGCCAGGCTTGTGCTGCCTGTTGTTTCACTTCATCAAAACTAAGTTGTTCGCCTTCAGCCAACAAATTTTGCCGGGCATTGGCACTACTGACCGAGCTTATCGCAGTGCGGACGGTGATCTCTTGCTCTGCTGGCGCAAATTGCAGTAATAGTGCGACCGCCACCCCTTGTTGCTGTAGCGGCGCTTGCTGCAGTGGCGTGCTGATCAGGCTGCCATCTTTGGCCACAGCCAGTTCAGCACCTGCCAACTGCCACTGTAAACTTTGGATCGGCTTAGAAAATTTGCTATAAAAATACACTTTTTGTTGCGGTGCCCAGCCACTGGAATAACGATAGCCTTCAATGCTATAGGCGTCGATAATCCGGATTGAACTGGCGGTGGTTTTGTCCCAGTTACGGCTATACCCCAAATCCAACCGGATCAGCGGCGCGCTGCTGGTTTTGCTTGCTGCTGCGGTCGTGGTAGTCCCGGCAAAGCGATAACGCTGATAACCTGTCCGCAGTCCGGCGGTCAGTTCGACATTGACCTGATAATCCGGCAAATAGACCTGATAATAACCTGCCTTGGCTTGTTCTTGCTGATGCGAAAAGCTGGAGACCAGTGTGCCTGCTGCCGGACCACCTGCGGTTTGTTGCCGCTGCAGTGGCAGGCGCAGTGGCATAAAAGAGATATCATACAAATCGCCGGCGCCGGTGCCGGACAAATGGGTGTGGCTAAAACCGGCAATCACAGTATCCGGGTAAAAATAACCGGCGATCCAGTCCCAGCCGGTGCGGCCGTTATCTGGGCTCAGTTGCACCATGCCATAAGGCACAGTGGCGCCAGGGTAAGTTTTGCCTTTGCCATCGGTGCCGATCAGCGGATCAACAAATTGCAGCGGATCTGTGGCGGTCAGCACTTCCTCAGCGCTACTGCTGACATTGGCGGGTTGCCAAGCTGCCGGCTGACTACAAGCACCAAGCCCCATCAGCAGCGCGCTGAGCAAGCTGCGAACTGCTGGCGCCGAACCAAGCTGGCAACACTGTTTAAAAGTCACCCCGGCCTCCGCTTTAGTCTGCGTTGTGAAAACTCACCAGCGGCAAGCTGGCGAAACCCATACCCCGCAGCACTTCAATGCAAGCACAGAGCGTGTGATAGTCACACTTAGCGCCGGCGGCACTTTTCTCGTTGCTGACCTTGCTGTTGTCACGGTGCAGTAAACGGAACCAGGCCCCGTACTGGTGGTCAATCATATGGTCCCAGCTGTATTGCCATAACTGCTGGTAAGCCGCTAAATAACTTTCAGCGCCGGTGGCCTGATACAACAAAGCCGCTGCCGCCATACTTTCAGCCTGCACCCAGAAATATTTATCATCGTCGCACCAGCTGCCGTCCGGCGCAAAACCATAAATCAAACCGCCATAGTCAGCATCCCAGGCTTGCTGATAAGCGCGGTCAAACAACTCACGCGCTTTGCTCACCAGCCAGGCCTGTGGTTGATGGCGGTGTAAAATCAGCAATAACTTGCTCCATTCGGTTTGATGACCGGGTTGGAAACCCCAGGGCCGGTACAGATTTTTCGGATCGGCTTTGTTGTACTCCCAGTCCGGTTGAAAATTCGGGCTGTAATGTTCCCACACCAACCCGTCGGTCAGCGCTGCTTGCCGGACTGTAATGTTCTGCGCCAGCGTGATAGCACGTTCAAGGAAATGCCGTTCGCCGCAGGCTTCATAAGCGGCCAGCATGGCTTCACATAAATGCATATTGGCATTTTGACCACGATAGTCGTTCAGCACGCCGGCCGGACTGATTTCGTCGGCGTAGAGGCCATAGTCGGCTTGCCAGAAACGTTGTTCCAGCAGTTGATAGATGCGATTCAGTGGGTCGCTGTGCTGGATTAAACCGGCTTTATGCACGGCGGCATAACAGAGCAGCACAAAAGCATAACCATAGGCTTGTTGGGTGGTATCCAGCGGTTGGTGGTCCTGCAAAGTCCAGGCGTAACCCTGGATCTCATCGCGCCAGTGGACTTGTTCGACATAGTCCAGACCGTGTTGGGCCATGGCTTTATAGTGCGCCGAGGTTGTGCTATCGGCGGCAAACAGCATGGCGGCAGTGGCGTAATTAATCACCAGGCGGGTGCTGCTCACCAACTGTTTAAAGCCTGGGTTAAACAGCTCACCATGATCTAAATAATTGTGAAAATAACCACCGCTCGGATCGATGACCCGTGGATCGTAAAAACTCAGAATGTCCTGGCAGTGCTGCAGCAGAAAACTCTGCGAGTAGTAATGGTCTGGCTGATGGGTCATAGGCATAGTTTATCTCCGCAAATTCAACAGGCCGGGTGCACCGGCAACAAAGGCAATAAGGCAGTCATGTCAATCTGGCGCCGGGCTAAATCGGCCAGCATTTCTGCGGCAACTGGCAGCGCCGGAAAAGCGCCGGGTCTGGTGACTGTCAGCGCCCCGCAGGCGGTGGCAAATTCAATACAGGCCTGTAACAAAGCGCCCGTTGGGATCTGCGCTTTGACGTCAGTGCCGGCCGGGATCAGACTTAAGCTAAACAGCAAACCACCGATAAAGGCATCGCCGCCTGCGGTGGTATCAACCACAGCCACTTTCGGCGGTGTCACCGTCATGACCGGTGCACCGGCCCGGTAATAATCAATGTTGTCACCGCCATCTGTGACCAGGATTAACTGGCAACCGGCTTGCAGGCAGTGCTCAATATAGGCCTCGCTGGAAGCGAAACCCTCTGTGGCGCCGCCTGCCAGATACTGCAATTCATCGCGGGAAAACTTCACGATATCCGCCTGCCACACCAGTGCGTTGACAACAGCACAGTCAGCTGCGCCTTGCTGCCACAGGTTATGCCGTAAATTGACATCAAAACTGACCAGGCAATGCGCGGCTTTGGCCTGTTGCACCAGTGCTGAAGTGGTGTTGGCAATAAAAGCATCGGTCAGGGTATTGCTGCAAAAATGCAGCATAGGTTTAGCATCAAACCAGTCGGCAGCAATTTGCGCTGGGGCGAATAACAGGTCCGCACTCTGCTCGCGGTAAAACGAAAAGCTGCGATCACCACTCTGATCCAGCATCACAAAAGCCAGTGCCGTTTTGGCGGTCGGATGACGCATTAATAACGACACATCAACGCCATAGGCTTGCAATGCCTGAGCTAAAAAGTCGCCGAAGGCGTCCTGGCCGACCTGGCCGGCAAAGCGGGCCTTGCCACCTAATTTAGCGATGGCAACCGCTGCATTGGCGGGTGCTCCGCCCGGAAATTGCCGATAGGCGGGCAGTTGCAGTGGTCCTTGCTGTTCGATACCACTATGTAAAAAATCAATCAAAGCCTCGCCGAAACACAGCACCTGGCGTGGTGTGATGGCAGTGGCAACTGGTAACACTGAAGTGGTCATAACGATTCCCGCGAAAAAGATGAAACAACAGCCCGGTGCCGGTTGTGATACCAGGCATAACCGGCAATATAACCATAAGCCAGCACTGGCACGATAAAGCTCAGCTGCACGCCAACACGGTCAGCCACCAGACCTTGCAGCAAGGGTAAGATAGCGCCGCCGACAATGGCCTGACATAACAAACCTGAGCCACGGCTGGTGAGGGGGCCAAGCCCACGGATAGCCATGGTAAAAATGGTTGGGAACATAATAGAGTTAAAAAAGCCAATCGCAATCACCGACCAGACGGCGAGTGGGCCGCTGGCGTTCATGGTAACAAACAACAGCAAAATCGCGATCAAAGCATTGCTTATCAGAACATAACTGGCTGAAATATAACGGGTGAGTAAAGCGCCAATAAAACGGCCCAGCATAGCGCCGCCCCAATAATAAGCCACCATGCTGCTGGCTTGTTGTTCCGACAGACCACCAATCTCTGGCAGTGCCAGATAGTTCACCAGAAAACTACCGATACTGACTTCAGCACCCACATATAAAAAAATCGCCAGCACGCCCAGTAATAAACCTTTTTGCTGCCAGATAGAGCTTTCTGCAGTTAACAATGGCTGGTTGGCAGTGGCAGCAGGCACCGGCGGTGTCAGCAGCGGTAACTTCAAAAAATAAAAGCCGGCGGCCGTCACTAAGGTGACTGCCGCCAGGATCAGGTAAGGTAATTGCACCGATTTAGCATCGGCAGTGCCGGTTGACAGATCCGTCGTGGCGGAAAAAATCAAGGCGGCACCAAATAACGGTGCCAGGGTATGACCCAAAGAGTTAATTGCCTGGGCCAGACTTAAACGGCTGGCGGCCGTTTCTTCCGGGCCGAGGATCGCCACATAAGGATTAGCCGACACTTGCAGGATAGTCACCCCGGACGCCAGGATAAATAAGCCAAATAAAAACAGCGCATAGACCGAAATTTCCGCCGCCGGATAAAACAGCAGGCAACCGAGCGCTATGGTCGCTAAACCCGCCATAATGCCTTTGATATAACCAATGCGTTCAATCAGCTTCCCCGCCAGCGGCGAGACCAGAAAATAAGCACCAAAAAAGCAAAACTGCACCAGCATGGCCTGAGTGTAATTGAGTGAAAAAGCCGCTTTCAGCTGCGGGATCAGAATGTCATTCAGCGCGGTAATAAAACCCCAGATAAAAAACAGGCTGGTCATCGCGGCAAAAGCAAAATGGTTGCTTTGGCCCGGCACGGCGGCGACCGCAGCCTGGTTGTGGTCAGATGTGATCATACTCATGGTTTGGCCTTTTCTGCAGTCGTGGCAATAGTGGGGCTGGCCTGGTTCGCTGTCGACATGGAATAAGGCCGATTCACAGCAGCTAAGCCCCGTTGTTGGTTGGGGGTGTGGCCCATTTGGAAATCTAGTTGGCCGCCTTGCATCAGTGCGCTATGACTGAGCCAGTTATGTGGATAAGGCTGTTGTTGCCAGGACAGTTGCTGAACATAAGGCGTGCCGGCGTGATTGCCAGGTGCATTGAGCTGCAGCGTTTTGCCATTTGGCAGGCTCAATTTAACCTTGGCAAACAAAGGGCTACCCAGTACATATTGATCGGTGCCCGGCGTGACCGGATAAAAACCTAAAGCGCTGAACACATACCAGGCGGAAGTCTGGCCATTATCCTCATCGCCACTGTAACCGTCCGGGGTGGCGCTATAGAGTTTGCTCATCACCTCACGCAGCCGCGCTTGTGCCAGCCAGGGTTGGCTGGTGTAGTTGTAGAGGTAAATCATATGCTGAATGGGTTGATTGCCATGGGCATAATTCCCCATATTCACTACCTGCATTTCGCGGATTTCATGAATGGTAAAGCCATAATAAGAGTCATCGAAGCTTGGTGGCATCTCGAACACTTGGTTCAGTTTCTGCAGGAACATATCTTCGCCGCCCATCGCCTGCTGTAAACCGGCGATATCATGAAACACCGACCAGCTGTAATGCAGGCTATTGCCCTCGGTGAAAGCGTCCCCCCATTTCAGTGGATTAAACGGGCTTTGGAAACTGCCATCCTGGTTGCGGCCCCGCATCCATTTGGTGGTTGGATCCAGCAGTTTCAGATAGTTTTGTGAGCGCTTTGCAAAGAGCGCAGCATCAGCGGTTTTCCCCAGCGCGTTAGCAAGCTGAGACAGGTTAAAATCGGCAAAAGCATATTCCAGCGTGCGGGCGGCATTTTCGTGAATACCAACATCATAAGGCACATAACCTAAGCTGTTGTAATAACTTAAGCCTTCACGACCGACCGAAGAAACCGGTCGGCCAACTTCGACTTCGGTGTTCTTTTTCGCCGCTTGATACAAGGTTTCGATATCAAAATCACGACCGCCTTTCAGATAAGCATCGGCAATATTAATGGCCGAATTCGAGCCAATCATCACGCCGCGATGGCCGGGACTGGCCCATTCCGGTAACCAGCCTGATTCTTGATAGGTGTTGACCAAGCCCTGCATAATCTGGCCATTCAGCTCTGGGTACATCAGGTTAAAAAATGGGAAAACCGCGCGGAATGTGTCCCAGAAGCCGTTATCTGTGAACATATAACCCGGCAGCACTTTGCCGTTATAAGGGCTGTAATGGACAATTTGCTCTGCCTGGTCAATTTCATAAAACTTACGTGGGAATAACAGCACCCGATATAAAGAAGAATAAAAAGTGCGGATTTGATCTAATTCACCTTGTTGAATGTCGATGCGTGCTAATTGTTGTTGCCAGGCTTGCCGGGCTTTTTGCTGGGTCTGTGCAAAGCTGTCTGTGCCAATTTCCCGCCGTAAATTCAGCTCAGCCTGCGCCGGACTGATAAAAGAGGACGCCACTTTTACATGCACCTGTTCGCCTTTTTCGGTGGCAAAACCAATGATAGCGCCGACATGCTGGCCTTCACTTTCAAGCTGATTGGGTTGTAATTTCCAGCCATCATGCCAGCTGTGGCTGACGGTAAAGTCTTTATCAAATTCCAGTACAAAATAATTGTGGAAATTCGCCGGCACCCCGCCATGGTTGTTGCGGGCGTAGCCGATAATTTTGCGCTCCTTCGGCAGGATCGTGACTTTAGAGCCTTTATCAAAGGCATCCAGGATCAGATAAGCCTGCTCGCTGGCCGGAAAGGTAAACCGGAATTGGGCGGCACGGTCGGTCGGCGTCACTTCGGCAGTGACATCATAGTCGGCCAGATAAACGGAATAATGATGTGGTTTGGCCGATTCAGCTTTGTGCGAAAACCAGGACGCCCGTTCATCCTGTTGGAATTTGAGTTTGCCTGTTACCGCCATCAGCGAAAATGCGCCGTAGTCATTGAGCCAGGGGCTGGGTTGATGGGTCTGTTTAATGCCGCGGATTTTGTGGTCGTCGTACTTATAGGTCCAACCATCGCCCATGGCTGCTGTCATGGGCGTCCAGAAATTCATCGCCCAGGGTAGCGCAATCGCTGGATAAGTATTGCCGTATGACAGCTCAAAACTCGAGTCGGTGCCCATCAGTGGATTGACGTGCTGCACTAAATCAGCTGCCAGGTCAGGTGCATTCGCGGGCTTTACTGCAGCAGCGTTGGCAGTGTGGGCGTTGTTTTGACTGGCGTTATCGCAACCGCCCAACAAGCTTGCGCCGAGCGTCAAAGTCGTCAGTAACACGACAGAATTGAATATATTCATCAGCTGTATATTCCGTTGAAATGACCGCAGTGCCGGTTGCACCAACATTGTGCTTAAATTGAACTGCAATAGACTGTAATCGATTACATTTAAAATTGTCCAGAAAAAGATCACTGGTTGTTCCAGCTGCTATCTTTAGCCGGTATTTGGCTAATAATTCGCTAATTTAGTGCTTTTTGTTATCGATTACATGATGCTTGCTATTGTTAGAAAGGAGTGGGAATATAGCCGGAATTGCTGACTTTCCCTGATATATAGCGGGTTTGAGCGGCATTTCAGATTTAGATGACAAGCTTTGGGATCATAAAGACGCATGACAAATATCAAAAAAGTAAGTGAACTGGCTGGTGTTTCCACAGCGACCGTTTCGCGGACCTTAAAATCGCCAGAGCAAGTCACCGAAGCGACCCGGAATAAAGTGATGCAAGCGGTGAAACAAGCCGGCTATCGGCCGAATTGGTTAGCCAGTAGTGTCAAAAGCGGTAAATCAAATTCTATTGTGGTGCTGGTGCCAAACCTGACCAACCCGTTTTTTTTGCGGATCATCGGGGGCATTGAACAAGCGGCGCAAGAAAAGGGTTATTCAGTGTTATTAGGCGATACCCAAGGGGATAGCAAAAGAGAACACGAATATGCCGGCATGGTGCTGAGTAACAGAGCTGATGGCCTGATCCAGTTAGACCATTCTTTTCCATTTGCACCACAAGATGCTGAATTAGCTGATAATATACCCATGGTTAGCGTTTGTGAACGCATTGAAGGTGAGCGCAAATATCCGGTGATTGAGTTGGATAACTATGCGGCGAGCCGGGCTTTGGCTCACCATCTGGTTAGTTACGGTCATCAGAAATTTGCCGCTATTGTCGGCCAAATCAGTAGCCAGATTTACCGTGAGCGGTTGGCTGGTATCCGCAGTGTGTTGCAGGAAGAAAATTTGCCGTTGCCAGATGATATGCTGGTTGGCGGCAGTTATACCATTGAAACCGGCATCGAAGGGGTGCGACAGTTATTGGCACAGCCGGTGCGGCCGACCGCTATTTTTTGTTTTAACGATGATATTGCGATTGGTGCTATCCACGAAATTAAAAAACATGGTTTACGGGTGCCACAAGATATTTCAGTGGTCGGTTTTGACAATATCAAGGTCTCTGCCTTTATCGATCCACCGCTGACCACCGTGGACCAACCGGCTTATGACATGGGGCGCCGTGCTTTTGAAGTGCTCAGTGTGCTGATGCGGGGAGAAAGTCTGAGCCGTATTCGTGAAATCCTGCCATTCCAACTGGTCGAACGTCAAAGTAGCGGTCCGGTCGGCATCCCCTAACGCACTTGCCTCAGGCGCCCGCCTGAGGCGATAGCCACCGCAATAATTGCGCTGATTATCGCGTAGAACGCAGCAATTTTAAGGTCAAAGCAAGGCTTTGACCTTTGTTTTTCATTTTAAAATCAATAATTTAGTTCTGTTGTTTCCCTTCTGTGATCCTCAGGTGAATTTTTTTATTGTTCGGCAATTGTACAGATTGACAGCACTGTCAATGCTGGCTAGTATCTAACCGCGATATGTAATCGATTACATTTTGCTGGTTATCCAAATCATTGCGAATGCCGTGCTGAGCGCGCTTCAGGCGGTACTGAATCAAGCTGAACTTCAGGCTGTTTCTGCAGTCGTTTCAGCGAAGCTCAGGGGGTTACTCCCTTTGTTTTCAGTGATCTAGGGTATAAACCATTTCCGCTGATGTTGAGATATGCAGTGGTTATCACATCATAAGAAATAATAAAAATTAATCGAAACATGAATTTGATGTTTACGATTACACCATTCACTGGGGGAGAACCCATGGTCAACCGGATAGATAGCAATAAGCCTGAGTGGAAAAAAGGTCTGAGCCGATCTTTGCTTTCACTGGCTGTCCTGACAGCATTAAGTACCACTTTTGCTGTGGCGCAGGCGCAAGAAACCAGCGCGGACACCGACGAGAGTGC
>Ga0114982_1000823_pt1 | contig 16293 bp, 21 predicted proteins | sample Shrwel_input2_FT_FD_87183 | JGI IMG/M metagenome (GOLD analysis project Ga0114982, IMG submission 87183) | Subsurface microbial communities from deep shales in Ohio, USA - Utica-3 well 1 S input2 FT | ecosystem: Environmental > Aquatic > Deep subsurface > Shale gas/oil reservoir > Produced... | reverse complement strand
TAAGCCTGTTAATGTTACAATTAACGGAATGACCAGCGAGGAATTAAGCAAGGCTGCGGAAGAGGTCCTTTCTGGAGTTGCATGTAGTTTGGATAATCCTGACGAATGCGATATGTGTGGATCATAAAAAAATAAAATCTAATGGATAATAATAAATGGTTTAATGATGATGTCATTAAAAAATTCGATGAATTTTTAAATGAAAGAGAGCTACCAGATTCACAGGGAGATGTCCTTGTGATGCTGGGAGCACCAGGATCAGGAAAGGGTACATTATCAAAACAGTTAAATGAGAAATTTGGAATAAATCATATTTCTACTGGCGATCTAATCAGAAAATCTGATGATCCTGACTTGAAGAAGATTATCGAGGAAGGTAAGTTTATATCTGATGAGATGATGCTTAAGATGTTAAGAAAGGAACTGAAAAAATTAGATCTTAATAAGGGTATAATATTTGATGGATATCCAAGAACAATAAAACAAGCCAGAAAGTTGGATTCATTACTTGGTAAACTTGGACTTGGTTTAAATCATGCCATATTTATGGATCTTCCTGAGGAAAAAGCGAAGGAAAGAATAAGAAATAGAGCTAAGAAGGAAGGTAGAAAGGATGATGCTAGCGATGAGGTTATTGATAAAAGATTCGCTGAATATAACGAGAAAACTTTCCCCCTTGTCGATTTTTATAAGAAAAGTAGAAAATTGATAAAAATCGATGCCGACCTTGGTATGGAGGGAGTTCTTAAAGCGATTGTAAAAAAACTTGGTCTTAAAGAAGTTAAAAAGAAAAAAGATGAAAAAATCTAGTGAGGATTTTGTAAAATCAATAAAAGAAAAAGTAACGCAACAGAAGAATACAGAAATAATCCAGAGGAATCTACTCCATGATTCTCTGGATTATTTTTCTTCAGTGCTATCCAAAGATGGTGAAATAGAGGTTAGAAATCAGAAAAAATTTGATTCTGGAGAATTGAATTGTTTTTTGGGACTGTATTGTGAGAGCGATTCTATACCGGACCATATAAATTCAATATTAGCCACTAATGAATTGGAGTATAAAGTTCTTGAGCTTGATACTAAAAAAATGGTGTATTGTGTTAATTTTGGTAGAAATATATTATCCTCGCCCCATGATGATAATTTAATATTCCTTGAATTTAATTTTAAGGGTAAACATATATTTGAGTGTAAAATATCACCAAAAATTGGTCCAATCGATTACTCATTATATGAGAATAAGTATTTCAATATAAAGGTATGGGTATTCGAGGATGGGATTTTTAATAAGTATGAAATACCACTAATAAATATATCCAGAAGTAAAAGAGGAATAACAAGGGAACTTGACGGTAAATATAAGGCATCGATAATCTTTGATCTTGTAGGTGAGGTTGAATATATAAAAATTTCTAAAAAAAGAGGAGCAAAACTAGTAACTAAACTATAATATTTAAAAAGTTTTAAATGAGTATTAAGAATAAAAAGAAACAAAAAAAGGTTGCAGCTCCAATTAATGTTGCTAGACCTGTTCCTAATAACGTTCAGGTGATAGATCTTTGCTTGGTTATGATAGTTAAGGACGAAGAGGACACAATGGAAAGATGTATTAGAGCTGTTGCTCCATATATTAAATATTGGGTAATAGTAGATACAGGATCTACAGATAACACAATTAGTGTGATAAATAAAACAATGGAATCCCTAGGTATTCCGGGTGAATTGCACGAGAGACCTTGGGTAAATTTTGAGGTTAATAGAACTGAAAGTTTAAATCTTGCTAAAGGAAAATGTGATTATAGATGGATTATAGATGCGGATGATACTTTTGTCCCTGAGAATCCTAATATTAATCCTTTTGCTGGATTGGATAAAGGTCCAGATTGTTATCAGATATTATACAAGCTAAATAATCTTCAATATCACAGAGCACAGATTGTTAAATCTGAACAGAATTGGGTTTATAAGGGAGTATTACACGAATTTCTACATTTGGACGAGGAGAAGGAGCAAATTTTCCAAGCTCCCGTCCCGAACTCCTTTGTTATAGCTGATATCTCACCACTTAAGAGAGCGGATTCATTAGAGGAAAAATACTCTAATGATGCCAAGATCCTAGAGGAAGCACTTTTGAAGGAGCCAGGTAATGAAAGATATATGTTCTATCTTGCTCAGAGTTATAGAGATTCAAATCAGCTTGAAAAATCGATAGAAGCCTACGGTAAAAGAATTGCAATGGGCGGATGGGAAGAAGAGGTTTATTACTCCATGTATATGATTGCTAAGATGAAGGAAAGATTAGGAGCACCTATATCGGAGGTTACCGAGCTTTATTCTAGAGCATGGGAATATAGACCATCAAGACTTGAAGCTGTTTTTCATACAATGAGAAAATATAGGGAACAGAAAAGACATCTGATTGCTTTTGCATATGGTGACGTAGCAATAAAAACCAGAGGTACCCAGGATATACTATTCATAGAGGCTGAGATATGGCAATGGAGACTATTGGATGAATATTCACTAGCAGCACATTATATAGGAAATCCAGAAATAGCTATGGAAAAAACCAATGCTATCTTGAACGCCCCTTTCTTCAAGACTTTACCTAGCGATGAACAGAATAGACTTCTTAAGAACATGGACTTCTATAAGAAAGGTGCACAGGAAAAAGCAAAGCAATCACAGCTAGCTAAAATGGAGGCAGATAAGAATAAAAGAAAGTAATCTTTACCAGATATATAGAATAAAAATTTAACAAATGAAACATCTTTTAGAATTTGAATCCTATGAGGGTTTGAACGAATCTGGAGTACCTGTCTATAATATGGATGATTTTAGAAGAAGTCCTTCTGCTGAACCTGAGGATGAGGTATCTACTACAAAAATATTCTCTTATATAAGCGACCTTTTGGATCAGCAAAAAACTGGCGAGGTTCAGGAAATAACAATGACTGTCGATCTTCCGATGCAGGGAAAAAAGCTCCTCAGCATGTTCTTGATACGCTTGATATCGAAAGAAAAAGAATAGAAAAGGAACAACATAGCATAAGAGGAAGCAGAGTAGAAGCTGCTGATGTAGCACCAGGTGATAATATCTACGGCGGTGAAGGTAGAAATCTTTTCATAGATAGCGAGTATATAGTTACCGGTATTACCAATCTGGATGGTGTTGATTTTATTATAGGTCTTCCTGCTTCTAAGAAAAAAGAAGCTTTTGCAACACCAGAGTCGGTTGCTTATTTTTCTACATTTATCGAGCCCAGACAAATAGAAGAAGTATTTTATTCTTAATACAAAACACATAAATTAAAACCCTCAATTAAACATTGAGGGTTTTTTATTGAAATTAATTTTCGAAAGAGCATATAATAATAAACATAAAAATTAAATATGGATAATAAGAAGGTCAATAAAACCATAGAGGTACTTACCGATTTCGAGCACATCATAAAAAGACCAACGATGTATGTTGGATCAGTAAAGAAGAGCGAGGAGACGTTGCCAATAATCGGCGATGGCTTCATTAAGGCGGTGAATAAGGAACATTCTATAGGTATGTATAAATTGTTCGATGAGGTGTTTGCAAATTCAGTAGACGAAGCGAAAAGGATGTCTACGTCGATGAAGACCATAATAGTTGAGGTTGATAGTAAGGAAAATCTTGTTTCTATACAGATACAGGTGACGGATTCACTAACGGATCAACCATAAACAAGAAGAGTAAGCTTACTAATATCGAGACCGCGGTATCCATGCTTAGGGCCGGATCTAATTTCGACAATGATGATATAGCTGAATCTATAGTTGGTACAAACGGTATGGGTGTTTCTTTAGTTAATGCACTTTCAAACAAGTTTGAGATCGAAACTACAAATCCATCTGAGACTTATTTACAAACATGGATTTCCTTTAAGTCCAATAAACCAACAATAACTACAAAGAAGAAGGGAACAAAAACTGGGACTAGGGTTTCATTCATACCAAATTCATCCGTCTTTGACAATTCTAAATGGGATTATTCAACAATAATATCATATCTTTGTTTAAAAAAGAGAGTTCTTGAAACCGAGGAAAAAACTGCATCCCTTAAGATAGAATTTATATGGAACGGTAAGAGTGAAACCATACAATCTGGGCTTAATCCTGATTGGTCAGCAAAAGCAAACATTGGTGAAATACTAATATGGGAGAAAAGACCGGAATCTGGGACTTTCTCTTTTGTTAATAGTGCCCTTTGTACAGGGATACATCAGAAAATTATACAGGATAAAATAAACATAGAGCTTGATGATACATTGGGACATCACTTTTATGATACTCTTATTATTCTAAATATGTCACCTAGTATAGTTAGATTTGGTGATCAGAATAAAACTAAATTTGTTTCCAAGAGGGAGGAAGTCGAGCCTACTATAATGAGACATTTTGATTCCGTCCTCAATAAATTCTTTAAGAGTGATGTTTATAAAAAAATTAAGAAGTCAGTAGATGACAGAAGAAAAGAGTCGGAATTAAAGAAAATAAGGAAGGAGAAGAAAGGAATTAGAATAAAGAATTCTAATAAATATTTTCCACCAACAGCCATGAGAGCAGAGAATCTATTTATAGTTGAGGGATTAAGCGCGATGGGATCTATATTACAGAAGAGAGATCCTAAAAAAGATGGTGTTTATGCACTGAAGGGAAAAATTAAGAATGCAAGGAGCCTTTCTGATCTCTCTGATAATAGAGAGATATTAGAACTTATGCAAATATTAAATCTTGATCCGGAGGGACAGAATTTAACATGCCCTTTTGAGAAAGTTGATATTGCTACTGATCAGGATCCCGACGGAGCACATATCACATCATTGTTAATAAATCTTTTTTATACGTGGTTCCCTTGGATGATAAAGCAGAATAGAATACATTTTCTTGATACACCTCTAGTTACAGTGGGTGATAGAGTTAAAAAATATTACTATTCCATGGATGAATTTAAGAAAGCTAAAGGTGACAAAAATAATGTTAGATATCTTAAGGGTCTCGGTTCATTATCATTGGAAGACTGGGATCACGTTATGTCTAATAGGAGAGTAACAGTACTTCGTGAAGATCCTGGAACTAAAAAGCATTTAGAGATGGCATTTGGTAAATTGGCAAGTGAGAGAAAAAAATGGCTAAGCTCGATGTAATTATTTTTTAATCCCGAATAAATATTTTATATTTGCATAAAAAATAACATGGATAGAAAATTAGGTTACTGCTGCATCAACATGACTCTTTCGGAGAGTAAGAATAAGGTCACCACAAATAGGGGAATGGTTAAGAAAACATTTCTTGAGCGAGGGCTTGATTATGTTTCCGAACTTTCTTTACAAAATGTTAAGGATCTTAAAACAATACTAGAATGGAACGAGTCTAATTCGATAAAGATGTATCGGATGTCCAGTGATATTTTTCCTTGGTGCTCCGAGTATGAAATATCTGATCTTAATGATTATGTAGAGATATGCGAGATACTTAAGGAGTGTGGAGATTTTGCTAAATCTGTTGATCAGAGAATAACATTTCACCCTTCCCCATATGGAGTTCTTGCATCGGAGAGACCCGATGTTGTCGTTAAGGCAATAAAGGAATTATCACAGCACGGAGAGATAATGGATATGATGGGATTGGACAGATCTGTTTATTATCCAATAAATATACACATCAACACGACAAAACCTGATAAAGAAACCGCAGCAAATAGATTCTGTAAAAATTTCTCTTTGTTGCCCGAATCTGTTAAGAGTAGATTAGTTGTAGAGGTTGATGATAAAAAATCACAATATACCTCACTTGATCTATATTCCATGGTTTATCAAAAAATCGGTATACCTGTCACTTTCGATTATCTTCACAATGAATGCAATCCACCAGATCTTGACGAAAGAAAATCCCTAGTCGTTTGTTTATCTACATGGCCCAACGGTATACCTGCAATAACCCATTATTCAGATTCCAAGAAAATGTTCGAGGATTCATCTGCAAAAGAGGTTGCTCATTCTGATTGGATTTGGCGAGGACCCGAAACTTATGACCTTTTGTTCGATATAGAATTTGAGGTAAAAATGAAAGAAAAAGCACTATTGAAATACATAGATGAAAAAAATAATAAATTATATGAATAAAGATATAATAGAAGAATTTGAGAATTCGCTATCAGATAACATAAAAAACCCGGATATAAAATATAGCCTGGATAAGCTTATAGATGGGGAAGTTAAATATGGGTATTTGGTTGAAAATTTCGGGAAGGATAAAGTTGATGCATTAGTATCAGATTTCTTATTTTTAGCAGATTTTGATTTCTTCACCACAATAAAAGAAAAATTACAGGAAGAAAAAAATGATTAGTCTCAATGGATCTGGAATGAGCGGATTTCCAACACACCCACAGCATAGCATATTAAAAAAACATATTGAAAGATGCATACAGGACATATTTCTTAATTCATTAAGGGAAAGAGCTGATGATCTCGTATATGTTTTTGATAATGATGAACAGATAGATTTGTTTATAAATAGAATGCTAAAATATTGGGAAGGTGTAGAAAAATATGAAACCTGCATGGAAATAAAAAATCTTTCCTCCCCACTTAGAGACAAATGGAGAACTCGAGGAGTTATTGATCCAGGAGAGGCCTCAATAAAGATAAAGGATATTTTTAAATCAACTTTGAATAATGGGGGATCACTATAAAACTCTAGGTGTATCAAAAAATGCAACACCGGAAGAGATAAAGAAAGCATATAGAAAATTAGCTGTCCAATATCATCCGGATAAGACAGGGAATGATCCGATTCTGGAGGGGAAATTCAAGGAGATAAACGAGGCATACGAGACACTTTCGGATCAGAAGAAGAGAGAAAAATACGATAACCCAAATCCATTTGGTGGAAGCTTTAACTGGGGAGGAACAAACCAGAGCAATCCGTTTCAGAACTCAGATTTCGGTAATTTTTGGGGTCAGGGTAGAGCTAATAATAATATGAACAGTCAAACCCTCAGAAAGGGTAATAATATAAATGTTTATGTTACTATTACTCTGGAGGAGATGATGACTGGAGTAACAAAAAAAGTTAAAGTAAATAGAGCAGCACAATGTATCGATTGTAATGGGTCAGGTGCGGAATTTGGACACTCTAAGGATTGCGACGAATGTCATGGTCTTGGTAAAAAAACCAGGACAGTAAGGCATGCTTTTGGTGACATGTCTGTTGTGGAGGATTGCTTTAAATGTACAGGTAGTGGAAAAATTGCTGAGGCCAAATGTCCGGTTTGTTATGGAAATGGAACCATCAGAAGAGATGAAGAAATAGATATAAATATACCGAAGGGATCTATATCCGGTGTTTCATATATGGTTATGAGCAAAGGGGACTGGGTTAAATCCCCATGCAACCCTGGAGATCTTATAGTCAATATTAATGAATATGTTCATTCCACGTATACTAGAGATGGTAATAATCTAGCTCATGAGGCAAATATATCATTCAAAGATGCTTGTTTAGGAACAGAAATAGAACTAACAAATTTGAAGGGATCGGCATACAGAATAAAGATACCTGCAGGAACTTCAGCTGGTAAGATATTCAGATTACCAGGTAAGGGAATACCAGAATTTAATGGATTTGGAAACGGAGACATATTAGTTAAAGCTAATATAAAAATACCAACTGAATTAACAGAAGAGCAAATAAATGCTCTCGAATACTTTTCATAATGAATATACTTTTAATAATATTTGTCGGATGGTGTATAACATCAACTATCGTAAATTCCGACATTTTAGATCCTATCAGAAACTATCTATTAGTAAAAACACCGAAGCTATCTAAGTTAATGACATGCGTTAGGTGTCTTGGCTTCTGGGTTGGTCTTTTAATTTTTGGTGTCATAAACTATAATGGTAATCTTAATCAATTTTTTGGACTCCCTTTATGGGTTAATTATTTTATATTTCCGTTTGTTCAAAGTTCAGGTGGTGTTATAATCGAATCATTTGTAGTGTTTCTTCATAGTAGAAATACTGTTATTTTAAACAATAATAAAGATTCACAATAATATCAAAAACTTAAGAAACAATATCAAAAATGAACATAAAATAATAAAATACTTACATGAACAAGCATTTAACCATCACGGATCAGATAAACACGCAGTATAGGTCCTATGCTCTTTATGTTTTACAGAGCAGAGGTATACCCAACTTTTATGATTCGCTAACACCAGTACAGAGACTGATATTAGAGAATTCTCCAAGCAGATTCAGTAAGACCGTTGGTCTTGTTGGTGAGGTGATAAAAACTGGCTTATATCATCATGGCGATTCATCCCTTGCAGGAGCTATTTCTAAATTGGCAAGACCGTTCGGATGTTCATATGGAATACTCGAGGGTGATGGATTTTTTGGATCACCTGTTAACCCGTCACCATCAGCACCTAGATATACCGCAGTTAAGATAAACCAAAAAATCCGTGACATCATAACCAAAAATTCTGATCTTAACGAGAAGAATGAAGAGGGTGGACATAATTGGATCCACGTTGAAGTCCCTGTTGGTTTACTTACACATATAGTTGGTATAGCTGTTGGATACAGAAGTAATATACTTCCCAGAAAGTTCGAGGACGTTGTTGAATATCTACAGGGCTCTACGAAGCTTTTAAAGCCATATTTTAAGGACTTTAGTGGAAAGATAAGCAAATATATGAATGAGGATAATTCATGGCTTTTAGAGAGCGGTTTAGAGGTAGATTCAAACAGAAAAATAATAAGAATATTCGACCTCCCTCCAGTGATGAGATATGATAGCTTTATTAATAAGCTGGAGTCTAAATTGGAGAAATCTGGGTATGATTATAGGATAGAGAATAAATCACAAAGTAAATGTGAATTAGCTGTTCAGATAAAAGGTAACGTAACACCGGAAGCATTTATTTATATTGCTGATCATATTTCTAAACTTACTAAGATCATCGTTAAAGAAGATGTTATATTCGTGAGGGATGGCAACGTTATGGAATTTGGATCTGTTAGAGAATATCTAGATCATTTCAAGCAACATTTAGAATTAGTAAAGCTTAAAAGACTAGTTAGAGACAATGATGATAATTTAAAAGAACTAGCATTTCTGGAAGCTAAATTATTATTTCTTAATTTTATGATAGAGAAAAAGAGAAAGAATGATGAGATTATCAAATTTCTTTCAGACTTTCCAAGCTGGATATCCTCGAGATTACAAAGAATAGAGATAGTTAAGCTCTCCCCTGAATATATCAAGGAAACCAAAGATGGTATTGACTCTATAAAAAAAGAGATAGAAAAAGTTAAGAAGGCCATATCTATACAGGAGAAGATCTATAATAAAGCATCGATTGAGGTTGAGAAATTAGGAGACAGCGCATCGAAGAAAATACAAAATAGTTTATTTGAAACACAGCATGATGACGGAATAGAGATATTTCAGGTTGGTGACGAGGAATTTGAGGAAACAAAAGAGGAAGAAAATGAAGAATTTTAATAATTAAATATTTTAATAATGAGGTTAAGAATAACAAGCATACCTAATTTAATTGTCTTTTTGAAAAGACTAAAAGCAGTCGAGAAGAGTGTAATACTAGAAATAACTAGCGATCGTATTTTCTGTAAGGTTCATACGCCAGATAAGGCTACTATGAAATATTCAAGTGTTGAATTGGATAAAGTTTTTGAAACTGATTTCGATTGGAATTCAATAAAGCATGATCGTGTTAAGATTGGATTGAATGACGTTACTAGATTAATGGAGGCTTTCAAACACTTTAGACCTGAGGAGGAAGTTAATTTGGAGCTTGATGTTGCAAATGTTGATGATTCCAGCGTTTCTACTGAATTAAGATTGGTTTCTCCTTCATTGACAATTAGATTAAGATGCTCAGATCTTACTATGCTTTCTTATGTTGAGGATAAAATATTATCGATGGTTCATTCCAAAGAAGATTGCTTGGTTAATTTTAAAATGTATCAGTCTGATTTCACTACAATAGCTTCTCTTTGTGGGATGGAAAGCGATAATCAGGAAATACTTTGTTTTGAAATTGAGGAGAAAACTGCTCATGCGGTAGGTAATTCTTTTAATTATAAACTGAATATAGGATCAAGTGAAATTATACTTGATGATAGCGAGAAAGAAATTGCTAATATCTATAAGAGTCAGTTAGGTTATATGGAATCTGAGTCTTGCGACGTTTATGTACATGATAATAGACTAGTTCTATTTTCTGAGCAGTCAGCAACATCAATAGCAATAGGGCTAGTTGAAAAATAGTAATTAAATATAAGTATGACTCAGGAAGAAATTAAAGAGATTGAAGAAAAAATAGAGAGGCTCACCGCTCTTAAGAATGAATATAAGAATGAGGAGCAAGCGGTAAAGTTAACAATGAACTCCATCTACGGAGCGATTGGTAACAACTATTTTGTTTGCTTCAACCCAGATGTTGCTGAAGCAGTAACACTGCAGGGTCAGGATCTTATTAAATATTCCGAGAAGATATTACATAAGTATTTTCATGAACATTGGCATCTAGACACGGAGCTTCACGAGAAGCTAGGATTGGAACACGTTAAAAGAGTGACTAATCCATTGGTTGTTTATGGTGATACAGATTCTAATTATGTTACTTTCCAGGAAGTTGTTGACTCGTGTGATTATGCGGGAGATGCCAAGGATCTTATCATAAAAATAAATGAATATAGATTAAATGATTATCTTAGAAAATGCTTTGATATCTATTCGAAAAAATGGGGAACTGAAAACTATCAGGATTTTGAGCTAGAGACTCTTGCTATAAATGCTATATTTTTAGGTAAGAAAAAATACGTAGCAAATCTTGTTTATGATTCAGGACTACATATGGAACCTCTGTCCCAACTTAAATTTACCGGCGTTGAGATGATAAAGGGTGGAACCCCTCCTTTTGTTAGAGAAAAATTGGTATATTTAACGAAGCTTATTTTTACTAAAGGTAGAGCCTTCGATATAAGGGAATTTGTTAAGGAATTAAAATCGATAAAGAGAGAATTCAAATTACAGGAACCACAAAACATATCTGCATCAATAAATATTAATAATTATGATAAGATATTAAATGATACTACTGGATTTGAAGTTGCTAAGGCATGTCCTATACACGTTAGAGCATCTGGTTATCATAACTACCTTTTAAATAATTCAACGTATAAAACAAAATACTCTCTCATTAGAGCAGGTGACAAGGTAAATCTATATTTTGTTAAAACTAAAAATCTTAACGATAGTAACATCTTTGCTTACCCCCAGGGGACATTTCCATATGAATTTGCTCCCCCTCTGGACTATGATGAGCAATTCACGAAAACAATTCTTGATCCGATAAATAGGTTCATTGAGGTAATGGGATATAATCAGATAAGTCCAAATCTATTTATGGTTAACGCTTTATTTTAATATGAATTCATTTTTTGATAACCTTGATTCTGAGGATTTTGCTGATTATGCTATCCTTCTGATAGAAGAAGCCGATTATATAATTAATAATCGGATAGAATATCTTAGGGATAGAACAATGTCAGAGGATGAAAAAATCGACAGAATCAGGGAGCTCATGGATTTTTTCATTCTAGAGGATCATATGGTAATATACGATGACCTTTGGAATATAATGAATATGATACTTCTCAAAAAATATATAGAATGCAGCGCATCTGATCTTATATAATTGTATTATCATTGGGATATATACATAATAAAATAATCGAGAATGATGATATCAAACAATGTGCTGGACTTTTCTTCCTTCCTTAATGAAGCTAAAACCGAAACAACAAAGGTTGTGGTTCTTACCGGCAACGTTACAGGAAGTAAAACTTCAGAATCATTCACAAAGGAATGTAAAAAAAGAGGTATTAAATGCTATATAGTAGATGTAAATGATGTTGTTCTTGAGAAAGTATATAATGGGCATTTACTTAAGACTGGCAAGGAAAAAATATTAATAGATCCAAATTCCACCGTTATAATACCAAGAAGAGGTGTGCTAGAAAATTCACACACTAGGCAAATTCTTTTAAACCTGGAAGCCGCCAGATATTTTACTGTTAATACTATAGCTTCTATGGAAGCTTGTGAGAACAAATTTATAACATCTCAAATAATGGAAGCTAATGATCTTCCTGTTCCTAAATCTGCATTAGTACCTGATGAAAATTCACTGGATAAGGCATTAGAAGCTGTAGGTGGGAAATTTCCCGTTATAATGAAGCTTCTTTCCGGAACACAGGGAATCGGCGTTTCTATAATAGATTCATATGCATCTCTTAAATCTGTTTATCAAACAATAAGAAAACTTGATTCAACTAACGAGATATTAATCCAGGAAAAAATTGATTCCAATTACGATCTTAGAATACAGGTGATTATCAAAAAATTCAATCCTGATCCAAGAGAAGTTGCCAAGAATAATTCATTTATACTTGGAACTATGAAAAGAGGAGCTGTTAAAAAGGATTTTAGAACTAACTACTCACTGGGTGGAACCGTAAATAAATTTAAGATAACTAAGGAGCTTTCCGACATAGCAATAAAAGCAGCTAATGCTGTTGGATGTCACTGGTGTGGAGTTGATATAATGATAGATGCAAAAACTAAAAAGCCCTATATACTGGAAGTTAATTCGTCTCCGGGAACGGAAGGAATATCAAAAGCAATAGGTAAACCCATTGTTGATGATGTTATTGATTATATATTGGATAAAAATAGCTGGAGCTATTCTAATATGGAAGTTGGATATCTGGAAACATTAAGCATACCTAAAATTGGTGACATTATATCAAAATTTGACACTGGTAATGGATCTAAATCTTGTACATTACATGCAGATAAAGTTGAGGAAAAAGGCGGAAAGGTTCACTGGACGCTAGGAGGTAAGAAGTTTATAAATCCAATAGTGGGTCATTCTGAGGCTGAAATTGGAACCAAAAAGCATAAAAGACCTATCATAGAACTTGATGTTGAATTTAATGGTGTTTTGGTACCAAAGGTAAAGATTTCTCCTGATGATAGAACAGATAAGAGCACACCATTTTTAGTAAATCGTGAATTTATGAGAAGAGTTGGATTATCTGTTAATGCAGATCAAGCTTTTGTAGTAACTAAAAATCCGGAAGATAAATTTAGCTTAAAAAATGCAAAGGGTAATCCTCATGCAGGAATAAAATTTAAAAAATAAAAATAAATAAATAGAATGGAAAATTTGAAAGAATTCGGTAAAGTTAGCTCTAAGCTAATTGAATCTGAAGAAAATGCAGAAAAAGACGAGAAAATACAGGTTTTACTTTCTGGTGAAGATTTAAGTGATCTAACAAGAAAGATAGCGAAAAAAGCTTTATCTAAAGGTGAAGCTCCTGAATCTGTATCTCATTATGTTAGATCACTAATTAGAAGAGATCTTGGTAAAACTACTAAGGATTAATTCTTAGTAAAGAAATCAGTATATGATAAAACCCTGCGATCATTAGATTGTGGGGTTTCTTCTTGATCATCGGATTCTATTTCTGAGTCAGCTGGCTCTGATAGATTTTCATCATCATCCTCATCTTCGTCGTCCTCCGTGTCATCATCATCCTCATATTCCTCATCCGGATTTTCAACTTCATCATCATCCTCATATTCCTCATCTGGATTTTCAATTTCCTCAGAATCTTCGTAGTCTGAGTTATCCTCATCCTCATCATATTCTGAATCACTCTCTTGGTCATAGTCATCATCATAACCTTCTGATTCTTGTTCTTGATTAGTAAGATACGAATCGTCATTGATAAACTCGTCTTCTTCTTTTAAATGTTTCATAGATTTAATTTTTATAATTAGAATATATATATCTACGATAAAAAAAATGCAATTATTATGTCTATTATATTGGAATTCTCCGAGTTTATTGAAGATGATCTTAGTGTGGAAGAAATGAATCAAATCAAGGATTGGGTTAAAAAATATGAAAAATATTTTAATTTTCATAACGGTGATAACTTTGAATCCTCGATTGATCAACTTTCCTCCGATGTTATGGAGCAAACAGGAATAGATAAATCTAAAACAAATTCTGTTATTAAATATCTTGAGGAATTATATCTATTGGGTGATGGCTTATCCGTTGTTATGGCTCCTGATGCACAATTCCAATCTAGAGACATTGATCAATTAACAAGATTTTGGTAAAATTTTCATAAATAATTTTTTTAATCCGCATGATATTCATATATTTGCGACATAATTAAAGACAAATGAAACCCACTAAAGCAATATACGTTGATTGGCACATGCCTAAAAGGGATGCTGGAAAAATGGTTCCTGAGAAGAGACCATGGGAGATTGCTATGATTATACGATCAACACATTTTGCAAGAAAATATAACGATCTATCCCCGATTCTCTATTGCGACCCTGACACATATTCGTATTATGATGAGATTGGATTATTAAAGCATTTTGATGAGGTTAAACCAATACTTCCGACTAATGCAAATTTTGACACATCCATATTTTGGGCGGCCGGAAAATTTTATGCTATATTGGACTGCGAGGAACCTTTCATTCTAATAGATCTTGATGCGGAAGTTAGATTTAAAATAGATTTTGGTGATTGTGATGTTTATTGTACTCATCTGGAGAAAGCTATTGCTGATGATCTTAAATTCTATCCAAACCCTGAATATCTAGACCGGGAAAATTATATAGCAAATAATTTTAATATAACATGGAGCGACCAAGCGTGTAACACCTGTTTACTTGCTTTTAATGACATTGATTTTGCTAAGGAATATGCAAGTATGGCTTTAAAATTTATTGATGATTTATACGAGCTTAATCCTTCATTTAGTAATGTATCATATATTGTTCTAATAGAGCAAAGGTTTCTTTATGATCTGGCGAAGAGCAGAGGAAAGAGTATAAATTGTTTAATTAGCGGGAATTATATTCCGACTAATCATTCCTTAGATCTTCCATCATTCGAAGATTCTAATGTTGATACAATTGCGGATATGGGATTCTTTCATGTATGGGGATTTAAAAATGATATTAAGAGGAGTCAGGATGTTGAAGATTCATTCCTTGGCGATTTGGTAACAGGTGTGGATGATATTCATGATGATATAATTAACTCAATTTCTATGAATCATAAATTATATATAGATAAATAATTTATCGGTTTTGGAAAACTCGGGAAATAATGATGATTTACTAGAGGAGGCTAAAAAATTAGCTGCTGAACTCAACATTACGTTAACTGAGATAATGTTAACACCAAGATTATTAAATCTTATAAATAAAATTATACAAGAAAAACGAAACAAATCATAAGATTGTTTCTTTAATAATAAACAAGGGCCAACATGGTATTGATTGGCAGAGTTCGTTCTTTGAGATGCAGGCAGAGTTAGTATTGGAAACTCTTAAATAACCTATACAAAGCTTTAAACGGCAAAAACAATGTTTGGGATGCTATCAACGCGTTTGGTGCTCCCGCAGCTAAGGCTGAGTACGCAGTAGCGGCTTAACCGACCTGGTCTCACTTACCAAGGAAAGTAAATGTGAAAAATCCGGGTGGCTCCCTCAAGACTTTGGTCGTCGTCAAGGCGTACCTTGAGCATCCAGATCCTGGAGATCTATACAGGGGGCGAAAGAAAAATCCTTAGTGTCAGGATAAATAATATCACTGAGTTGGTTGATTGTTCGGAACTCTGTTAACTGAACAATATATTTCGCTTTGTTAGAAAATGAAGCTAAGCCTGTGAATGAGTCCTTTGGCTATCTGAACAAGACGAGGGTTCGAATCCCTCTTGGTCCACGCGGAGTTTTTATGCATTTCTGATGCATAAAAACATTATAAATTATATGTCGATAGATGATAGACAATAGAAAATATCATTATATTTACAAAACTGTAAATATCATAAATTCTAATTTTTATATAGGTTTGCATTCAACCAATAATATTAATGATGGATATATGGGATCTGGAGATAGAATAAGAAGCTCTATCAGACATTACGGAAAGGATAACCATACCTTCGAAATATTGGAATTTTTAGATTCTAGAGATCTTCTTTTAAGTAGAGAGAGGGAGATAGTAAATAGAGATTTATTAAAAAATCCATTATGTTTGAATATTATGGAGGGAGGTTATGGATTTCTTGACGAGGAGCACATGAAAAAAGTTAGCAAAGCTGGTAATGATGCTTT
>Ga0114982_1000822_pt1 | contig 16300 bp, 14 predicted proteins | sample Shrwel_input2_FT_FD_87183 | JGI IMG/M metagenome (GOLD analysis project Ga0114982, IMG submission 87183) | Subsurface microbial communities from deep shales in Ohio, USA - Utica-3 well 1 S input2 FT | ecosystem: Environmental > Aquatic > Deep subsurface > Shale gas/oil reservoir > Produced... | reverse complement strand
TCCAGCGCATTCACGTCCGCATCGGCAATGCCCGCCGCGATTATCTGCACAAGTGCTCCACCACGATCAGCCAAAACCACGCGATGGTGTGTATCGAGGACTTGCAGGTGCGGAATATGTCCAGGTCGGCGGCAGGTACAACTGGGCAGCCGGGCAGAAACGTTCGGGCAAAATCCGGGCTGAACAAGGCCATCCTTGATCAAGGATGGTTCGAATTCCGCCGCCAACTGGACTACAAGCTGGCGTGGAACGGTGGGCATCTCATCGCCGTGCCGGCGCAGAACACCAGCCGGACGTGTCCGTGCTGCGGCCATGTGTCTGCGGATAATCGCCAGACGCAGGCCCGGTTCGAGTGTGTGGAATGCAGTTTCGAGGAAAACGCCGATCGGGTCGGCGCGATCAACATCCTGTCTCGCGGGATGCAACGATTGCGAGACGAAGGGCAGGACACGGCGGACGCTTCCGCCGGGCGGGAAACCGCAGTCCGGATCGCCTGTGAAGTGAGCGGTGCAGTCATGCCGCCAGCAGCAGGAACCCGCCGAAGCGACTTATGCCAGCCTGATGCTGGGATGAGCGCCGTAGGAATCCCCCGACTTTAGGCGGGGGAGGATGTCAAGTGGGTGAAAAGTTGTTATGAATCAATTGTTTATTTTTGGGTGTTCCCCGCAGACGCGGGGATGAACCGCAGTTGTGCGAAATGCTTGGCATCAGCCGGGCGTGTTCCCCGCAGACGCGGGGATGAACCGTCGTCAAACATGCTGGCCGGCGCCATGGGCAAGTGTTCCCCGCAGACGCGGGGATGAACCGTGGCTGCCGGCATGGCGCAGACCACGGCGGCAGTGTTCCCCGCAGACGCGGGGATGAACCGCCGACCACGACGACGGGGCTGATGCGCTCGAAGTGTTCCCCGCAGACGCGGGGATGAACCGTTGGTAGCGAGCCAGGGCGCATGCCACGCCCAGTGTTCCCCGCAGACGCGGGGATGAACCGACTCGGCGTCCGGCAAAATCCCTTGGCAAAAGGTGTTCCCCGCAGACGCGGGGATGAACCGGAGTATGCGGCGGCGGTGGCGGCGGCGGATAAGTGTTCCCCGCAGACGCAAGGATGACCAGTTGCCATCGATTGACCGCGTGACAACGCGCAGGCTAAGCAGAAAAAACTGCGTTTGTGGCCAATAGTTGAGCGCTCAGGCAGGCTGCCGGGAGGGCGAGCCAAGAGGGAGGCGGAAAAGTCATGCACTGAGGTTGGGGCTCTCTGGCTGAGGGTCGGACTTGAACCGACGTCACCGGGTAGACCAATGATGCAATGCCCCGTTTCGCATCATGACCATGCTATTGCTAGCTGCCGTCCCTTCTACCTGAATTGGGCTCTACCCAGCCAGAGATGACAAAAGTATAGCCACGACAGACGACAAAATCGACTGCCCTGACGTTGGCCGCTCCATGGCGCAACATCCCCCATCCCCGCACAACAACGGTGAACTCTGCCGCTGGCTCGGGTACACTGCCAGTCCGTTTATTTTTGCCCGCCAAAAGGGGTTGTTTCATGGAACAGTTCGACAATGTCAGCGTCGTCAAACAAGCCAATGTCTACTTTGATGGCCGTTGTGTCAGCCACAGCCTGATTCTGGCTGATGGCGTGCGCAAGTCGGTGGGGGTGATCCTGCCGGGCGCGACGCTGACCTTCAATACTGGCGCGCCGGAAATCATGGAAGTCATCGCGGGCCAGTGCGCGGTGCAGCTCAAGGGTGACAGCGCAGTGAGCCATTACGGTGCCGGTCAGTCGTTCTCGGTGCCGGGCGATAGCGCCTTTGACATCACCGTGAGCGATACGCTGCACTATGTTTGCCACTTTGGCTAATTCTGCCAGTCAACACCAAAGCCACGCCCCTGATGCGAGTCATTCCGCTCAGGGGCGTGGCTTTGGCTCGGGATGTTGAGCCAAGCTGCGCTCAGAGCCGCCCGGCAAAAAATGCCTGATAACTGGCGTCGGAAAATCCCACCAGCACCTGGCCATCGCACACCAGCACGGGCCGCTTGATCAGCGAAGGCTGTGCCACCATCAGCGCCACTGCGCCATCAGGCTGTTCGGCCTGGGCACGGCTGGCGTCGTCTAGCTTGCGCCAGGTAGTGCCTTTGCGGTTGAGTAAAGTGTCCAGCGTGGCACCTAGCGCCAGCCAGCCCTGGATCAGCTCAGGGCTGACCCCCTGTTTTTTGTAGTCGTGAAACCCCACGTCCAGCGGGCGCTCAGCCAGCCAGGCGCGGGCTTTTTTCATGGTGTCGCAATTGGGAATGCCGTACAGGGCAACGCTGGGCATGGCGGGCTCCGGGGGAAAAACCGGCAGTGTAGCCGGAAATTCCCCCGTTCAACACGGTCTGCGCCCTGGTGAGGATGGAAGATAAAGGTGGGGCTGAGGTGAGGTCAGCCCGGCTTGCTCATGCGCACTTCATCGCGCAAGGCGCGGCGCAGGATCTTGCCGACGTTGGTTTTGGGCAGTTCGTCGCGGAACTCGACATACTTGGGCACCTTGTAACCGGTCAGATTGGCCTTGCAATGGGCCAGGATGTCTTTTTCACTGAGGCTGGGGTCTTTCTTCACCACAAACACCTTGACCACCTCGCCCGATTTGTCGTCGGGCACGCCTACGCAGGCCACTTCCAGCACGCCAGGGTGGCTGGCCACCACGTCTTCGATTTCGTTCGGGTAGACGTTAAAGCCCGACACCAGAATCATGTCCTTTTTGCGGTCAACCAGTTTGACATAGCCATCCGGCGTCATCATCGCCATGTCGCCAGTGGCCAGAAAGCCCTGGGCCGATCACTTTGGCGGTTTCTTCCGGGCGCTGCCAATAGCCCTTCATCACTTGCGGGCCTTTGATGCACAGTTCGCCTGATTCGCCATACGCCACTTCCTGGCCCTGACTGTCACGAATCTGGATATCGGTGGACGGAATCGGTACGCCAATGGTGCCGTTGTACTCTCTCAGATCCAGCGGGTTCATGCACGCGGCTGGGCTGGTTTCGGTCAGGCCATAGGCTTCAATCAGCGGCACGCCAGTCAGGGCTTTCCATTTGTCGGCCACGGCTTTTTGCACGGCCATGCCGCCGCCCAGCGCCAGCCGCCAGGTGGAAAAGTTTACGGTGGCAAACTCGGGATGGTTGAGCAGGGCGTTGAACAGGGTGTTCACCCCGGTCATGGCGGTGACCGGGTATTTTTTCAGTTCCTGAATAAAGCCGGGAATGTCACGCGGGTTGGTGATCAGGATGTTCAGTGCGCCAATTTCGGTAAACACCATCAGGTTGGCCGTCAGCGAAAAAATATGATAAAGCGGCAGTGCGGTAACAATTACTTCCTGGCCTTCACGCACAGCGGGTTTGACCCACGCGCCAGCCTGTAGCATATTGGCGACAATATTGCGGTGCAGCAGCATGGCCCCTTTCGAGACGCCGGTGGTGCCGCCGGTATATTGCAAAAATGCCACATCGTCATGGCCGATCGTCACTTTGTTCAGCGGCTGCGCCGCGCCAGCCTTCAGCGCGTCGTTAAACAGAGTGACGGCAGGCAGTTTCCACGCCGGGACCATTTTCTTGACATGCTTGACGGCAAAATTGACCAGCCAGGATTTTGGCGCGCCCAGCAAGTCGCCAATCCGGGTCAGCACCACATGCTTGACCGGGGTGCGCGGCAGCACCTGCTGCAGCACGTTGGCAAAGTTTTCCAGGATGACGATGGTTTCCACCCCGGCGTCCTTGAGCTGGTGTTCCAGCTCGCGCGGGGTGTACAGCGGGTTGACGTTGACCACGGTATAGCCGGCGCGCAGGATGCCAAACACCGCCACCGGGTACTGCAGCAGATTGGGCATCATCACCGCCACCCGCGCGCCAGCAGGCAGCTTCAGGCTGTTCTGCAGAAACGAGGCAAACTTGGCTGACAGCGCATCCAGCTGGCCGTAGGTGTACACCTTGCCCATATTGGCCATGGCCGGGCGATCGCGAAACCGGGTCACGCTGCGTTCGAACACCTCGACTACCGACTGGAACTGGTTGATGTCGATTTCGGCGGGTACGCCGGCCTGGTAGTTCTTCAGCCAGATTTTGTCCATTGTCTTGTTTCTCCATCGTAAAGGTGGTGATGCCCGGTACGGTGCCGGGGCGCATCGCGCCGTGCCCTGCGCTGGGGGTGAATCCGGCGCATTCTGGCGGCCATGCCTGATTTATAGATGTCGGGTCGCTGTGGCGTGCAAGCACGGTTGTACAAACGACTGTTTGAAATATGGCATGTAAGGGCATTATCTGTCCACTTCCTCTTGCTGCGTCAATCGTGCAGGGCAGCATCGGCGTGGGGCGCTGGCCAGCGCTGGCTTGCCTGAAACGCTGGCTTCTGCCACACTTGGCGTGCGATGGGCAGACAGTTTCTTTTTCTTTCAAGAGTCTGTTATAATTTCTGGTATCAGTATGGGCGTTTCGCCCATTTTTTATTTGTGGAAAAAACATGGATGTTCGTGCGTTGCTGGAAAGCACGCTCGTCGGGCTCGGGTACGAATTTGTCGACCTGGAGTTGACCCGGTCGGGCGGATTCCGTCTCTTTATTGACAAGCCTGAAGGCATTACCGTGGACGATTGTGTGCTGGTCAGCAACCATCTGACCCGTCTGTTCATGGTGGAAAACATTGATTACGACCGGCTGGAGGTTTCTTCACCCGGTCTGGATCGACCGCTGAAAAAAGAAGCGGATTTTGTCCGTTTCACCGGCCAGCTGGCCAAGGTGAAAACCCGCATGCCGCTGGATGGCCGCAAACACTTTGTCGGGCGTCTGTCCGGGGTGGAAAACGCCAGTGTGCGGCTGGACATTGAAGGCGCGGTGGTGGAAATCCCGCTGTCCAGTATTGACAAGGCCCGGCTTGAGCCGGAGTTCTGAAAAGCCGTTTGACCATGCCGTAGGGGCAGGTTCGGCCCTGGCAAGGCATGGAAATATTCAACAGCTTTGATGTGCCCCGTGCCGTCGAGCAGCCAGGCCGGGCGACCCTGTCGCAACCGGCTTATGCGGAAGAGAGTGTTTAGATGAGTCGAGAGATTTTGCTGTTGGTGGATGCGCTGGCGCGTGAAAAAAATGTCAGCAAAGAGATCGTGTTTGGTGCACTGGAGCTGGCCCTGGCCTCTGCCACCAAAAAGAAATGCAATCAGGAAGATATCGACGTGCGGGTGGAAATCGACCGCAATACTGGCGAATATCATTCCTTCCGCCGCTGGCAGATTGTCGAAGACAACGACCACGAATACCCTTCCCGCCAGATTGCCGTCAGCGACCTGGATGAGCGCCACGCCGGGCTTGAGCTGGAAGACTTCTACGAAGAACCGATGGAAGCCATCGAGTTTGGCCGGATTGGCGCGCAAACCGCCAAACAGGTCATTCTGCAAAAAATCCGCGATGCCGAACGCGAACAGGTGCTGAACGATTTCCTGGAACGCAACGACTTCCTGGTGCGCGGCAATATCAAGCGCATGGAGCGTGGCAGCGCCATCATCGAAATCGGCAAGCTGGAAGCCATCCTGCCGCGCGACCAGATGATCCCGAAAGAAAACCTGCGCGTGGGCGACCCGGTGCGGGCCTACCTGCTGCGCGTGGATCGCGGCGGTCGTGGCCCGCAGCTGGTGCTGTCGCGCACCTCGGCAGAGTTTGTCAAAAAGCTGTTTGAGCTGGAAGTGCCGGAAATCGAGGAAGGCCTGCTGGAAATCCGTGGCGCTGCCCGTGATCCGGGCAGCCGTGCCAAGATTGCGGTGAAGGCCAACGACCCGCGCATCGACCCGCAAGGCACCTGCATTGGCATGCGCGGCTCGCGCGTGCAGGCCGTGACCGGCGAACTGGCCGGCGAACGGGTGGACATTGTGCTGTGGTCGCCGGAACCGGCTACCTATGTGATCAATGCCCTGTCCCCGGCTGAAGTGCAGCGCATCATGGTCGATGAAGAACGGCACAGCATGGATGTGGTGGTCGAGGAAGACCAGCTGGCGCTGGCCATTGGCCGTGGCGGCCAGAATGTCCGCCTGGCCTCCGAGCTGACCGGCTGGATCCTCAACATCATGACCGTGGATGAAGCGGCAGAAAAACACGAAGCCGAAGGCGCTGCCCTGCGCAGCCTGTTCATGGACATGCTTGATGTCGATGAAGAAATGGCCGAAGTGCTGATCAGCGAAGGTTTCACCACGCTGGAAGAAGTGGCCTACGTGCCGCTGGCCGAGATGCTGGAAATCGACGCCTTCGACGAAGAAACCGTCAACGAGCTGCGCAGCCGCGCACGCAATGCTCTGTTGACTCAGGCCATTGTCTCGGAAGAGAAAATGGAAAATGTGTCCGAGGAGCTGAAAACCCTCGAGGGCATTGATGCCGATCTGGTGCGCAAGCTGGCCGAACATGGCATTGCCACCCGCGATGACCTGGCCGATCTGGCTGTGGACGATCTGGTGGAAATGACCGGCATGGACGCTGACGCTGCCACGGCACTGATCATGAAAGCGCGCGAGCACTGGTTCAGCGAATGATCGACGATCAACAACGACAGCAGGCTGCTGCCTGCGGCTGGACTGGGCAAAAAGATAGGGAAATTTAGGAACGCGAATGCTTGAAACGAATGTAAAACAGTTTGCCACCGAATTGGGCCTGCAACCGGATCACCTCCTTGAACAACTGCGCGCAGCGGGCGTGGGCAAGTCTTCGATGGAAGACGTGCTGACCGAGCAGGATAAAACGCAACTGCGCAATCATCTGCGCCGCGCACATGGCGGCACGGTAGATAACCGTGTTACTCTCAAGCGCAAGGAAACTTCCGAGATCCGCAAGTCTGACAGCACCGGCAAATCTCGCACGATTCAAGTGGAAGTGCGCAAGAAGCGCGTTGTGATGTTGCCGGAAGAAGAAGCTGTCAAAACCCCTGCGCCGGTCAGTGCCGCTGCAGTTGAGCCGGTGGTCAGTGCGCCGGCCCCGGCGGTTGTTGCCGCCGCCCCGGTCAGTGAACCGGTTGCCGCCCCGGCCAGCGCCGCTGCGGCCCCCGCCCAGGCTGAAACGCCGGTTGCCCAGGCAACCGCGCCAGCTGAGCCTGTTGTCGAAACCCCGACGCCGCCTGCGGCGCCCACCTCTGAGCCGGCCTCCCCTCCCGCGTCGGCAGTTGAAGCGAAAGAAGTGAAACCAGAAGTCAAACCGGAATCCAAACCCGAATCGAAGCCCGCTGCTGCCCCTCAGGCCGCCAAGCCGGCTTCGGCACATGCGCACAAGCCAGCAGGCAATGCCAACAACAACCGTCGTGACCAGGGTAACAACCGTGGTCAGGGCGGCGGTAATCGCGGTCAGGGCGGACGCCCCAGCCAGCCAGCGGTCAAGCCGCTGTCGCCGGCTGCCGCTGCTGCGGCATCCATGAATGCCCCGCGTACCGTGCTGTCGCCAGCGTCCATCCTCTCCCCGGAAGAAATTGCCGCCCGTGAGGAAGAAACCCGCCGTCAGGACAAGCTGCGCGCCGCTCAGGAAGCGCTGATCCGCGAACGCCAGGAGCGCGAAGCGCGCCGTCTGGCTGCCCGTCAGCAAGCCGAAGCCGACGCTGCCGCCAAACTGGTGGCCGCCAGCAAGCCGCCGGCACCGGTGGAAAAACCGGCTGCCGCCCCGGCTGCTGCTGACAAGGCCCCCAAGGCTGCGCACGGTAGCGTGCTGCACAAGCCGGCCAAACCCGCCGGCAGCCCGTCGGCGCGTCCGGCTCCGGCTGCTGCGCCTGGCGGTGCACCGGCTGCGGCCAAACCGAACGATGCCCCAGGCCGCAACAAGAAACCTGGTGGCAAGGACGGCTGGGACGATGGTGCCAAGAAACGCGGCGGCCTGAAAACCAAGGGCAGTGGCGACAGCCGCAACGACTGGAAGTCCAAGAAGGGTGGCAAGGGCAACAAGCATGCCCAGGGTGCCCATCAGTTCCAGGCCCCGACCGAGCCGATCGTGCACGAAGTGCTGGTGCCGGAAACCATCTCGGTGGCCGAACTGGCCCACAAGATGGCGGTGAAGGCTGCCGAGGTGATCAAGACCCTGATGAAGATGGGCATGATGGTCACCATCAACCAGGTGCTGGACCAGGAAACCGCCATGATCGTGGTGGAAGAAATGGGTCACCTGGCCAAGCCGGCCAAGCTGGACGATCCGGAATCGTATCTGGATGACGTGGACGGCGGCCATCACGAAGCCGTGCTGGAATCCCGTGCCCCGGTGGTGACGGTGATGGGTCACGTTGACCATGGTAAAACCTCGCTGCTCGACTACATTCGTCGCGCCAAGGTGGCAGCAGGCGAAGCCGGCGGCATTACCCAGCATATTGGTGCTTACCACGTCGATACCCCGCGCGGCATGGTCACCTTCCTGGATACCCCTGGTCACGAAGCGTTTACCGCCATGCGTGCCCGTGGTGCCAAGGCCACCGACATTGTCGTGCTGGTGGTGGCAGCTGACGACGGCGTGATGCCGCAAACCATCGAAGCCGTTCACCATGCCAAGGCAGCGGGTGTGCCGATCGTGGTGGCGGTGAACAAGATTGACAAGCAGGGTGCCAACCCGGAACGCATCCGCCAGGAGCTGTCTGGCCATGGCGTGGTGCCGGAAGACTGGGGCGGTGACACCCAGTTCATCGAAGTGTCGGCCAAGCAGGGCATCAATATCGACGGCCTGCTGGAAGCCATCCTGCTGCAAGCCGAAGTGCTGGAGCTGCAGGCCCCGCGTGAAGCGCCGGCCAAGGGTCTGGTGGTGGAAGCCCGTCTGGACAAGGGACGTGGCGCTGTGGCCACCATCCTGGTGCAGTCCGGCACACTGAAGAAGGGCGACGTACTGCTGGCGGGCACCGTGTTTGGCCGCGTGCGTGCCATGAACGACGAAAACGGCAAGCCGATTACCGAAGCAGGCCCGTCCATTCCGGTGGAAATCCTCGGCTTGTCCGAAGTGCCGGCTGCCGGTGAAGACGTGATGGTGCTGACCGACGAACGCAAGGCGCGTGAAATCGCCCTGTTCCGTCAAGGCAAGTTCCGCGACGTGCGTCTGGCCAAGCAACAGGCCGCCAAGCTGGAAAACATGTTTGCCCAGATGGCCGAAGGCGAAGTGCAAACCCTGTCGGTCATCATCAAGGCCGATGTGCAGGGTTCGTGCGAAGCGCTGGCCGGTTCGCTGCAGAAGCTGTCTACCGACGAAGTGCGCGTCAACATCCTGCACTCCGCTGTGGGTGGCATCACCGAATCCGACGTCAACCTGGCGGCTGCTTCCCGCGCCATTGTCATCGGCTTCAACACCCGTGCCGACGCGCAAGCGCGCAAGCAGGCTGAAGCCAACGATGTGGAAATCCGCTACTACAACATCATCTATGACGCCATTGATGAAGTGAAGGCCGCGTTGTCCGGCATGCTGGCTCCGGAGCGCAAGGAACAGATCATCGGTACGGTGGAAATCCGTCAGGTGTTTGTGGTGTCCAAGGTGGGTACGATTGCCGGTTGTATGGTGACCGACGGTCTGGTCAAGCGCGGTTCTTCGGTGCGCGTCATCCGTCAGAACGTGGTGATGCATCAGGGCGAGCTGGAATCGCTCAAGCGCTTCAAGGACGACGTCAAGGAAGTCAAGCAAGGCTACGAATGCGGCCTGCAACTCAAGAACTTCAACGACATCCAGGAAGGCGACCAACTGGAAGTGTTTGAAATCGTCGAAGTGGCCCGTTCGCTGTAATACGGCAAGCCATATGGGGGCGGGCGGCAGCGTCCGCCCCTTTTTCATTGGCCGGCCCTGTCCGGCACACAGGAGTGTTTGATGGCGAAGAAGCAATTTGCCCGTTCCGACCGGATTGCCGACCAGATGCAGCGCGAACTGGCCGACATCATCCGCACGGAACTGAAAGATCCGCGCGTGGGCTGGGTGACCCTGACTGCGGTGGAAGTCACCCGCGATTACTCGCACGCCAAAGTGTTTTACACGGTGATGAACAGCACCGACCTGGACACCACCCAGCGCGCGCTGGAACACGCCGGGGGTTTTCTGCGCTCGGAAGTGTCGCGGCGGATCAAGCTGTTTACCGTGCCGCAGCTGCATTTTATCTACGACCAGTCGATTGAGCGCGGCATGCACATGACCCAGCTGATCAACCAGGTGGCCGAGGCTGACCAGGCACTGCGCGTGGACGACGAAGACGACGCCAGCAAGCCGGCAGATAAGCCGGCAGAGTAAGCGTGCCTGACCGATAGCGCCTGCCCTGTGGTAGGCGTTGTCACGTGGTTTCTGGCCATTTTTTCTTTTAATTCAGCGGCACGGATTCCCGTTGCCGCACAGATGCGTAGCTCCCCATGACGGCAAGCAAACCGGCCAAACGGCCTGTCCACGGCGTATTGTTGCTGGACAAACCCCTCGAACTGTCCAGCAACCGGGCACTGCAAACCGCCCGCTGGTGTTTCCATGCCGAAAAGGCCGGACACACTGGCGTGCTCGACCCGCTGGCCACCGGGCTGTTGCCGGTGTGCCTAGGTGAGGCCACCAAGTTCTCCGCCTACTTGCTGGATGCCGACAAGGGCTATACCGCCACGGTGCAGTTTGGCCATAACTCCAGCACCGGTGATAGCGAAGGCGAGCTGACCGCCATTGGCCCGGTGACGTTTGACCAGACCCAGCTGCTGGCTGCGCTGGCCCAACTGACCGGACCGATTGAACAGGTGCCGCCGATGTATTCGGCGCTCAAGCACCAGGGCAAGGCGCTGTACGCCTATGCCCGTGAAGGCATCACCATTGAGCGCAAGCCACGCTCGGTGGTGATTCACCGTTTGCAGCTTCTGGCCTTTGATGGCCAGCAGGCGGTGCTGGACGTACAATGCAGCAAGGGCACGTATGTGCGCACCCTGGCTGAAGATCTGGGCCGGATTCTGGGCTGCGGTGCCTACCTGACCGGGCTGCGTCGCACCCGTACTGGCGGGTTTGACCTGGCAGACGCCATTACCCTGGACGCGCTGGAAGCGCTCAGCCCGGAAGCGCGCCTGGCCACCCTGCTGCCGGTGGATGTGCTGGTCAGCCACCTGCCGGCGCATGGGCTGGACGAAGTGGAAGTGCAGAAAATTTGTCACGGCCAGCCGGTGCATCTTGCCGAAAAAGGTGCGATAATTACGGGCTGCCGTTTGTATGATCCCCACCAACGGTTTGTCGGCCTGGGCCGCATGCGGGCAGATGGCCTGCTGTGGCCAGACCGATTGCTGGCGTTTACCCCGCCAGCCGCCTGAGGCCTGCGGGCCTTGGGCATCAGGGAGAACGGAAGGGTTTCGGCTCACCGTATCTTGACCGGGCGAGTGCCGCCCAATTTTTATCTGGAGTGTTTCATGGCTGTTTCTACCGAACAAAAAGCTGGTGTTGTCAAAGATTTTCAACGTGCTGCCGGCGATACTGGCTCCCCTGAAGTTCAGGTGGCCCTGCTGACCGCACGCATCAACGATCTGACCCCGCACTTCAAAGCCAACACCAAAGACCACCACAGCCGTCGTGGTCTGCTGAAGATGGTGAGCCGCCGTCGCAAGCTGCTGGACTACCTGAAGAAAAAAGATGCTGACGCGTATCGCACCCTGATCACGCGCCTGGGCCTGCGTAAGTAATTACTGCAGCCACGCCGGAAAGTCGCAGCGCCTGCTGCGACTTTTTGGCTTTTGCAGGGAAACATCCTGCGCCAGCACGGCCTTCGTGCTGGCGGAATGAAGCCTTTCATTCCAGCGCCAGCCCCAAAGGCATCCTCTGCCTGAGCGGGTAGGCCTATTGTCGCAACGGGGGGAGCCTCTAGACATTCCGTGTCGCCTGCGGCCTGAATTTCTAGGGGTTCCCGTTGTTTTGCCGGGTGTCCGGCAATCCTTACCAAGAGTTACACATCGTGTTCAATAAAATCAGCAAATCCTTCCAGTATGGCCGTCATACCGTCACCCTCGAAACCGGCGAAGTTGCCCGCCAGGCCTCTGGTGCCGTGGTGGTGACCATGGAAGACACCGTGGTGCTGGTCACCGTGGTGGGCGCACAAGGCGTCAAACCGGGTCAGGACTTCTTTCCGCTGACCGTGGACTACCAGGAACGCACGTACGCTGCCGGCAAGATCCCCGGTGGTTTCTTCAAGCGCGAAGGCCGTCCGACCGAAAAGGAAATCCTCACCAGCCGCCTGATCGACCGTCCGATCCGCCCGCTGTTCCGGAAGGCTTCTATCACGAAGTGCAGATCGTCGCCACCGTGGTGTCGCTGAACCCGGAAATCGACGCTGACATTCCCGCCATGATTGGCGCATCTGCTGCGCTGGCGCTGTCTGGCCTGCCGTTCCAGGGCCCGATTGGTGCTGCCCGCGTGGGCTACGCCAACGGCGAATACCTGCTGAACCCGACCAAAACCGAACTGCAAACCAGCGAGCTCGACCTGGTTGTCGCCGGTACCCAGCGCGCCGTGCTGATGGTGGAGTCCGAAGCCCGCGAACTGCCGGAAGCCGTGATGCTGGGTGCCGTGGTGTTTGGCCATGAGCAAATGCAGGCCGCCATTGCCGCCATCAACGCCCTGGCTGACGAAGTCAACCCGGTGCTGTGGGACTGGGCCGAACCGGCGCGCAACGAAGCGCTGATTGCCCAGGTGCGTGAAGTGGCTGGTGCCGACATCAAGGCCGCCTTTGCCATTCGCCAGAAGCAGCTGCGCAGCCAGAAGCTGGCAGAAGCCTGGGACAAGGTAAAGGCCGCGCTGATTACCGAAGAAACCGGCACCCTGCTGGCCAACGAAATCAAGGGCATCTTCAAGAACCTGGAAGCTGAAATCGTCCGTGGCCAGATTCTGGCAGGTGAGCCGCGCATTGATGGCCGCGACACCCGCACCGTGCGCCCGATCAGCATTCGTACCGGCGTACTGCCGCGCACCCATGGCTCGGCGCTGTTTACCCGTGGCGAAACCCAGGCGCTGGTGGTCACCACGCTGGGCACCAAGCAGGACGAGCAGATCATCGACGCGCTGGCCGGTGAATACACCGAACGCTTCATGCTGCATTACAACTTCCCGCCGTACTCCACCGGTGAAACCGGTCGCGTGGGCAGCCCGAAGCGCCGCGAAATCGGCCATGGCCGCCTGGCCAAGCGCGCGCTGATTGCCGTGCTGCCCAAGCAGGAAGATTTCAGCTACTCGATGCGCGTGGTGTCGGAAATCACCGAATCCAACGGTTCGTCGTCGATGGCGTCGGTGTGCGGTGGCTGCCTGGCCATGCTGAATGCTGGCGTGCCGCTGAAAGACCATGTGGCGGGCATCGCCATGGGCCTGATTCTGGAAGGCAACCGCTTTGCCGTGCTGACCGACATCCTGGGTGACGAAGACCACCTGGGCGATATGGACTTCAAGGTAGCCGGCACCGCCAACGGCGTGACCGCACTGCAGATGGACATCAAGATCCAGGGCATCACCAAGGAAATCATGCGCGTGGCGCTGGATCAGGCCAAGGAAGGCCGTCTGCACATCCTCGGCCTGATGAAGAATGCCGTGGAAGCCCCGCAAGAGCTGTCCGCCCACGCGCCGCGTCTGTACACCATGAAGATCAATCCGGAAAAAATCCGCGACGTGATCGGCAAGGGTGGCTCGGTGATCCGCGCGATTACCGAAGAAACCGGCACCAGCATCGACATCGGCGAAGATGGCCTGATCACCATCGCTTCGATCTCCGGCGACGGTGCCGAAGCCGCCAAGCGCCGCATCGAACAGATCACTGCTGAAGTGGAAATCGGCAAGATCTACGAAGGCATCGTGATGAAGATCCTCGACAAGAACGTCGGTGCCATCGTGCAGATCATGCCGGGCCGTGATGGTCTGGTGCACATCAGCCAGATTGCCAACGAGCGCATCGCCAACGTGGGCGACTACCTCAAGGAAGGCCAGCAGGTTCGCGTCAAGGTGCTGGAAACCGACGAGCGTGGCCGCATCCGCCTGTCGATCAAGGCCGTGCTGAACGAAGAAGCTGCCGCTGCTGCACCGGCAGCGGCAGCCGCCCCGGCTGACGTGGCTGCTGTTCAAGAGTAAGTGCTAAGCCCGCCACGCGCCGATGCACTTTCGGCGTGTGGCCAGCCGCAAAAAATCCCCACCCCCGCGCCATGGCCGGGGGTGGGGATTTTTTTGTCTGTCTCAGTCAAGCCAGTTGCTGGCGCACCTGTTCAAACAGGCACACCGCTACCGCTGCGGCCACATTCAGCGATTCTGCCTCGCCCGGCATCGGAATGCGCACCGGGTGGCTGGCTGCGGCCAGCAACGCCGCCGACACCCCTGCGCCTTCGTTGCCAAACACAAACGCGCAGCGCCCACGCAGGTCAGTGGCGTACAGCGAGGCGCTGGCTTGCAGGCTGGTCACCAGGCTGGGGCCGGCAAACCCGGCCAGCACATCGCCCAATTCGGCGTCGGTGCGGATATCCAGGGCAAAGTGTGCGCCCATTCCGGCACGCAGCACCTTGGCCGACCACGGGTCGGCGCAGTGTGGCGATAGCCAGACCTGGTGGATACCCGCCGCAGCGGCGGTGCGCAGAATGGCCCCCAGATTGCCAGGATCCTGCACGGCCTCCAGCAATAAGATACTGCCCTGCTCGGGCTCGGCAGGCGGGGCCGGCAGGGCGACGACTGCCACCAGTTCGCCGGGTGTGCTCAGGCTGCTCAGCTTGGCCATGACTGCCGTGTTGACTTCCACCTGACGGCAGCTGGCCGGCAGGCGTCGGCGCAGGGCGTGGACTTCAGGATGACTGAGCGCGTCAGTCTGGATCAGCACTTCTTCCACCTGGGTGTGCCGGGCCAGATAGGCATCGAGCAGGTGGATGCCCTCCAGCAATAGCTGGCCACTGCTGCGGCGCTCGGCAGCTTTGCCGGCCAGCCGGGCCAGTGCCTTGATATGGTCGTTGTGAACAGAAAAAATCGGGGTCATGGCCAAGGTCTCAAAAGCCAACGGCCCGCCAGAGCGGCGGGCCGTACAGGGGTCAGTGGCGTAGGGTCAGGCACACAGGCGCGAAACGGCGGTCTTGAATTGCTGGTACACCACGTCGTCCACCGGCTTGCCCGACGTACAGTTGTCGAAGTAGAACACCCCGAGCAGGCGGCCTTCCTTGACCACCGACATGGCGGCAAAGCCATGGTCGCCAATTCGGGTAAAGAAGTCGTCGGCAAAGGTGGCGCGCAGGCGCTCCAGCTGGCCAGGCAGGCAGCGGAAAGCCTGGGCTTTTTGCCCCAGGCTGGCAAAGAACGGGTGCTGGGCCAGCTGCAGCGGGCGGGCAATCAGCGTGTCGTCATCGTTCAGGCCGACAAACTGGGTGGCGCTCAGTTGGCCTTGTGGTGCATTGTGGCGGAAGAAAATCACCCGCTCCTGCGCCATGTCCTTGGCCATGAAACGCACCACCCAGCTGAGTGCTTCGTCAAATTCTGCCGGGGGTTCGGCAGAATTTGCCGGGTCCCACTGAATGCTCAGGTTCAGGAAGCTCTGGCTGATCGGTTGTTCCGGCTCTGGCATGGCCGCCAGCTGACGGGCCAGCAGCGAATAGCCTGGCACTTGTGGGGTACGGGCCACGGCCAGAATCAGCTGGATCATGTCGTTCCACACCACTTCAAACGGCTTGGCCAGCAGATGGGATACGCCGATGATTTTTTCGACCACTTCGATGCGCCACCAGCCCTGCTCCAGCATATTGGCCACTTCAATCGCGCTTTTCAGCAGCAGGCGACGGCGGTCAAACCCTGGTGGCGTGGTCAGCAGATCCAGCAGCAGGTCAGACAGGCGCTGGCTTTCGATAAAGCGTTCGATCATCTGCTTGTAGTCGAGAAAACCCGCCTGCCGGGCCATCGCGTCCAGCGACGGGAAGTTCTTGTCCACGCCGGATTCGGCGCGGAAGCAGCAGGCTGGCACATTGTGCAACAGGGCGGCCACAAAGCAGTCTTCCACCCGGTGTTCTTCCATCAGCGACAGCCAGTCCTTGATCAGCAAGGCGGCCACCCGTGAGCGGGACATCATGCTGATGATCTGGTCCACCCCGGTTTGCGACAGGGTGGGGATGGATTCCAGCGCAGTCAGCTTGGCAAATTCTTCAAAAAAGGCATTCGCGCCGAGGATCATCAGCGCATGCTCGATATTGAGCGATTCGCTGAAGGTGCGCGTGCGTTCAATGCGCCCGGTGCTGCGCAGCACCTGGAACGCCATCAGCGGGTCGGCCAACACCACATTGGACAGATCGGCCAGATTGAACTGGTCGCTGGGCATGCGGCGAAATTCCTCGACGCGGGTGCATGTGGCCTG